>Ga0247843_1002135_pt1 | contig 37251 bp, 25 predicted proteins | sample LaCruzMarch2017__FD_192420 | JGI IMG/M metagenome (GOLD analysis project Ga0247843, IMG submission 192420) | Freshwater microbial communities from meromictic Lake La Cruz, Castile-La Mancha, Spain - LaCruzMarch2017_8m | ecosystem: Environmental > Aquatic > Freshwater > Lake | place: Spain...
GTCCCCAGCAGCCCGCCCTCCCCCAAGTCTCGCCCCCCGCCTAAACCGCCGTCTCCCCAATTCCGCCCCCCAGCCTCCCTCACGCATACTCCACCGACTCCAAAAACAAGCCGTCCGGTGGCGCGCAATACGGGCTCTTCCCCAGCGCCAGCCCCGGCGCCTGATCGAGCAAGGCCAGCACCTGGTCCACCCGCAGCCGGCCCTGCGCCGCCTGCACCGCGGCCCCGGTCATCAGCCGGACCATCTTGTAAAGGAAGCCCTCCCCGCGGTAGCGCAGCCGCCAGCCCCAGCCGATCTCCTCCAGATCGACCTGAGTCACGGTCCGCACGAAGCTGGTCTCCTCCGTCTCGTAGCCCCGCCGCGCGCCAAAGGCCTCGAAGTCGTGCCGCCCCTCGAACACCGCCATCGCCTCGCGCAGCGTGTAGGGATCGAGCTGCCGCGGCAGATGCCAGGCCCGCCCCGCCCGGAACGGCGAAAGCACCGGCTCGGTCGACAAGTCGTAGCGGTAAGTCTTCCCCTTCGCCGAGTAGCGCGCATGGAAATCATCCGCCACCTCCTCGCACGCCATCACCCGCACCGCCGCCGGCAGCTTGGTGTTGAGCGCCGGCACCCAGTTGAAGGGATTCATCGAGTTCCCCTCCGGCACATCGAAATGCGCCACCTGCGCCAACGCGTGCACCCCGGCGTCGGTCCGGCCCGAGCCGTGGATCCGCACCGGCTGCTTGGCCGTCTCCGCGATCGCCTTCTCGATGAAATCCTGCACCGTGTTTCCCCCGTTCTGGGCCTGCCAGCCGGCCAGCCCCGCCCCGTCGTAAGCGATCGTCAATTTCAAGCGCACCGCCCCAGCCTGCCTCCCCCGCCCCGCGGGTCAATCGCCGGATGCAATCCCACCCTTGCCCCCCGCCGCCCGCTCGCCTAACAACGCTGTCGTGCCCGAAGCCCGCGCCGCCGCCATATCCCTCGCCCTCCGCTTGAAGGAGGCCGGGCATGTCGCGCTGTTCGCCGGCGGCTGTGTCCGCGACCGCCTGCTTGGCAAGACCCCGAAGGACTACGACATCGCCACCTCCGCGACCCCGGCCCAGGTCATGCGGATCTTCCCCGGCTCGAACGAAGTCGGCGCCCACTTCGGCGTGGTCATCGCGAAAACGAAGGGCCACCACGTCGAAATCGCCACCTTCCGCACCGACGGCTCCTACCACGACGGCCGCCGCCCCGCCACCGTCACCTTTTCCACCCCGGAAGAAGACGCCCAGCGCCGCGACTTCACCATCAACGGCCTCTTCGAAGACCCCGCCACGGGCGAACTCATCGACCACGTCGGCGGCCGCGCCGACCTCGACGCGCGGGTGCTCCGGGCGATCGGCACCCCCGCCGACCGCTTTGCGGAAGACTCCCTGCGCCTGCTCCGCGCCGTCCGCTTCGCCGTCACCCTCGGCTTCGACATCGACCCCGCCACCTGGGCCGCGATGTGCGAGCACGCCGACGGCCTCGCCCGCATCTCCCCGGAGCGCATCCGCGAGGAATTCTCCAGGATCCTCGTCCTCCCCGACCGCGCCCGCGGCCTCGGGCTGCTGGTCGACTCCGGCCTGATCCGCCATTTCCTACCGGAAGTCCTGCCGCTCATCGGCTGCGAACAGCCACCCGAATGGCACCCCGAGGGCGATGTCTACACCCACACCCGCATCATGCTGGAGATGCTCGGCGACCGTGCCCCGCTGGAACTCTGCCTGGCCGTGCTGCTGCACGATATCGCCAAGCCGCCGACCCAAACTTTCGACGCCGAAGCCGGCCGCATCCGCTTCAACGGCCACGACGCCCTCGGCGCGACCATGGCCGGGGACATCCTGCGCCGCCTGCGCTACCCGAACGACGTCATCGAGTCCGTGAGCTTCATGGTCTCCCGCCACATGCAGTTCATGCACGTCCAGCAGATGCGGATCTCCAAGCTCAAGCGCTTCATGGCCGCCCCCACCTTCCCGCTGGAAATCGAGCTCCACCGCGTCGATTGCGGCTCCTCGAACGGCTTCACCGACAACCTCGACTACGTCCTTTCCAAGCGCGACGAGTTCGCCGCCGCGCCCCTGATTCCCCCGCCCCTCGTCACCGGCCGCGACCTCATCGCCCTCGGCCAATCCCCCGGCCCGCGCTTCAAGGAACTCCTCGAAGCCGTCCAAACCGAGCAACTCGAAGGCCGCCTCACCGACCGCGACACCGCGCTGGCCTGGGTGAAAGAGCGGATCTGACGGATGCCGCAAGCCCCGCCGGATGATCCTCATCGGCAGTTCGTCCAAGCCGACTGAAGATCGGCGCTCCCTGGCGGCTGCGGACCACCATCCACTATCCACCATCTACTATCCGCCCCCCTGTCCCCCCAAATGACGCCCCCGCCGCGATTCCACACTTTCCTTCCCGCCGCTCCCCGCTCACCCTCCGCCGCGTGAGCTACCAGGTCTTCGCCCGGAAATACCGCCCGAAAACCTTCGACGACGTCCTGGGTCAGGATCACGTCGTGAGGACGTTGAAAAATGCCATCGCCCAGAAGCGGCTGGCACACGCCTACTTGTTCGTCGGCCCCCGCGGCACCGGCAAGACCACAACGGCCCGCATTTTGGCCAAGGCCTTCAATTGCACGAACGGACCCAAGGCGGATTTCGATCCTGAGGAGGACGTATGCGTGGAAATCGCCGAAGGCCGCTCGCTCGACGTGCTGGAGATCGACGGCGCGTCCAACAACGGCGTCGAACAAGTCCGTGAACTCCGCGATTCTGCCCGCTTCGCCCCGGCCCGCGGCCAGTTCAAGATCTATTACATCGACGAGGTCCACATGCTCTCGCCAAACGCCTTCAACGCTTTGTTGAAGATCCTTGAGGAGCCGCCGGACCACGTGAAGTTCATCTTCGCGACCACTGAGGTGCAAAAGATACTGCCCACGGTCCTGTCCCGCTGCCAGCGCTTCGACCTTCGCCCGATTCCCTCGCAGATCATCGCCGACCACCTCCTCCACATCGCGAAAGAGGAAAGCATCAACCTCCACGAATCCGCCGCCTGGGCCATCGCCAAGGGCGCCGACGGCGGGATGCGCGACGCCCAGTCGATGCTCGACCAGCTCGTCGCCTTCTGCGGCGAGACCATCACCGAGGCGAACGTCCTCGATGTCTTCGGCTTCACCTCCCGCGAGACCGTCGCCACGGTCATCGGCAGCCTGCTCGCCCGCAACACCCCGACCGCTCTGACCACCGTCCAGCGCGAGGCCGAAGCCGGCCGCGACCTGTCGCAACTGCTCGACGAGCTGATCAGCTCGGTCCGCGCCCTGCTGGTCGCCAAGCTCGACTCCACCAGCGGTGGCGACGGCATCCCGGCCGAAACCTGGGCCGCCCTCCGCACCGCCGCCGAGAACTACCCGCCGGAGCGCCTGCTTTCAGTCATCGACGTCTTCGCCGAAACCGAAGGCCGCATGAAGTGGGCTTCCAACAAACGGCTCCACCTCGAGATCGGCCTGATCAAGGCGGTGCAGACCCTTGGCGAAGTCCGCCTTTCCGACGTCATCAAGGTGCTCGCCGGTGCCTCGGAGTATCTCAATTCCCCGGTCACTTACGCCGCCGCCCCGGCCCCGGCCCCGGCCCCGGCCCCGGCGCCCGCCGCCCTCCCGGCTCCTGTCGCCGTCACGCCCGAACCGGCACCACCGGCTCCTGAGCCCGCCGCACCAGCTCCCGAGCCGCAGCCCGCCGCCGAAATCGCCGCGCCACCCGTCGCCGAGCCCGCGATCCCGGCCCCGCCCAAGACCGAGTCCGTGCTTTCGCTCGACGAACTCATCGCCACCGCGGCCGATGATCCGGAGCCAGAACCCGAGCCCGCGAAATCCGACACGCCGCCTTGGAAGCCGGAGCCCGCCGCCGCCGAACCGCCCGCCCCCAAGGCCGATCCGATGGAAGAATTCTACAAGGACCCGCTGATCCAGACCGCCCTCGAAATGTTCGAAGCCACGCTGAAGCGGTGAAGTTCCAAGTGGAGAAGTTCCAAGTGCCAAAGCAAGGCACTGCTGCATTTCCTCAATTCCCCAATCTCCAATTAACCTAATCTCCTAATCTCCATTCCAATCCATGGACATCCAGAAACTCATGAAACAAGCGCAGAAGATGCAGGCCGGAATGGCCGCTGCGCAGGAAGAACTCGCGAAGAAAACCGTCGAGACCAGCGTCGGCGGCGGCAAGGTGACCGTGGTCGCCACCTGCGCGGGCGACGTGCTCTCCATCGTCATCGACAAGTCGGTCGTCGACCCCGAGGACGTGGACTTCCTCCAGGACCTCGTGCTCAAGGGCGTCCAGGAAGCCATCGCCAAGGGCCGCGACATTTCCGCCAGCGAAATGAAGAAGCTCACCGGCGGCATGGGCCTGCCATTTTAAAGTGCAAACCCGCCCGCTGTCCGGCCCGATGAAGTCCTCCCGCTTCCGCCGCCGCGCCGGATGGCTCCTCATCGGGTTGTCGCTGCTGCTCCACCTGTTCACGCTCTACGCCTATTCCCGACAGCCGGACGAGCTGGCGGCCTTCACCGTGATCCCGATCTGGGCTTGGGGCGGGGTCGGGCTGATCTTTTCCATCGTCGCTTTCTGGTTCCTCCGCGCCCCGCTTTCGCTGGTGGTCACCGGGGTCTGGGCGATAACCATTCTGCTCGGCGCCGACGAGGCACGCGTCATCGCGAACGTCGGCAAGTCCGCCCCCCTCCCCGGCCCCGCCGGCATGGCCGAGGGCCGGAGGCTGATTCGGGTGCTGACCCTGAACTGCAACTACTTCAACTACTCCGGCGGCAGTGATCCCGCCGCCGACATCCGTCGCTGGGCCCCGGACGTCGTCCTCTTGCAGGAAGCCCTCCCGCAGCACGTCCGCCGCGTTGCCGACCTCCTCTATGAGGGCAAGGGCGACTACCGGCTTTACGCCACCAACGGCATCGTTACCCGCTGGAGCATCCGTCGCGAGGTCAATCCTCAGCCCGGCGGACTTCGGGTCCAGCAGGTCACCATCCGCAAGCCCAACGGCTCGGAATTTGAAGTGGTCAACCTCCACCTCTCCAGCGCCGCCACCGACCTCCGCCTCTGGCGCAGCGACTGTTGGAAAACCCACCGCGCCAACCGCCAGGTCCGGCTCAAGGAACTCGGGATCGCGCTCAGCATCCTCACCGACACCGCCCCGGGAAAACCGGTCATCCTCGGTGGAGACTTCAATGCCCCACCCTCCGACCCGACCCACGGCCTGCTGAAGGCCGATTTCGACGATGCCTTCTCCAGCGCCGGCACCGGCTGGGGAAATACCTACCAGCGGCGTATCCCGATCCACCGGATCGACCAGATCCACCACAGCCGCCACTTCCAGACCATCCGCTGCGCCGCCGTCACCACCCGCCGCAGCGACCACCGGATGGTCGTCGCCGATCTCCTGCCGGCCCCGTGAAAAGTGGCAGCGGCATCCCTGGCACTCGTGGATTCCGCGGAGTGGGCTCGCCGCCAGACTTCATAGCCGACGCGCAACCTGCCCCCGCGCGGTCCAAAACGTCCAGCCCGGTGCTTTTTCAGCTGCCGGACCTCCGACGCCATCCTAGCCTCCCGGCATGTCCGTCACCCGCGAGCACTTGGTCGAAGTCCTGGAGGAAATCGCGCTGCTGTTAGAGATTCAGGGGGAGAACCCCTTCAAAGTCCGCGCCTACCGCCAAGGCGCGGAGATCGTCTCCGGCTACGACGGCGACATCGTGGCGCTGGCCCGCGAGGAAAAGCTCGATGGCATCAAGGGCATCGGCGAGGCCCTGCGCGACAAGCTCCACGAGCTCGCGACCACCGGTGAGCTGGAATTCCACAAGAAACTCCGCGCCAGTTACCCCGACAGCTTCTTCGAGCTGTTCGACATTACCGGACTCGGCCCGAAAAAGATCGCCGCGCTGCACAAGACGCTGGGCATCGACTCCATCGCCTCGCTGAAAGCCGCCTGCGACAGCGGCAAGGTCGCCGGGCTTCCCGGCTTCGGCGACAAGACCCAGGTCAAGATCCTGGAAGCCATCGCCCGCCTCGAACAAAGCGCCGGCGTCTTCCGCCTCGATGAAGCGACCACCGCCGCCGAGGAGATCCTGGAAATCCTCCGCTTTCATCCGGAGGTCCTCCGCGCCGCGGTCGCCGGCTCGACCCGCCGCTCAAAGGAACTGGTGCACGATCTCGACTTCATCGTTGCCACCCCGAAGCCCGCGGAACTCACCGAATTCTTCGCCAAGCAGCCCTTCGCCAAAGAGGTCATCGCCCACGGCGACACCAAGTGCTCGATCCTGTTAGAAAGCGGCATGCAGTGCGACCTCCGCGCCGTCTCCAACGACCAGTTCCCCTTCGCGCTGATGTATTTCACCGGCAGCAAGGAACACAACGTCGCCATCCGCTCCCGCGCCCTCAAGCAGGGCTGGTCGCTCAACGAATACGGCTTCACCGGCGAGAACCTGCCGGTGGTCCGCGACGAGGCCGACCTCTACCACGCCCTCGGCCTCGATTTCGTCCCGCCCGAGCTCCGCGAGAACCGCGGCGAGATCGAGGCGGCGGACGAGGGCACGCTGCCCCGCCTCATCGAGTTGGAAAACCTCCGCGGCACCTTCCACAACCACACGACCGAGTCCGACGGCCGCTCGACCCTCGACCAGATGGCCGAAGGCGCGCGGGAACTAGGTTTGCAGTACTTGGGCATCTCCGATCACTCGAAGTCCTCGCCGCAGGCCCGCGGGCTCGACGAGGAACGCCTCGCCGCCCAGCTCGAAACCATCGCCGCCTGGAACCGCGAGCACGGCGGCCCGCAGTTCCGCCTCTTCGCCGGGTCCGAAGTCGACATCCTCAAGGACGGCTCGCTCGACTTCGACGAGACCTTGCTCGCCCGCCTCGATTTCGCCGTCGCCTCCGTCCACAACGTCCTCAACCTCGACGAGGACACGATGACGAAGCGCATCATCCGCGCGATGGAGAGCCCGCACATCACCATGCTCGGCCACCTCACCGGCCGCATGCTGCTGCGCCGCGACGGCTACGCGGTGAACCACGAGAAGATCATCGATTGCGCCGCGGCGACCCGCACCGTCATCGAGCTGAACTGCAACCCCAAGCGCTTCGACATGGACTGGCGCTGGTGGCACCGCGCCCGCGACAAGGGCGTGCTGTGCTCGATCAATCCCGACGCCCACTCCGTCAACCAGCTCCAGTTCCTCAAGTTCGGCGCCAGCGTCGCGCGGAAGGGCTGGCTGAGAAGGCAGGACGTGATCAACACCAAGCCGCTCGCCGAGATCGAGGCCTGGCTGAAGCTGCCGAAGGCAAGAAGGTAGCAATGTGGCGGCGCGTCTATGACCGCCGCTGACTGCAAACGAAGCCACGGGAGGTCTGTTTCTTCATCAATGATGAAACGGTCCTCGCAAGCCGCTTATTTTACAAAGTGCGGCGGTCATAGACGCGCCGCTACATTCGATATTCACCGCTTCGCCACCTCCTGCAACAACCGCAGCCGCCCCAGCGCGCTGCCGTCGTCGATCAGGCTCCGCGCGATCTCGATGCCGTCGCCAATGTCGTCCGACAGGCCGCAGCAGGCAATCGCGGCGCCGGCATTGAGCAGCACCATGTCGCGCTTCGGACCCGTGTCCTTGCCGCTGAGGATCGCTTCCAAAATCGCCGCGTTCACCGTGGCGTCGCCGCCTTGCAGCTCTTCCACCTCGGCGTGCTTCATCCCGAAATCCCGCGGCCGGACTTCCTCGTCCACCAGGTCCTGATAGAGCCCCGCCTTGCAGATGCGGGTCGAGCCTAACAGGCTGACCTCATCGACCGAACGGCCGTCACCGGTCGTCCCGTGGACGGCCCAGGCGCTCTCGCGACCCAGCCGCTGCAAGATCTCGGCGAAGGCCGGGCACATCTCGCGGTCGAAGACGCCCACCAACTGGCACTGCGGCTTGGCCGGATTGAGCAGCGGTCCGATCAGGTTGAAAATCGTGCGCACGCCCTTTTCGGCGAGCTGCTTGCGGACGTTCACCACCGCCTTGAAGGCCGGATGGTAGGCCGGGGCGAACAGGAAACCGACGCCCGCCTTTTCGAGGCAGTCGCGGAAGCCTTCGGCCGGCAGATCGATCCGGATGCCCAGCGCCTCCAGCACGTCCGCACCGCCGCTCTTCGAGGTGATGCCGCGGTTGCCGTGCTTCATCACCACCGCCCCGGTCGCCGCGACGACGAACATCGAGGTGGTGGAGACATTGAACAGGTTCAGCTTGTCGCCGCCGGTGCCGCAGACGTCGATGGTCGGGCCTTCAAGATCCAGCAGCCCGACGTGCGGATCCACCGCGTGTTCCAGGAAAACTTCGACGAAGCCGGCGATCTCCGCCGGGGTCTCGCCCTTCTTCGAAAGCGCCTCGAGCAGTGCCGCCTTCTTCTCATCCGGCGCGGCGGGATCCAGCAGCAGCTCCGCTGCCACGATGACCTCCCGCGGCGAGAGATCTTCCTTCCGTTCCAGATGATGAATCAGCGCGTCCATTCGGCGGCCAGCCTAGCACGGGGCGAGCCGGTTTTGCCAAGTCATTCTCTTGAGCGGCGCGCCCAAACAGCCGGAGGGAGGAACAACGAAATGGGCGAAATTGACGAAAGAAGAGGATTTCGGTTCCCCTTTCGTTCGTTTCGAAATTTTCGTTGTTCGATCCTCTTCCCGGGCCTCACGCCTCCTTCGCCCACAGCTTCCGCACCAGCGAGATCAGTCCGATCGAGGTGCCGAGGAACACCACGCCGAGGATCACGCCGTCGCGATGGTTGCCATACAGGAAGCTGCCGGTCGCGAAGAGTCCGGTCCAGATCATGGTCACGCCGAGCACGGTGCCGAGCAGCGCCATCGGCAGGCTGTCAGGAGAAGCAGGCAAGCCGCTCTCCGCGCGGACCTTCGCCCAGCCGGGACCGGCGGGACGGACCTTGTCGTAGAACTTGCGCAGCGTCGCGGCATCGGTCGGCTTGCTGACGAAGGTGGCGATCACCCACGACAGCGTGGTGATGCCCACGCCGAGCGGGAGCTGTTGCTTGATGAACCACGGCACCTCCGCGGCCCCGGAATACTGCTTCGCAAGCACCTGGAAAACCACCGCGACCACCAGCGACGCCACCATCGCGGTCACTTCGCTCACCGCATTGATCCGCCACCAGAACCAGCGGAACAGGTAGAGCGAACCCGTGCCCGCACCGATCTGCAGCAGCAGCTTGAAGTTCTGCTCGGCGGTTTCCATGAACAGCGTGATCCCACCGGCGACCAGCATCAGCACGACGGTCATCATGCGGCCGACGCCGACGTAGTGCTTGTCGGTCTTCCCGGGATTGATGAAGCGCTGGTAGAAGTCGTGCACCAGGTAGGAAGTGCCCCAGTTGAGGTGCGTGATGATCGTGGAAACGTAAGCCGCGAGCAATCCGGCGACCATCAGGCCGAGCCAGCCGGTCGGCAGGAATTTCATCATCGCGGGGTAGGCGATGTCATGCCCGAGGAGGCCGTCCGGCAGGTTCGGGAAGGCCTTCTTGATGTCGCTCAGCTCCGGGTAGATGACCATCGAGCACAAGCCGACGAGGATCCATGGCCAGGGGCGCAGGACGTAGTGGGCGAAGTTGAAGAACAAGGTGCCGCCGAGGGCATCGCGCTCGGACTTCGCCGCGAGCATCCGCTGGGCGATGTAGCTGCCGCCGCCAGGCTCCGCGCCGGGATACCAGGTCGACCACCAGCCGATCAGCAGCGGGATCAGCATGATGCTCCATAGCAGGCCGCTGTCGGCGGACGGGATCATCTTGAGCGTCTCCGGCGAGGTGGCGGAGATCTTCGTGATCAAGCCATCCAAGCCACCGATCTCCGGCTGGCTGAGGCAGAAGTAGGCAAGGGCGAAGGCGCCGGCCATCGCGATACCGAACTGGATCATATCGATCACCAGCACGCCCCACAGGCCGGAGGTCGCAGCGAAGGCGATGTTGATCACCGCGCAGAAGGCCAGCGTTTCCCACTTCTCGAAGCCGAACAGGATGCCCGAGATCTTGGTGGCGGCGAGGTTGACCGACGCCATGATGATGCAGTTGAAAAACAGGCCGAGATACACCGCGCGGAAGCCGCGGACCCCGCGCGCCGCCTTGCCACTGTAGCGGAGTTCGTAGAATTCAAGGTCGGTCAGCACCCCGGAGCGCCGCCACAGCCGGGCGAAGAAGAACACCGTGCTCATGCCGGTCAGCGCGAAGGCCCACCATTGCCAGTTCGACGAAACGCCCTCCGTGCGGATCAGGTTGGTGACGAAGTTCGGCGTGTCGGTGGAGAAGGTCGTGGCGACCATCGAAATCCCGATCAGCCACCACGGCACCGATTGGCCGGAGGTGAAGAATTCCGAAACGCTCTCGCCCGACTTCTTCGCGTAGTAGAGCGCCGGAACGAAGCAGATGGCCACGGAGGCGACCAGGATGACCCAGTCGATGGTCTGAAGTTGCACCGCGAGGGTCAGAGGCAGGGAAGGCATGGCTGAAGGTGTTAGCCGGTCGATGGCCGGGCGGGCAATGGCGAAATGCGAAACGTTTCAGGCAAAATAGGGTGGTTCGCTGCCAATCTTCCACTTGATGCCGCAGCCGCTGCTCGGAATGGGCCGGACCGGCGGCTCTTCACCGGCCAGCATTCCCATCACCGCCGCACGCAGGTCATCACCCGTTGCGGGCTGGCCGCTTTTCGGGCGGGTGGCGTCGAACTGGCCCGCGTAGTAGAGCCGCAGTTCGTGGTCGAAGAGGAAGAAGTCCGGCGTGCAGGCCGCGCCGTAGGCCTTGGCAACTTCCTGGGTCTCGTCGAACAGATACGGGAAATTCCAGCCGTGCTCCGCGGCGAAGGTCGCCATGTGCTCCGGGGCGTCGGCGGGATATTTCTCGATGTCGTTCGAAGAAATCGCGACGGTCGCCACCCCCTCGGCCTCGATTTCGCAAGCGAGGCTGGCCAGCGCGTCGGCCAGATGGATGACATAGGGGCAGTGGTTGCAGGCGAAGACCACCAGCAGCCCGGCATTGCCGCGAACCACGTGCAGTTCGTGCATCGTGCCGTCCGGAGCCGGCAATAGAAAACCGGGCGCAGCATCGCCGGGGCGGAGGGAAAAGGTGGAGCGGGTTTCGGCCATGACACTCCCTTTCCGGAACGCCCCGACGGGTCAAGACGCAATGTGGCGGGTCACTCCCCGCGAAATTCCAGCAGCACCGGCTTCGCGGAGTCCTTCGCGGGGAAAACCTCGCCTTCGAGGTGAACCCAGTCGCCGAGGCTGGTCTGCGCCGTGGCCTGGACGGTCGAGCGAACCTCGCTGCCGTCCGCCAGTTCGACCCGCAACTCCGCCCCGCGGAACTTGAACTTGTCGTCGCCGGAATCATGCCGGAGCTCGAGCGTGTTCGCCGGCTTGATCGATCCTACCGGCACCTCGATCCGCGCCTTCCGCCACTCGTCCGGGCCGTCGGGTAGCAACGCCAGCTTCTCACCGCTGAGGAACAGCGTCTTGGTCCCGTGACCCGCGCTCACCCCGAAGTGCTCGATCGTCAGCCACGCCTTGCGAAGCCCGCGGAGCTCGTCCGCGGTCAAAGCCCGCGATGGCACCGGCGTCGGCCGCAGAGGGCGTTCGGGAACCAGACACACCGTCTCGCGGCGCGTCCCGGCGGAGATCGCCCACGGCAGGTCCCGCGTTTCGAAAGCCTCGTCCACCGCCTTCCGCTCGGCCAGCAGCCAGGCTTCGGCGCGAATGTTCCCTTCCCCGCCGGAAAGCTCCACGCTCACTTTCTTGCCCGCCTTCCTGCTCAAGTCAAACGACGCCATCCGCCACTCGCGGACCCTCTCGCTCTTCATTCCCGCGACCGCATAGCTCGCGAAGTGGTTCAGCGCCGACTTGCTGGTGCGGACCGGCGTCACCACTTCCCCGTCGATCTTCACCTCCGGCAATTCAGGGTAGCCGATTACCAGCAGCTCGCACCGCCCCGCGAGATCGGCCGGCACTTCCACTGTGGCGACGGCTTTCGCATCAGCCGCCGTCAGCGTGCGGACCACCACCGGCCGCGCTTGTTCCTTCGCCACGGGCGACCCCGGGGCGAACTCGATCGCCAGCGTTTCATAACCGGGAACCTCGATCTCCATCACCCCCCCGGCCGTGAACTTGTCCGGGAGCGTCGCATGATACGGATAGACCACCCGCCCCTGATACGCCGTCCCACTCTTCCCTGAGAAGCCCGCCGCCGGGTCGAACGGCACCCGCAGCACCTGCGCCGCCGGCCCCGGATTCCGCGCGACCAGCACGCCCTTCTCGCCATCCCATCCGACATAGCCATACGCGTGCCCCTCGTCCGGCCGGCCGCCGATCCAGACGGTGTTGGCCAGCGCCTTGAAATTCCGCTCGCTCCAGCGGTGGATCGTCGCGAGCGACTTCCACTTGTCCTCCGACATCGCGGCCGGCGTGAGATACCACTCCTTCATCTGGATACCACGTCCGTAGTACATCATCACGTGGTCCGCCCAATCCCGCGGCGTGTCCTGCGGGCTCTCCATCTGGCCGCCGGGATTCCGGATGATCCCGTGGGTCATCAGCCGCGACACGGGCACCAGCGGCCGGTCGGCGGGATCGCCCCACATCCGCCAGAGGTAGGCATCGCGATCCGTCGTCGCCATCGCCCGCGTCGACAGCTCCGGCCAGTTGCCGTTGAAGCCATCGTCGCCCGCCAGCATCCACAGCGCGTCGCCGTGCACCAGCCACCACGGCGAGAACCAGATCCAGTTCGTCAGATTCTGATAGACCCCGGGATTCGCTTCCCGCGTCGATGCCAGCAGCTCGATCATCGCATCGACGTTCGCCTCGTGGCCGTGGCGGTCGGTCGCCGGATGATTGCAGCCCTCGCCGGTGTCGGACAGATGGTTGAAGTCATGCTTGAAGTAACTGACCTTCGCCTCCCCTGCCAGCTTCCGGAGCTGCTGATCGAGTTGCCCGCGATAGCCGTCCGCGCTCAGCGAGTAGTGCGGGAAATACTGGCTGAAATACTTGTTCGGCTTCGCCTTTTTGAAGCCCTGCCCCTCGCCCCAGCCGATGTTGTTGGTCGTGCCGTCGAGCGACAGCCACAGCCCGAGCGTCGTGCCGTCGGCGCGCAGGGCCTCGCTAAGAGCTTTCAGATCCTCGAAGCCCTTCGGGAAATGCCCGGCCGCGGGTTCCCACACCGAAGCCCCGTTCTGCCAGCCGTTGTCCGGCACCATCGCGTCGATCTTGATCTCATAGCCCTTCAGCGCCTCGCGGAACTGCCGGTGGATCTTCACGAAGTTGTCGCCCTTCAGCGATTTCCCGGCTCCGTCGAACCAGTTGTTGTAGTGGGTGAACGAGCGGTCGGGCTTCTTCACGGAGTCGAGGTAGCGCAGGAATCCCCGCTCCACCGGTTCACCCGCCGCGGCGACTCCGGCGATGGCCCGCTGGCTGCGGATCACCCGCCGCTCGCCTTCCTTCTTCGCGAAGCCCGGGAAGTGGAACAGCCGCAGCAAGCCCGGCCGCGGCCTGGCCTCCGTATCGCGGCCTTCGAGATCGACGTAGGAGTAATTTCCCACCATCTCGTAGCGATGTGCGTCGGGTTTCGGCGTGTTGCCATCGGAATGCCGCGAGTGCCCCGCCGGATGCTCCAGCCCGAAGAACCAGCGGTCCCCGACCCACACCGGCTCGCCCCGCCCGCCGCGGGCCGCGGGCTCCGCCGTCGTGAACCGCTCCACCTCCAGCCGGTCGACCGTCGCGTCCCCGGCGAACTCGAGCTCCACCCCCTTGCGGATCACCTGCGAGCTTTCAAACCGCAACGTCACCCGCGACGGAGCATCCGCCGGCAACTTCACGCCCTCCGGCCACACGTAGCGGAAGACCAGCGTCCCCTCGCCCCGCTCCGGTTCGCCCGCGGACCGATAATCGTCCACCGTCCACTCCCGGTCATCCATCGTCCGCACCTGGAACTCCTCGCTCGCCACCGGCAGCACCTTCCCCGCCGGATCGACAAATGCCGAAGTCCTCCACACCCGGCCATCGAAGGCGAACTCGCGGCGGGCGCCATCGGACGACTTCAGTTCGAGCGCGGGGAGCGCCGAGGGAATGACGAGAAATGCCGCGACGAAAATTCGAAACATAAGCTCCCCGCGATACGCCGCAAAACAAGGCAACTTGCATCACTCGATGAACTCATTCCTGCGCTTTTCGGTCGCAATTCAGTTTAGATCGCGTCGCAACTCCGTTCCAACAAGCCACCTTGTCGGCCTCCTCGCTGAAGAAGCAGGCTCAGGGAGCCACATCGCGTTTCGTCACTCTCGGCCCGGACGCGACGCCATGGGATCTTCTGGGTCTTCTGGGGCAGCCCCGTTGAGGAGGTTTGACGTGCCACTATCCCGGGAAGTAGCTTTGCTGCGCACCTGTATCCAATTTTCAAACCTGTTCGAATAATGAAACCCTCGGCCAAATCCCTTCTCGCCCTTCTTCTCACCCTGCCCTCCGTCCACGCCGACTGGAAACCCGTCGAAGGCCGCATCATGACGAAGTGGGCCAAGGAACTCACTCCCGCCAACGCCTGGGACGAATACCCGCGCCCGCAGCTCCAGCGGAAGGACTGGACCAATCTCAACGGCCTCTGGAACTACGCCATCGCCCCGAAGGACGCCGCGAAACCCGGCAACTGGGACGGCAAGATCCTCGTCCCCTTCGCGCCGGAGTCCGCCCTCTCAGGCGTCGGCAAACTGCTGCAGCCCGACCAGGCGCTCTGGTATCAGCGAACGATCCCCGCGAAGAAGAACGCCGCCAAGCGCACGCTGCTCCACTTCGAAGCCGTCGACTACGAGACCACCGTCTGGCTCAACGGCCAGGAGCTCGGCAAGCACACCGGCGCCCACACGCCCTTCTCCTTCGACCTCACCGGGGCGCTGAAAGACGGCGACAACGAGCTGCTGGTCCGCGTCCACGACGCCACCGGCGGCCACCAGCTCGTCGGCAAGCAGAAGCGCGATCCCGGCGGCATCTGGTATACCCGCGTCTCCGGCATCTGGCAGAGCGTGTGGATGGAGGAGGTAAACAATCGCCACATCGAGGACCTCGACTTCACCTGCGACATCAAGGCCGGCACCATCACCGTCGATGCCACACTCGCAGGTCCTGGACTTGGAGGTGAAATTCTGCGCGTCACTGCCGCATCCGACCGGAAGCCTCTGTCCGTGAACCAAGGAAGCGGTCCTCTGCAGCTGAAGATTCCTGAACCCAAACTCTGGAGCCCCGAGTCTCCGAACCTCTACCAGCTCACGGTCGAGCTGCTCGACGGGGGCGGCACGGTCATCGACAGCGTACTCTCCTACACCGCCCTCCGCGAACTCGGCAAAGCCAAGGACAAGAATGGCAACTGGCGCTTCACCCTCAACGGCAAGCCGATCTTCCACTGGGGCCCGCTCGACCAGGGCTGGTGGCCGGACGGCCTGCTCACCCCGCCGTCCGACGAGGCGATGCTTTCGGACATCCAGTATCTGAAAGCCGCCGGCTTCAACATGATCCGCAAGCACATCAAGGTCGAACCGCGCCGCTACTACTACCACTGCGACCGCCTCGGCATGATGATGTGGCAGGACCAGGTCAGCATGGGCTACGGGCCGAACACCGAGCCGAAGGGGTCCAACCCGCGATGGACCCGCCTGGCTCCCAACCCGCCCGAAGGCACCTGGCCGGACGCGTCCCACGAACAGTTCGTCACCGAATACCAGCGGATGGTCGACCACCTGCGGGACCACCCCTGCATCGTCGTCTGGTCGCCCTTCAACGAAGCCTGGGGCCAGCACCGGACCCTTGAGGTCGGCACGATGGCCGTGGCTCACGACAAGACCCGCCCGGTCAACATCGCGTCCGGCGGGAACTTCTGGCCGGTCGGCGACATCGCCGACGAGCACGCCTACCCCGACCCCGCCTTCCCGCTCGGCGACAAGCGCTTCGCCGACTACGTGAAAGTCGTCGGCGAGTTCGGCGGCCACGGCTGGCCGGTCAAGGGCCACCTGTGGGACGCTACCAAGGACAACTGGGGTTACAGCGGCCTGCCGAAATCCCTCGATGAATGGAAAGCCCGCTACACCCGGTCGATCGGCGTCCTCCGCGGCCTCCGCCGCCAGGGCATCTCGGCCGGCGTCTACACCCAGACCACCGACGTCGAGGGCGAGGTCAACGGCCTGCTGACCTACGACCGCCTTGAGAAGGTGCCTGCTTCCTGGCTGAAGCCGCTCCACGAGCAGCTTCTTGCCACCCCCGACGCCGCGACCTACGGCACCATCACCCCAACCTCCGAGTCCGGGCCCCAGGCGTGGAAATTCACCACCGAAGCCCCGGCCCAAGGTTGGCAGGGCACGCAGTTCGACGACAAGTCGTGGAAAGACGGCAAGGGCGGCTTCGGCACCGCGGGCACCCCGAATGCCAGGGTGAACACCGAGTGGAACGGCGGCGAACTCTGGCTGCGCCGCGAGTTCGAAGTCACCGCCCGGCCGAAGGGCAACCTGATGCTCCGCATTCACCACGACGAGGACGCCACGGTCTATCTCAACGGCGACGAGATCGCCAAGCTGGGCGGCCACACCACCAACTACGTCCTGATCGACCTCGGCCCGGACGCCGCCGACGCCCTCAAGCTCGGCAAGAACCTGCTCTCGATCCACGTCAAGCAGACCGCCGGCGGCCAGTACATCGACGCCGGGTTGTTGGACGAGACCGCCGCACTCTGAACTTTCGCGCGAAGGGCGCCAAAACCGTAGCTGGGGCATCTTGCCCCAGTCCGTTCCCGGGGGCGTCTCGCCACCGGCAACGACGGTGCTCCCAGGCATCTCCTACAGTGGGATTTCAGGGCCAAAGGCCCATCCCATACCAGCCTAGGCAGCAGGCCTAGGTGGCGTTCGTCCGGAGATTTGAAGGGCCAACAGCCCGCTCGATCCGTCGCCGCGGACCGCATCATTTCTCCCCGTCCGCGGGAGGCAAATCCGCCCTCTCCCCGGGAAGCGGCTTCCGACCCGAAACATAGGGAGCCATCGCGTCGCGAAGGGCGATCAACCCGATCTTGCCGCCTTCGGCGTCCTTCCGAAGCGCGGCGATTTCCGGGAAGTGGATCGCCATGGTCTCGATCAGGTCGCAGTCGGCGCGGAGAACCCTCTTTTCTGATTCGTTGGGATCCGGTAGGTCCGCCAACATCGCCGCCAGACCGACAAGATCTTCCAAATCCGTCCGATTGACCTTCTGGGTGGGATCCTCGACATCCACCTTCTCGAAGAGATCGATGAAATCGACATCCTCGATCGGGCCTTTGATCTCCGGTGCCGTCATCTTCAAAGACGGGGCTTCTCGTCCGACCCGTTTGAGTTCCTTAGGAGAATTGCTATAAGAATGTGACCACCCAAAAACCTTGCCGCCATCGAGATGGACGCGGAATCCATCCTCGACGGCATGCCCATCGGGAGACTCCACCCTTCGTTCGGGCGCGATGACGTAATTCAAACCCGATTCTTCGAGACCAAGTCCTCGTGGCTGCCGATACGGCCGGCCCAACTTTTTCACAACTTCGTCGATAGTCATACCCTTCCGGATCGTTGCCGACAGCTCCTCCGCCGATGGAACCTTATCCAAGTAAAAGATTCCCATGTTCTCCCGCCGCTTCTTGATCTGCTGATACTCTTCTTCGGTGTAGGGTTCCCACTTGTGCTCGGGAGGCTTCACCTCGGGCCTTTCCACGCCGGGGACTTCAAGCGGTCTCCCCGCGATCTTGCGGGCAAGCTCCTTCATTTGTTGGTCGGTCAGATCGTCGAAGCCCTAGATGACAAATTGAGCTCCCAGCCTCCCGTGGACCACTGGCGCAGACTCCAGCTTGCCGTCGACGATCAATGCCAAGCGCTCGATTCCCAGCTTTAGTTCCCCTGTGACAGCCTCCATCTTCTTCGCACCCTCCTGCTTCAGTCGGATCGAGATGCACCGCATCGACGGGACAACTTCGGCCCAAGCCTCTTGGACGTCGGCAGAGTTCACCACCGCCTCTTTTTCACGAACAAGACTTCTTCGTGATCCCCGGACTTGAAGGTCATCTGCTCGATCCCCTCGCCCGCCGCCGCCACGACGCGGGACACCCGGAAGACCTCATCCGCAGAAGCCGCGGCGCATGCGATCAGGAAAGAAATGAACAGGGCTTTCATCAGAAGCTCCATGTTTGAGCACATTCAGCCCGGATGGGGAATTCCCAAACCACGGCCGCAGAAGCAGTCCCTGTCACTCGATACGAATCGCCGGAAAAGCAGGTCATGCCGGTTCGCCCCGAGTCCAGTCGCACGTGGTCCTACTTCAGCGGGACGCAGCAAGGGCGATGCGCCTTTATACCGTGCCATCCGGCCCGGACGGAGCGGTGACCCTTTGGAGTGCTGCGGCACGACGCAGCTTTCACTCGGGGTGCGGCGCCCTGCTTTGCTGGCCACGGATTGCCCCGGCGGCTGATCCGCGGCCGAAAGGTTGGGCCGGAGTTCACCCCAAGCCAAAGCGACGTCCTGCCGTCGCACTCCACACGGCTGCGACCTCTATTTCGAAATCATTTGCAGCCTCAAGACACTGTTTCATCTGCGAACAATCCCCTCCTCCTACATCCGGAACAATCCGCCGCGTTTCCCGCCCAGCGCCGCGGCACCGGCGATGGCGATCCCCAGAAAGACCATCGCCCACACGCCCAGCGCGGCCGCCAGCTCATGGCCGTTGCCGAGCGAGGAAAGCAGCATGTAGATCGCCTTGGTGATCGGGTAATGCTCCGTCTGCTGCGCCAGGATCAGGCTGTCGCTGACCTCCAGCATCGCGAAGGCAAAGGCCAGGATCCCGCCGGCCGCGAGGTTCGCGCCGATCAGCGGCAGCGAAATCCGCCGCAAGGTGCGGAACCAGCCCGCCCCCAGCGATCGAGCCGCTTCTTCCAGCGCCGGATTGCTCTGCTGCAAGCCCGCGACCGCGGAACGCACCACATACGGCAAACGTCGTACTGCATAGGCGACGATCAGCAGCATCGCCGGATTGCCATTCTCGCCGATCAGGAAGCGCAGCGGCTTGCCTTCCTGCGACAGCGCCAGGTAACCGAAAGCCAGCACCAGTCCGGGCACCGCCAGCGGCAACATCACCAGCGCGTCGATCAGAGCGCGGCCCTTGATCGTGCTGCGGACAATCACCCAGGCGATGGCAATGCCCAACACGAGGTCGATCAGTGTCGCGCCCGAAGCGTAGAACAGGCTGTTCTTGATCGAAGGCACGACCAGCGGGTCACCCAGCGCATCGATGTAGTGGTCGAACTTCAGCGCGACGGGCAGCACCGTCTGATACCAGTCGTCCGACAGCGAAAGCAGGATCACCCCGAAATGCGGCAGCGAGGCAAGCAGGAAGACCCCGCCGAAAATCATCGCGCAGCCGAGCGAACGCAGGCCAGTCAGCTTCACCTCGCCACCCCGCCCTTTCGGCCGCGGCTGGGATCCGGCGGTCTGGCGGCCGAAGAGGAACTTGGTGATGGCGAAAACCACCGCCGAGATCACCAGGATCACCGCGACCAGCGCGTAGGGCGCCGGATTGCCTGTTAGATCCTTGATCCCGTCGAACACCTGCACCGGTGCCACCCGCGTGTAGTCGAAGACCAGCGGCACCCCGAGCTCCGTGAAAGCCCACACGAAAACGATCGCAGAGCCCGCGAAAATCCCGGGCATCGCCAGCGGCAAGGTGATCCGCCACAAGCGCCGCGCCGGCGGGCACCCCAGGTTCTCGGCCGCCTGCTCCATCGCGGGGTCGAGGTTCGACAGCGCCGCGGTGACGTTCATGTAGAGGATCGGATAAAGGTGCAGCGCGTTCATCGCCACGATCCCCCAGAAGCGCCCGTTTGCCAGCCAGTCGTAGGGCCTTGCCGCATCCATCAAGCCGATCTCGATCAGCATCGCATTCAGCGAGCCGTCGACGTCGAGCATGTGCTTGATCCCGATCGCCCCGACGAAGGGCGGCAGCACCAGCGGGATCAGAATCAGTATCCCCAGGATCCCGCGGCCGGTGAAGTCATAGCGATGCGAAAGCAGCGCCAACGGAAAGGCGATCAAGAAGGTGGCGATCGTGCTGATCACCCCGAGCGCCAGTGCATTCCACAGGCCTTCGCGGTAAACGGGATTGCGGAAGACATCGCCGATGAACGACAGCGTGAAGCTGCCGTCCGGTGCCTTGAAGGCCTCGCCGATCACCGAAAAGGCGGGATAGAGGAAGAACACCGCGAACAGTCCGGTGACGATCGCCGTGATCGCGATGGCGGCGCTGCGGTTCATGGTTGGCCTCCTTCTTCCGCGATCCGCGCGGCCTTCTCGTAGTTCGTCCGGAAGACCGCGGAAATCTTCGTCATTTCCCGCATCGTGGCCAGCGGGTCCTTCTTCCCGACCAGCGGGACGATCTCGTTCATGAGCCGTGCGTAGGTCAGGTGGGAGACGTCGAAGAACACCTTCCCTGCCGCGCTGTCTTCCAGCGCCACCCCGGGACCGGTGTCATCACGCATCGCCTTCCAGCCCGCCTTCATCTCGTCGTGCGGGTCGATGCACATCGCGCGGAAAATCTGGGCCATCGCGCTGAACGCGCTGCCGGTCAGCTCGCGCTTGTATTCGAAGCCCGCGCTCCGCTCGTATGGCAGCGCATCGGCATCGGCGAAGGTGGCGAGGTGCTCCGTGGTGTAGAGATCCTTCCGCACCGGCAAGCGCCGCGGCGAAGTCTGGCTCGGTCCGCCGGGCAGGCCGGCTTTCACGTTCCACAGCAGCTGGCCCGCGGGACTCAGGCAGAAGATGACGAACTCCTGGGCGATGTCGCCCCGCGGTCCGCCGCGGAACACCGCGATCGGATCCACGCTCAGCGAGGTGCCGCCGACCGGTGCCGTCCAGCGGATCCGCGAGGTGCCGTCGGCCTTCTTGCGCTTCTCCTCGTAGGTCCGGCCGTAGAAGTCGATGCAGGTCCCCGCGGCGGCGCTGCCCTGGGCCACGTCATGCGGCACCTTGCTTGCGGAGTCGGTAAAGTAGCGCGCGTTTGCAGCCAGCCGCTGGAGCAGGTTCAGACCGTTGCGCCAGCCCTCCTCCCGGCTTTCCGGCGTGTCGCCTTTCGCCGCGATCACCGCCTGCATCTGCTCTTGGATCATCATCTCGAAGGCCCGGCCGACCGAAGAGCTCTTGGTCGGATCCGCCAGGGCGATGTAGCCGGCGTAGCCCGGATCACCGAGGTCGCTCCACTTCTTCGGCACCGGCACGCCGAGCCGCTCGACCGAGTTGACGTTGTAGCAAATTCCCATCTGCGAAAGGCAGGTCCCCACCCACTTGTGATCCTTGTCGTAATACGTCTCGCCGGTGAAGCGCGCGGGAATCACCTCGTCGCTGAACCACTCCGGATGCGTCTTGAAAACCTCCAACTCGACGAAGCGACCCTTCTCGGCCTGCAGCTTGAAATCGGGCTCGCCGCCGCCGAAGAAGATGTCGATTCCCACTCCCGGACTGCCGAGGTCGTCGGCCGCCGTGAACGAGCTGTCGAGCACCCGCCGGATGTCCGAGGTGCCGCCGGGAATCCGCCAGTCGATATTGAGCGTGCGGCCGGTCTTGTCTTTCCAATGCCGCGCGAAGGCCTCGCCGAACTCCGAACGGATCGTCTCGTTGTGCGGCGTGATGATCACCAGCCGGTCCTGGCCTTGCCCGGAGTCGGCCAGATCGGAACTCCGGCGCATCAGGATCGGCGCGGCGATCACCGCGACGAGCAGCAGGAAGATGGGAAGGAATCGGCGCATGGCAGCTCAGGCTTCGAGCACGGCGACATCGGCATGGCGGGCGGAAAGCTTCACCACCTGCTCGCCCGGATCGCGGACCAGCAGCGGATTGAGCTCCACCACCTGCTGCGGGCCGGCGGCGGTTTCGACGAGGTATTGGATCCGCTGACCGAGGTAGCTGCGCTCGGTGATCTTGCCGGTCACACCGTTCTCGCCGCTGCCGGTGTCCAGCCGCCAGGCCTCGGGGCGGATCGAAAGCAAGACTTCCCCGCCGGGGCCGGGCGTCCACCCGGGCTTGGTCACCCGACCGACCAGCGGGCCGCCGGCGGTGTCCACCATCACGAATTCGCCGCGCACTTCGATCGTCCGGCCCTTGATCAGGTTCGTCTCGCCGATGAAGCCGGAGACGAAGGCGGTGTGGGGATTCCGATAGACCTCCTCCGCCGTGCCGAGCTGCTCGATCCGGCCGCGGTTGAGCACTGCCATCCGGTCGGCCATTGAAAGCGCCTCCTCCTGGTCGTGCGTCACGTAAACCCCGGTCAGGCCGCCCTCCTTGACGATGCGCCGGATTTCGCGGCGCATCTCGATCCGCAGCTTCGCGTCGAGGTTCGAAAGCGGTTCATCGAGCAGCAGGCATTTCGGCCGGACCACCAGCGCCCGGGCAAGTGCGACCCGCTGCTGCTGGCCGCCGGAGAGTTGGTCGATCCCGCGGTCGCCCAGGCCGGCGAGGTGCACCAGTTCCAGCGCCTCGCCCACCCGCTTGCGGATCTCGTCCTTCGCGACCTTCCGCTCTTCCAGGCCGAAGGCCACGTTCCGTTCCACGCTCAAGTGCGGCCACAGCGCGTAGCTCTGGAACACCATCGCCGCCTCGCGCTTGTGCGGGGGGAGCTGGGTCACGTCGCGTTCGCCGAAATGGATGGTCCCCGAGGTCGGCGTTTCCAGGCCGGCGATGCAGCGGAGCAGCGTCGTCTTGCCGCAGCCGGAGGCACCCAGCAGGAAAAAGAGCTCACCCGCGGCGACCTCGACACTGACCCCGTCGAGGGCCTGCACCTTGCCGAATTGTTTGATGAGGGAGTCGGCGCGAATGGAATCCATGAAGCTTGCGGCGATGCTTTCCGCCGGGTGCCCGGATGCAAGCGGGAAGCATGCCGGGAAAGAAATCATCGTCCGCCAAAGATTCTCTTGCCAACCCGCCCCCTCCCCCCTAAATCCGCGGCCCACCAAACACCATGTGCTCGGGTGGCGGAATTGGTAGACGCGCTAGACTAAGGATCTAGTGGAGTAATCCGTGGGGGTTCGAGTCCCCCCTCGAGCACCATATTTGGTTTGGAGACGCCCCGCCGGTGAGAACCCGCGGGGAGCTTCGTTTTCACCCCGACGCCAAGAGGGGGGACGAGAACCCCTGCGCCGCGCGCTGCCTTTAGGGGTTCGAATGCAGGAAGGAGCATAGCGACCAGCCCACCTCCGCGAAGCGCACTTTGGCATGGCCGAAGGCAATCCCCCCTCGAGCACCATATTTGTTTCGAAAGCGCCTCGCCGGTCCCAACCAGCGGGGCGTTTCGTTTTCACCCAGCGGCAAGAGGGGGGACGAGAACCCCTGCGCCGCGCGCTGCCTTTGGGGGTTCGAATGCAGGAAGGAGCATCGCGACCTGCCTACTTCCGGCGCAGCCGCATGTCCGCATGGACGAAGTCAATGCAGGAAGGAGCATCGCGACCAGCCCACCTCCGGCGCAGCCGCAAACTGGCATGGCCGAAGGCAATCCCCCCTCGATCACCATCTTTTGTTTCGATAAGCTCGTCGCGTCGGATCCATGGTGAAACCCAAAATCAATTCTTCGGATAGTCGCGCCACATCCAGCGCATGGCATCGGGGAACAGCATCGTGCCGTGGCGGGCGCTGTGGCTGCCTTCGCCGAAGACGAACTGGTGGTCGTAGCCCTTCTTCTTGAACGCCTCCGCCATCGCCTTGTTCGCCTCGGCCCAGCTGCCGAACTGATTGACGAGGTCCTTCGCGCCGTCCTGCTGGTAGATGCGGATCGGTTTCTTCGGGGCGCGGAGGATCATCTCGGGATACTTGTTTCCGCCGCGGATGTTGGTGAAGCTGCCGATGGTGGAGAAGCACTTGCGGAACTCGTCCGGACGCTCCCAGCAAACCGTGAAGGCGCAGATCGCGCCGGAGCTGTTGCCGGCGATGCAGCGGCCGTCGGGCTTGTCGGTCAGGGTGTGGGTCTTGGCGACCTCGGGCAGGATTTCCGTGAGCAGGAACTTCGAGTAGGCGTCGCCCAGCGAGTCGTATTCGACGCTGCGGTTCGAGCGGGGCTTCGCCGCCGGCTCGCCGCGGCGGGCCTTTTCGACAAGGTTGCCGGGCTTGATGAAAATCCCGATGGTCACCGGCATTTCCTTCTTGTGGATCAGGTTGTCGAAGACCGTCGGGGCGTCGTACATGATCCCGTCCTGGCAGACGAACACGGCGGCCGCCTTGCCTTTCTTATACTGCGCCGGGACATAGACCCAGTAGTCGCGGGTGGTGCCGGGGAAGACCTTGCTCTTGTCCCAGACGTGCTTGGTGATGGTCCCCTTCGGCACGCCGGCCTGCGGCCTGGAATCAGGGCCGGGGACATACTGGTCGTCGGGACCCCGGGCCAGCGACGGGGTGGCGGCGAGAAGCAGGAGGAATGCGGCGGCGGTCTTGAGGGTGGGCATCATGGGAAGAAGAGCTGGAGGGTTTCCGAAAGGCATGGGTTTCATGGGGTTTTCTGAAGCCGCAAAAGTGGATCAACAAATCCGGGCGGCGGCGAGGGAGAGATTGGATCGGGCGACGGATCCTCGGCCGCACGGCGGGTCCATACCCGAGAGTGGTGGCAAACTACCAGCCGCGCTTTCAATTGCTGTCAGCGTGAAAACTTTCCCGGCGCCGGCATGTTTCTGCCGTCGTCATCATGCCCCCCCGCCCGTGATCGCGGCGACCATCGCTTCCATCCGATCCCCGGCCCGGTCGCGGGCCTTGGCGGCGGCCAGGCGGGCGGCGGGGAGATCTCGGCCGATCGCCACGACCCTTTCGCCGATCTGCTTGCCGGTGGAGGCATCGATCTCGAAGACCCAGTCCTCCATCCCGAGATCGTACCACATCCGGCCCTTGCGGGTGTCGGTCGGCTGGCGGACCAGCACCGCTGGCACCCCGGCGGCGATGCCCATGATCGGCGAATGCTGCTCCATGCTCACGATCGCCGCGGCCCGTGCATACACGCTGCATGCCTCGGCCGTCAGCCAGTAGCGGTCGAGGTAGCTGACCTTCGGCTTCACGTCGTCCGGCAGCTTGTCGAAAAGCAATGTCTTCAACAGCGGCACCGCGTAGCTCATCTCCGGCGTCAGCAGCACCCGCATCCCGGTTTCGCGGACCCAGGCGGTGATGGCCTCGCGGAGCTTGGCGTGGTCCTTCTCCGCGAACTCCTCGTTGACCCGGATCCGCCCGGGATCGGGCTTGCGGCTTTCCGGGTGGATCTCCCAGTACGGCGTCCATCGTAGCCGCGGGATGGCGCAGAGGAACTTGCCGGAATCCAGCCCGTGTTGCTTGAGCAGCGCGTCCGCCGCGGGTTCGTCGCGGAGGTCGATCGCGAAGGTCGCGTCCGGCCCGAATTCGATTCCCGACCCGCGGATCCCGGCGGCCTCGAGGGCGCGCATCGAGTCGCTGTCGCGCAGGAACACGAACTTCGCGCCCGCCAGCAGGGTGCCGTGTTGCTTGATCTCGTCGTCGCTCAGCGTGATGCCGCCGAAGCCGTAAGCCTTGCCGGACTTGCGGGCCAATTCCGCCTCCTTGTGACCGACCATCCCCGGACCGGAGCCGTGGAGGAAGAAGTCGCAGCCGGCCAGCGCGTTCTCCTTCTCGTCCCGGGTCAGCGCGATCTTCAGCTTGGGAAAACGGTCGCGCAGGATCTTCTCCACCCCGCGGTCGACCAAGCTGGGCCACAGCGTGACCTCGGCGTGCGGCAAGTGCTTTTCTAACAAAACCAGCATCCCCGGCGTGTGGGCGATGTCGCCGATGTTGACCGTCTGCCACGAGGAGCGCAGCAGGATCCGCATCGGCCGCTTCTCCTGGGCCAGCAGCGAAGCCGGGAGCCCGGCGGCAAGTCCGGTGGCGAGGAAGGTGCGGCGTTTCATGGGGGTTGAGAGTTGAGAGTTGAGAGGGCGCCGCCAGCCGCGTTCCAGCCGCGATTGAACGTCTCTTTGCCGCGATTCTCTCGCTTTGAACGATCAACCATCAACCCTAGACTCTCAACCCTGCCTTTAGCGTCCCAGTCCCCGGATGACCCTCACCTTGTGGCTCTCACTGTCCCCAACGTAGAGATCACCCGTCTTCGGATCGATCCCCAGGCCATGCAAGCGCGCCATCCGGCACTTCAGCGGGTCGGGCGAGTCCGGTCCGTCGCCGCGGGTGCCGTCGCCGGCAATGAGTTCGAGCGTCGGCGGATTGCGGGTCAGGTCGATGGCGCGCACGGTGTGGGTCTCGGTGTCGGCGAGATAGACGACCTTGCCATCGGGTGAAACCGCGACGCCTTTCGGTCCCGCGATGGTCGCCTGCTTCGCGGGGCCGCCGTTGCCGGTGAAGCCTGCCTTGCCGGTGCCGGCGACGTGGTGGAGAGTGCCGGCTTTCATGTCGATCCGGTAAACGGCATTGCCCTCGCGCAAGGCCAGCCAGAGATCGCCGTCGGGACCGCGGTCGAGCGCGCGCGGGCCTTTGAGCGGGGTCTGCTTGCCGGGCTTCGCGCCGTCGGGCGTGTCCTTCGCCTCGCCGGTGCCGCACCAGGTGTCGATGCTTCCGTTTGTTAGATCGACCCGTCGGATCCGGTGGTTGCGGATGTCGCAGATGAAGAGGCCCTTGCCCTCGCGGTCGAACTGGATCGAGTGCGGCTCGTTCATCGCCGCCTTCACGGCCGGTCCGCCATCGCCGGAAAAGCCGGGCTTGCCGGTGCCGGCGACCGTTTCGACCCGGCCGCTCGCGGGGTCCATCCGGCGCACGACGTGGTTGAGCCGCTCCACCCAGTAGAGGCTGCCGTCGGGATGAAAGCGGATCTCATAGGGTTCGTTGAGTGTCGCCCGGGTAGCCTTCCCGCCGTCGCCGGAGTAGCCCTTCTTGCCGCTGCCGACCACCGTCTCGATCCGCCCCTTCTCCCGGCTGATCTTGCGGATCACGTGGTTGTTCGTGTCGCAGAAATAGAGATCTCCATCCGGCCCGACCGTTACGCCGAAGGGCTGGTTGAGCTCCGCCTTCAGCGCCTGGCGGCCGTCGCCACCGTAGCCCGCCTTGCCAGTGCCGGCGACGGTTTCGATGGTGGCCCCGTGGCAAAGCCAGGGCACGAGGAGGAGGGCAAGCAGCGGGCGCATGAGGGTCGTGGAGGAGTCTCCCGATATCATCCCGGGGGATCGGGTCAATCCGCCCGTGTCTACTTCCCGGCCTTGCCCGCGACCTTGCGGAAAGCCTCGGCGAGTTCCTTCAGCTTGTCGGGATGTTTGGCGGCGAGGTTGTCGTTCTCGCCGGGGTCCTGGCTCAGGTCGTAAAGCTGGGGCTTCGGCAAGTTGCCGGAGCGCATCGTCTTGTTCGCGGCCGGCCCCGGGTGGGGCGGGATGAATTTCCAGTTCCCGCGGCGGAAGGCGAGACCGCCGGTGCCCTGCTGGACGATCTCGCTGCGGCCGGCGGCATCCTTGCCTAACAGCGCGGCCGTGGCATCGGCGCTGTCGGTGGCGGAACCTGCCGGCACCGGCTGCCCGGCGAGCGCGGCGAAGGTGGCGAGGAAGTCGATCTGCGAGACCAGCGCGGCGGACTCGCCCGGCGCGATGGTTCCCGGCCACGAGGCGATCAGCGGGACCCGCGTGCCACCGTCGAGCTTCGAGTATTTCCCGCCGCTGAAGGGTCCGGCCGGCTTGTGGTCGCCGTTCTTCGCGGCCGAATCGTCGGCATAGCCATCGTCGAGCACCGGACCGTTGTCGCTGGAGAGCAGGACCAGCGTGTTCCTGGTGAGGCCGAGCTTTTCCAAAGTCGCGACGATCACCCCGACATGGTCGTCGAGCTGCGCGATGACATCGCCGCGCGGGCCGAGGCCGGTCTTGCCGACAAAGCGCGGTGCGGGTACCCGCGGGACGTGGGGTTCGTGCAAGGCGAAGAAGAGGAAGAAGGGCTTTTCTTTGTTAGACTCCAGGAATGACACGGCCTGAGCGGTGAAATGGTCGCCCAAGTCCTCGTCCTTCCACAAGGCCGCCTTGCCGCCACTCATGTAACCGATGCGGCTGACCCCGTTCGTGATGGTGTCGCTGTGCTGGTCGTCGGCTCCCATCAAACGGGCGCCAGGCTGCTCGCGGCCGACCGGTTCGTTGCCGATCTTCTCCTTGTAACTGACCCGGATCGGATCCTTCGGGTCGAGGTTCACCACGCGGCCCTGCTCGACGAAAACGGTCGGCACCCGGTCGCCGGTGGCGGCCATGATGTGGTGGTGATCGAAGCCGACCTCGGCCGGCGAGGGCTTGATGAGTCCGTTCCAATCGGCCGGCTTCTCCACCGTGCCGAGCCCGAGGTGCCACTTGCCGACCACTCCGGTATGGTAGCCGGCTTTTTGCAGCAGCGACGGCAGCGTGACACTGCCCGGCGGGATGATCAGCGGCGCGTCACCTTGCAGGATGCCGGTGCCCTCCTTCCGCCACGGATAGCGGCCGGTCAGGAGGGCGTAGCGCGACGGCGTGCAGGTCGACGAGGTCGCATGGGCATCGGTGAAGCGCAGGCCGGAGGCGGCGAGGCGGTCGACGTTCGGGGTGGCGATCGCCTTGGCGCCGTAGCAGCCGAGGTCGCCGTAACCGAGGTCGTCGGCGTAGATCAGGATGATGTTCGGCTTGTCCGCCGATTGAACGGCGGGCGCGAGCAGCAGGAGTGAGAGTCCGAGGGTGCGGATCATGGGAAGCGTGGGTTCAAGGTCGGGCTTTGCGGAAATCCACCGGCTTGTCGTTTTCCCGGGCCGGTCCAGGGGTGCTGCGGCCCTTGGCAACGATCTCCTCGAGGAGGCCGGTCAAGCGCTTGACCTCGTCTGGCTGGCTGGCCTGGAGGTTGTCCTTTTCACCGATGTCTTTCGAGAGGTCGTAAAGCTGCAACGCGGGTAATCCGGCGGCGCGCGCCTCCTTGTCGCCCGGCTTGCTCCAGCCGCCGCTGCCGGGGCAAAAGGCGAGCTTCCAGCTCCCCTCGCGGATCGCGAACTGGCCGTGGATGCTGTGGTGCACGATGTTCCGGCGCGCCGTCTTGCCGCTGCCTAACAAGTCGGGCAGGAAGCTGAAGCTGTCCTCCGCCGCGTTGTCGGGCAAGATCGCGCCGCTGAGCTCCGCGGCGGTGGCCATCAGGTCGGTCAGGCAGACCGTCGAGCTGCTGGTCGAGCCCGCCTTCACCTTGGCCGGCCAGCGGACCAGGAAGGGCACGCGGTGGCCGCCCTCCCAGATGTCGGCCTTGGTCCCGCGGAAGTCGCCGAGCGGGAAATGGCCCTGCTTTTCGAGCGCCTCGATCTCCGCGGCGGGCGAGCAGCCGTTGTCGCTGGTGAAAACGATCAGCGTGTTCTCCGTCAGGCCGCTCTTCTCCAGCGCGGCCATGATTTCGCCGACGCAGGAGTCGGTCTGCATCACGAAGTCGCCGTAGTCGCCGAGCCCGCTCTTCCCCTTCCATTCCGCGGTCGGAAGGATCGGGGTGTGCGGCGAGGCCAGCGGCAGGTAGAGGAAGAAGGGCTTGTCGCCCTGCTTGCGGCCGGCGATCAGCTCGATCGCCTTGCGGGTGAGCCCGGGCAGCACGTCGATCGCCTCGAACGCCGGATCGGCGGGACCTTCGCGGACCCACGTTTTCTTGGCGGTCGGCAGCGCCGTCAGGCGGTCGTTGTCGATCCATGCGTAAGGCGGCATGTCGAGCGAGGCGCTGATGCCGTAGAACGTGTCGAAGCCGCGGGCCGTCGGCCCCTGCGTGAGGGGCTTCGAATAATCGTGCGGCCAGCCGGGATGCTTCTTCCGCTCGGCAGGATCTTCCCACTTCGCCCACTCTAGGCCGAGGTGCCATTTGCCGATGCACGCGGTGTGATACCCCTGCCCTTTCAGCATCGCCGCCACGGTCAAGCGGTCGGCGGGAATCAAAGGCGGGCTCGTCCCGCCGAGCACACCGCTCACCAGCGAGCTCCGCCAGGCGTAGCGGCCTGTTAGAATGCCGTAGCGCGTAGGGGTGCAGACCGAAGATCCGCTGTGCGCGTCGTTGAAAACCATCCCCTCCGCGGCAAGGCGGTCGAGGTGCGGCGTCTTGATCTTCCCGCGCTTCGGATTGAGCGCCTGGACATCGCCGTAGCCGAGGTCGTCGGCCAGGATGTAGAGGATGTTCGGCTTGTCCGCGGCGGAGACGGAAAGGCAGGCGAGCAGGAGAGCGGCGGCGATGGGAAAGCGCATGAGGGGAAAGGGTCGAAGGATCAAGGGGCGGGCTTCAAGGTCGGCTCACCCTTGAGCCAGCCGAACGAGGTGAGGAACTTGTCGGATTCGATCACCGTCGTCTGATAGTAGGGCGCGGCATTGAAGAAGCCGTGGCCGGCACCGGGATAGAGATGCGTGTCACAGCGCGAGCCGGCCTTCTTCATGTCGGCCTCGAAGTCCTTCGCCACCTTGACCGGGATCAAGTCGTCCTTCTCGCCGAGGAACACGATCGTCGGCGGCGCACCCTTCTTCACGTGGTGGGCCGGGGAAAAATCCCGGTAACGCTTGCCGACCCGCTCGTGCCCCCACTCGCCCGGGCCGTTGTTGAAGACCGGATTGAAAAGCACCAGCGCGTCCGGCTTGCAGGAGACCTTGAGGTCGTCTTTCGGGTCGTCGAGCCCGTCGACCAGCGCCGTGAAGGCCGCCAGATGGCCGCCTGCGGAGCCGCCCGAACCGGCGATCCGGGCCGGGTCGATCCCCAGCTCGGCGGCGTGGGCGCGGACGTGGCGGATCGCCGACTTGGCATCGGCGCAGCTCAACAAGGGCGGGCCCTTGTCGCCCTTGGCGATGGTCCGGTATTCCACCCGGACCCCGACCATCCCGCGGCTCGCGAAGTAGGCGCTGTGGCGCTCGAACTGCTTCGGAGTGCCGCCGACCCAGCCGCCGCCGAAGAAAAACACGATCGCCGGCCGCTTGTCCGCCGCGGTCCAACCGGGCGGCTTGTCCACCAGCAGCTTGAGCTCCTTGCCGTCCACTTTCTTGTAAACCCGCTCTTCGGAAGCGGCGGGCGAGAGGGTGGGCAGGAGCAACAGGCAGGCAACGGCGAACTTGGGGATGAAGCGGGTCATGGGCGGAGGTTGAACGGACGATGGGACTACTTCAAGACTTCCGCTCGAAGGCGGAACCTGCCGAAACTTTGACCGCGGTCCCCGGGTCCGAGCGATTTGGGTCGTCAACCGCTGCCTCACGGCAAGTCGCTGGCCCTGAGACGCGGATTGAAACCGCAAGAGCGCTAGCAAGCGCGCCGGCCCGACCCGACTGGGCCTGTCCAACAACCGATAGGTTTGGGGCTATCGCCCGAACCTAGCTTTGGGGTTCAGCTTTGCAATTCGGCTCAGTTGTCGGGCGTCTCCTTCCTGAGGCGCTTGTAAGCATCAATCTTGTTTCGTTCGTCTACCGTCATCAACTCTTCAGCATTCAGCTGCATAACCCACTCGCGCTGATCCGGAGACTTGGTTGGCACCTTGTAATCCTCCTCGCCGGGTTCAAGCCCCTCTCCAATTGTGTCGGTGAAAAGAATGTAGCCGCTCTCAACGCTCCAACGTCCGCGCTCGATGCTAAGCGGTTGCAGAGTGACTCCATCGTTCTTGTAGACCGCAAACGATCTCGCGCATCGCCCGTCCTCGCTGAAGGTCACCTCACCGATAAATCTTCCGTAGTAATAGGTTTCGTCTTTGCGCCATTGGCCTACTAGCATGCTGGCCAACTTTTCTTCGTCGGCCCAGAATTGGGATTCAGGTGGGTTCCTTGGCTCATCGCTACGAGAACCTGAATTCGGCTCTCGCTCGCTGCACGAGCAACAAGCCAATGCAATTAGGGTTATTGCGCGATACATTAAATTTTTTGCAGAACGTCTAGCTCATCCACGGCGGGGATGGAAGCCCGAATTCAAACTGGAGCGTTACCCGCTGTTGGATGGAGCGGCTTGTTTCTGCCTCTTGAATTCGGCTTTGGAAGGCCTATTCAATCTTCACGTTATGGACTTCGAAAGGCAGGGATTTCACCTCTCCTCCATCGCGCACAAGGATCCTTAGACTGGTTTTCCCAAGATCTGCTTTGTCAATTCGATAGTGACATTCGTATGAATTCCCAATCTGGGCTATATCAGGCCTCTCAGCTCTGACCATTCCGTCAGCACCAACAAGTTGAAGCCCGGCGAAGGCATTCCTTTCGTCCTTGGCCATCTTGATGGTCACATTAGCCTTATCGTCAAATCTGGGCGCCCACCGTTCAAAGTCGATTTCCAGTTTGGCCTTTTTGAGAACAGGTGACTCGATCGGCCCTGATTTGCGGTTTAAAAGATCACCGATGGAGACCACATGTTCACTTCCGCCAACAAGCACCTGGACGGTTCCTCTGACTGTGCCAATGAGTCTTTCGTTCTGCGGGACCTCCGGAAACTCCAGAACGATCTCAATGCCGTCTTTAGGATGGGGTGAAGCCGAACTCCATCGATGCAGACATGAGAACCCTTTGATCTGATACATAGGTGGCTTCGCGCCAATCTTTCTGCCCCCAACCTCAATTGGCTCAGCGGTAATTTCTCCAAGAGCGTAGACCTTCTGTGCATCTTCACCTCGAATCTGAACCTTAACACGAGCGTAGTCCATAACAGGTTGATCCTGTACAATCTTAGTGCCGTGACTCTTGCCGGTGGCTGTGGCTGATGGATTTTTGGTTTCATCGGCCAAGCCGATGGAGCTACAGGACAGAGCAATAACTAATGCGAGTGCATGTGTTTTCATTTTGTTTGTGGTTTTATATTTTGCAGAACAGCTTTGTTCACCGACCGGTCGGAATTGCCCCCTGTTCTCCGACCGGTCGGTGAACTAGGAAAAACCCGACAGGCAGCGACGGAGTCCCGGGAAAATCGCTCATGGTGAGGACGCTAGCCCTTCCATCAGGGTGATCCAAGGGGAATGTCGGGGGGCTGAGTGAGGTGAGGATTGAGGGCCGAATCGAAATCGAGCGGACTGGGGCTGCCGGCAGCCGGCTGTCGGCGGTCCAGCTCAACCCCATGAACGGTAGGGACCGACCGCTGGGCGGACCCACTTTACCTTGCGGCTGCGGAGGTCGATGCCCGGGCGAATTCCTTGGCGTTTCACCCTCGGGGGTGAAGTGGGCGGGCCCGGCGGTCCAGCCCTACCCCATGAATGGTAGGGACCGACCGCTGGGCGGACCCACTTCACCTTGAGGCTGCGGAGGCGAATGCATTGGCAGATTCCTTGGCGTTTCACCCTCGGGGGTGAAGTGGGCGGGCCCGGCGGTCCAGCCCTACCCCATGAATGGTAGGGACCGACCGCCCGGGCCGGGGCGAGGTCGCGCTGGACGGGTTCCGGTGGCACGACTATGGACTCCGCATGATCCGCTGGTTCGCCCGCAACAACATCGCGGCCAATTTCGTGATGTTCGGCATCCTGCTGTTCGGGATCTGGAGCGCCATCGAGAGGGTCCCGCTGGAAGTCCAGCCGAGCATCCAGTTCAAGGAAGTGCGGGTGAACGTCGATTACCGCGGCGGCAGCCCGGAAGACGTGGAGCGAGCCGTGGTGATCCCGATCGAGAGCTCGCTCGAGGGGCTGCCGGGCGTGAAGGAGATCAACTCCCGGATCTCCGCCGGGAGCGGGGAGGTCCGGATCGTCGCCGACGACGACACCGATGTCGACAAGCTGCTCGACGAGGTGGAATCCCGCGTCAACGCCATCACCACCTTCCCGCAGGAGATCGAGCCGCCGAAACTCGAAGTGCCGGACACCGCCCAGTGGTTCGACGTCATCAAGATTGCCGTCACCGGCGACATGGACGAGGCCGACCTGATCAAAGCCGCCCGCCGGATCCGCGACGACCTGATCGAGATGCCGGGCATTTCCCAGGCATCGGTCCAGGGCGAAACGCGGCAGGAAATCGCGATCGAGGCCGACCTGGCCCGCCTGCGCGATTTCGGACTGGGCTTTTCCGACCTGTCGGAGGCCGTGCGGCGATCCTCGATGGATCTTCCCGCCGGGCAAATCCAGACTGACGAGGGCAACCTGATGATCCGCTCGAAGGGCCAGGCCTACGACAAGGAGCAGTTCGAATCCATCGTCGTGCGCAATCTCAACGGCGCGGAAGTCCTCCTGCGCGACGTGGCGAAGGTGGGCGACGGCTTCGAAGAACAGCGCAAGCTCATGCGCTTCAACGGTCAGCCCGCCCTGCTGGTCGAGGCCCTCCGGCTGCATGACGAGAACGCCCTCGACATCGCCGCCAAGGTGAAGACCTACGTCGCGACCCAACGCGAGAGATTCCCCGAAGGCATCAACCTCTACATCTGGGACGACAGCTCGCTCGAGCTGGAAGGCCGCCTCGGCACGCTGATGACCAGCCTCGCCCAGGGCGGACTGCTGGTGATGATCGTGCTCGGCCTTTTCCTCCGCCCCGCGATCGCTTTCTGGGTCGCCATTGGCATCCCCGTCTCCTTCGCCGGCGGCCTGATCGCCATGCCCTTCTTCGGGCTGAGCGCGAACATCATGACGATCTTCGGCTTCATCATCGTGATCGGCATCGTGGTGGACGACGCCATCGTGACCTCGGAGAACGTCTATACCAAGCTCCGTGCCGGCATGGACCCGCTGGAGGCCGCGGTCGTGGGCACCCAGGAGATTGCCGTGCCGGTGACCTTCGGCGCGCTGACCACCATCGTCGCCTTCGTCCCGCTGATGATGTTCGATGGCTTCTACGGCAACTTCACCCGCCAGGTCCCGCCGGTCGTCGCCGCCGTGCTTCTCACCTCCTTGATCGAGTCCAAGCTCGCGCTCCCCTGCCACCTCAAAGGCATCAAGGTGGGGCGGACGCGCATGAATCCCGTCAGCCGTTTCCAGAAGACCATCGCCGACGGACTGGAAAGCTTCATCGACAGGATCTACCATCCGTCGCTGAAATTCGCCGTGGCCCACCGCTACGCCACCATCGCGTGCTTCATCGCGCTGGCGATGATCAGCCTCGGGATCTTCAGCAGCGGCAGGCTCGGCTTCACCAGCATGCCGTCCATCGACAAGAACCGCCTCATTTCCGAAGTCCGCATGCCGCGCGACACCGCGATCGAGGTCACGGACGAACGGGTGGGACGTGTGGCTGCCGCGGTGCAGCAGCTCAAGCAGGAATTCGTCGATCCCGGCACCGGCAAGTCGCTGATCGAGGACGTGCTCACCAGCACCGGCGGCTGGAGCAGCTGGGGCGGGGTCGATCCGCGCCAAGGCTACATCGTTCTTTCGGTGACCGACCCCGGCAAACGCAGCGAACCGGGCCCCAAAAACAGCGTGATCGCCCGGCGCTGGACCGAACTGGTGGGCGAATTGCCCGACGCCCAGAGCTTCTCGGTGTTCAGCGACCGGGGCGGCGGGTTCCGCGGCGGCGGGGACGACGTCGACGCCATCGAAATCGAACTCCGCGGCCCCGCCTCCGACCTCCGCGACCAGCTCGCCGAGGAAATGGAAGCCGTGCTTGAATCCTACGAAGGCATCGCCGACGCCTCGGCCGACGTGAACCGAGGCCAGAACGAGCTGCATGTGACGCTGAAACCGGAAGGCAGCGCGATCGGGCTGACCCAGGCCGATCTCGCCCGCCAGATCCGCAGCGCCTTTTTCGGCGACCAGGCCCAACGGGTGCAGCGGGGCCGCGACGACATCCGGGTGATGGTCCGGCTGCCGCTCGACCAGCGCCAGTCGCTCCACACCCTCGACCAGCTCCACATCCGCACGCCGGAAGGCGGGAACGCGCCGTTCCACTCCGTCGCCGATGCCACGTTCATACCCACCCGCTCCGACATCCGCCGCATCGACGGGGCCCAGGTCATCGAAGTCGAAGCGCGCCCCGCGGACGAGGACGTCGATGTCGTCTCCATCGCGAAGGACATCGCGCCGCGCCTCGATGCCGTCCTGAATCCGCATCCCGAGTTGTCGTGGCGCTTCGACGGCTACGTCGCGGAGCACGAGGAGACCTCGCAAAAGACGCTCTACATCGGGATTGGCCTTTTTGTCGCGCTCTACGGTCTGCTGGCAGTGCCGTTCAAGTCGATGGTCCAGCCCTTCATCGTGATGCTGGCGATTCCCTTCGGCATCATCGGCGCGCTGGCCGGCCACATGATCCGGGACATCACGCCTTCTTTCCTCTCGGTCTTCGGGATCCTCGCGCTGGCCGGGGTGGTGGTGAACGACTCAATCGTGCTGGTCGACTTCATAAACCAGCGCCGCGCCGCCGGAGACAGCCTCTACAAGGCGGTCGTCGACTCGGGTGCGCGCCGCTTCCGGCCGATCCTGCTGACTTCGCTCACCACTTTCGCCGGGCTGCTGCCGCTGATCCTCGACGACTCCACCGAGAACGCGATGCTGGTGCCGATGGCCGTGTCGCTCGGCTTCGGCCTGCTCTTTGCCACGGTGATCACCCTTTACCTGATCCCGACCTCTTACCTGGTGATGGAGGAAATGATCGCCGCCTTGAAACGGGGCTGGGCCTGGTACCGCAAGCCTTTCGTCCGGGAGGAAGACGAGCGGGAAATCCCCGAAAGTTCGGATCCCGCGCTTTGACAGGTTGCCCGCTGCGAGGAAGCGGCTACAATCCCGCCGTTCAAGCCATGGTCAGCCATTCTCCCGATACCTCATCCCCCGCCACCGACTATGATGTCGTCATTTTCGGCGGGGCTTTCTCCGGGTCCTCGCTTGGCCTGCTCCTGAAGCGCGCGCGGCCGGAAACCCGGGTGCTGATCGTTGAGAAATCGGAAGCTTTCGACCGCAAGGTCGGCGAATCGACGTCGGAGGTCGCCGGTTGCTTCCTGACCCGGGTTCTCGGGCTTTCTCATTACCTTTCCTGCGAGCATTTCCAAAAGCACGGCCTGCGGATGTGGTTCACCACCCCGGACAACGACTGCCCGAATGCCTGCGCGGAAATCGGGCCGAACACCCAGGCGCGGCTGCCGACCTTCCAGCTCGACCGCTCGAAGCTCGACCTTCACCTGCTGGAAATGGCGGAGAAGGAGGGCTGCACGGTGATCCGCCCGGCCTCCATCAAATCCTTCGAGCTGAACGGCGCGGGGAAGAACATCATCGTCCTCAAGCACAACGGCGAGACCCGGACCCTGACCGCCGGCTGGGTCGCCGATTGCTCCGGCAAGGCCAGCCTGGTCGCCCGCCAGCGCGGCATCTGGCGGAAGCTC
>Ga0247843_1002136_pt1 | contig 37241 bp, 33 predicted proteins | sample LaCruzMarch2017__FD_192420 | JGI IMG/M metagenome (GOLD analysis project Ga0247843, IMG submission 192420) | Freshwater microbial communities from meromictic Lake La Cruz, Castile-La Mancha, Spain - LaCruzMarch2017_8m | ecosystem: Environmental > Aquatic > Freshwater > Lake | place: Spain...
AAAAATATTTTTCCGCTCATCGCCAAAAATCTGTTCTTGAAGAAAACAAAGAAAGTGGCCCTGATCTGACGTCACCAACAGAGGGGGGGTCCGGGGGGCATCCCCCCCGGCATTCACACGTACCACCCTCACCTCCAAAAGCCCGAGCGAAGCAGTTTTCATTGTTCTGTCCCTCTGTCTCTCCGTCTGTCACGCTCTCACGTGCATACAAGTGGAACTAAGCCCGCCGTTTGTTTGTTAGGGTTTCTTGTAATTACCTTAACGGTCAACCCGCTAAATATATTTTCCCGCTAATTCGCCAAAAAACTTTCTGTAAGAAAACAAAGAAAGGGGCTAACCCTCACAGACAGAGGGGGGTCCGGGGGGGCATCCCCCCCGGCATTCACACGTACCACCATCACCTCCAAAAGCCCGAGCGAAGCTGTTTTCATTATCGTCACGGAACGGGATTGCTCAGTCAGTGAGTGACAAAAAATGCCAAGAAGGGGCGGGAGCGTGCGACAAAAAGAAAGGCACTGCAATCTTCAACCTCTTCGTTTATCTTGTCTCTCTCCGCACAACCTCTCATTTTTTTGTCCGTTGCAAACCCACTTGTGATGCGGTCGTGTAATACAAATATGTACACTGTCTTGCGCATAGCTTTTCATAACAACTCCTCGTGACAATGCAGATCAACAATATGAACAACACTCGGTATGGCAGTCTTCCCTTACGTCCAGAAGAGTACGTGAGCGACGACGATGACGATGACGATGACGATGACGATGTTACCACCATCTCGACATTGTCCATGTCCGATCGGTTTCGATGTGGAAGCAACAGCATTCACACACGGTCAATGCGCCGTCCAGTACCCATCACTGCCATGCTTGTACTGCCTTTATTCGTCGGTGTGGTTTGGCTAGGTACTCGGTTCAATGAGTATCCCCAGCCAATAACCGTCACACAGACTTCATCGTCGCTTAGGAATAATAATATGATTATGTACGGCATGTCTAATCATGATCGTGATAACGTGCATGACAATAAGTACGGAAGGACTCATGTTGAACGACATAGCAACGGTGTAATTGATCTAGTCGACGATGACTACGTTGTTAATGCGAGGGTACGGCCTCATGATGATATTGATATCTGGGACGCTATTAGCATCTGGTAAGATCATGCATATATTCTTCTTCTTCTTCGTTATCGAACATCAAATACTTGCTCCATCGTCTCACCTTCTCTCATCACATCTTTTCACTTCCGCTCGTAACTTTTTTCATAGGGGGATCAATCACCCACGCTCAATCCGATTATGGGCCGCGAGTAATGAAGGTGGTAAACCTTCCTCCTTCCCACAAGATATTACATTCGCAGACCTGGCCGCATTACTCGTCCCAGCATACTTCAAAGACTCTGTCGATGCGTGTCTATCAGTTATCATTCCAGCACCATCAGTCGAAGGCGAGCCTGTGACATCAACGTCAGTCATGCCAGGGGAAGTGTATGCATTGCGTAAGACACTTCTAAAAACACGTGACTTATTCGATATCTTCTCTACCGTATACCCCACACAAACGAATGTCATGACTGAATTATTCATTGATGATACCAAGGATTTATGGCGTATACTACGTGTATACCTTATGGATGGGTATCGACTCATTGGTGACTTCCAGGACCTTAGTCATGCCAAGATCATGTACACCCCGGAACAGCTCGCAGACTATCAAGTGCAGGTGTGGACATGGAAGACTGATTTCATGACATTTGTTCAAGAGAATTTAGAAACCATATTTGACTATCTATACACACCTTGCAATCGAAACACCAGGAATCATGATCATTGTCGGTATGCACACTCACACGTCTCGCACTTGTTCTGGGGGAATACACCCGATAAACATTTGCCACATGGCAATGTTGACAAGGCCAAACATGTTCTGGCAAGGTTGGGGAATATTCAACTTAAGAGAGCTGAGAAGTATTTACATAAGTCGTTGACGTATGAGTATATATTAAATTCCACGAAGGCAACCATGTTTACTACTACATCTTCTCGTAATCTAATTGAGCGTCAGTTGGAATCATCTGGTAATGAATTGATGTCTGAAGACAGTAATGCCGACGAGATAGATGAAAACAATGATGAAAGTAAAGATGAAGAGACCGACGAAAGTGAGGAAAATGGAACTGATCCCGAGGAAATTGATGATGACGAGAAAGACGAAAGCAAAGAAGATAGTGCTGTTGATATTGATGATGAAGAAACGGACGACGAGGATGAGGATGAGCCAGATGACATTGATGATGATGAGAATGAAGAAAGCAACGAAGACAGTGATGATGAGAAAAACGAAATCAACGACAATGATAGTGATGAGTATGTCGACGTCCAATTAATCTATCACAATTGCCGCAAGCAATTACGAGGCTTCCTTGATGAGCTATCAATATTTGGTAATTTACTCCTCCCTAATACGTCTGTGATTCCTGAACTATTGAGGAACGCAGACACTGCCGCCACTAGCCACACCTTGGATCCTGCAGCAAAGATCCTGACTGATCAAGCTGTGAAGAAGCTAGATGAAACAAGGACAGTCCTTGGAGATTTGAATGATGCTTACGTTTCTCATCAATTCTACCAAGAACATGATATGTACCCTGATGAACAGCTACGATTACAGGTATCAGTCGAGTCGAAGTGGAGGCATTTCCGTAAGTGGCAAACAGATAATGACCTCGTGGGAAAAATGCATGTATTACGAACTATGATGATGAAACCAAACTTGACATGGTCTCTTGCACCAAGTATTTCGCCAATCCCAACGAGTGAGTCAACTGTTAGTCCGATTACTCCTACATCGGTAAGCCCCATTAGCAATGCACCAACTATCGGCCCCACCACCGCATCTCCATTGAGCGAGGAACCAACTGTCAGTCCAACGAAGAATCCTGTAACTGACGAGCCATCGAGTAGCCCATCAAGCGTATCTCCCGCAATATCAGTAACGGATGCAGTCAAGGAAAAGCAACACAAAAAGAAGAGGAAGAACGTAGAAAGTCCGGGTGAAACAACACCCGAGTCTGACAAAGAGGAATAATTGTGATCCCCCTAACACTGTACTTGAAATACCAGTTTGCTGCTAGAGTAGATAATCCGTATATGTGAAAAGGATTTACTGCTTTTGCATTTCATTAGCTTTTGTTTTTTAACGCTCATTGATACATGTGAATGTCCTTCTTGTGGGATTTATCACTCGTATCACCGATTGAGTGTCAACCGATGATGTTGCCGTAGGCGCTATCACAAATTTTGCCACGAGATGACAAGTGCACACAATCCCAAGATGACATTCAATACGAATGGAAGTTTCATCCCAATCTTGCCCATGACAACATTTGACAAAACTTTATCAACGACACCATCGTTCTTCCCGCCTGATGCTGCATACGCGCTGCTCCATGTCTTACCTCGTAAATATAACATTCCATATACGATGGGACTACCAATCTTCAATAAGGCGAGCATGGACGCCTTCTCTCCCTGTAGTCGACCCTGTGGCACCCCCAATTCACTTGCCAATGTTGTCATGGCTGCATTCGTACCGAGTTTTTGTGCACTCCCAAACAGGCCAATGCACCCGGCAGCAACAACAATCTTGTACGACTCGACCAATAGTGTTGTTATTGGAAAGAGTAAAGATGATACCGTCGCGAATAATGAAAAAGAACGTAAACCCAAAGACCGTATCATGAATGGTACTGATATATTTGATACGATGCCTAATATGCCAAATGCTGCGACCAAGTTTGCAAATTCTCGTGGCCGTAATCCCCATTCCTCCTTAGCAAATAATTGGAATACATCTCCCATGAACATGGGAATAGATTGTAGTACTAGTAGTGTTGCTAATGTACGCATTTTTGGACCATAGTGATATAATAATCGGATGCTCGATAATGGCGCCTCGATGAACTTTGTCATTAGTATCGACATACTGCTACTACTGCTTGTTGGTAGCTTCGTATCTACCAATCCCTGTTCTTTACGATGCTGTTGTTGAATGTTGTCATCATTAGAGCGCGCTAGTCTACTACTGGTGTATCTATCACCATAGTCTAAACTCTCGGTCATACGAAAGACAACATTACACATGGCCAATGCCGACAATATCGAACATGCACCGTAGGCCAATCGTTCCCCCACCTCGGTTAATCGTCCGCCAATCAACGACCCTAATAGAAAGCCCAATGATGCATATGCCGCTTGTGTCCCGAGTGCGGCACCCATGCCTTGTGTCCGTGCTCCTCCTCCTGTGGTATTACTGCTGCTGCTGCCAGCACTGCCGCCGCCGAACAAGTCGGCAATGACGGCATTGGTAATGATAATATTGAATCCGCCTCCTAATACATTCGCCACCCTTGATAGACATACGGTATTCACGCCCGGCATCGTGGATGTTATCAAGTTGGCCAACGATACTAATCCATGTAATGTAGCCGTCGGTACTCGACGTCCGTGTGTATCAATTATCGACCCTACTAGTGGCGAGAGTAATAGTTCCACGGCGGCGGTGACTGCCGATAATGATGATAATATTCGTATTGCACGTGCCTGTGGCTGTACTAATAATGATGAGGTGGAGGAGGAGGAAGTTGTTAACGGAGTAAGATACTTTGTCAACGTTGGCAAAGGCGCGAAGAGTACCATCGATAATGAACATGCTGTTAGGAAGGAGGTTTGATGTAATGCAGTTATTGTGCGTACCCTCCTTCTATTGGAATCTATTTCATCACCACCACCGCGTGAGTCGACTGCTATTGCATTCTTCAATGAGGAGGAGAGAAATCTCTTTTTATCATCATTACTACTCTTGTTTACGCATTGAGTACTTTTGTCATTCGATGTTGTCGTTATCGTTGAGGCCTCACAAAACACAATGATATACAATCCAGTGACGACGATGAAGGAGGTTGCCAATCGTCGTCGCATCTTGCCAGAGTCAACGTTGTCAGTCTCCTCTCCCCCAACAACTTCACCTCCAAGCTCCCGCGCAATCAACGCGCTAAGTAGCACGCTGTGCCGAGTGCGGTAAGGAGAGAGGCGTCAGTCTCAAGGCGTGCAAGTCGTGCATGCTGGTCAAATATTGCAATGCTGAATGTCAGAAAAAGCATTGGCCTAAGCACAAAAAACCATGCAAGCTTCGCGTTGCCGAGCTACACGACGACGAGGCACTCTTCAAGGATCCGCCACTAAAGGAGGACTGTCCCATCTGCTTCCTACCAATGCCTGCAAGATTGTTGTCCTGTGCTTCACTTCCACCCGCAAATATATCGTCCGTACCAATTTACGATTTTTCAATTGCAAATGAGGGGCTATCAAAAATGGAGATGGAACTCTATTCTCCATGTTGCGGGAAGACCATTTGTAAAGGATGTATGTACTCCTGCTGTAAGTCTGGAAACGATAAGTGTCCATTTTGCAATTCCTACCAAGGTAACACAACAGATGAAGAGGATATTCTTGAACGAGTAAGGAAACGGGTGGAGGCAAATGATGCAGAGTCAATTTGTCAACTGGGTAGTTATTATTATGATGGATTTGGAGGTTTGCAGCAGGATCAGACGAGGGCAATCGAACTATATGTTAGGGCAGCAAATCTTTGTAATAGTCAGGCGCATCATCAGTTGGCTGACATTTATAACGAGGGGGGAAATTTGAAGAAGGCCAAGTTCCACTACGAGGCCGCGGCTATGGCAGGAGACGAAGATGCAAGATACAACCTTGGATGCTTAGAGGCACAGTCTGTTCAGTCCGTAAATATTGAGCGAGCTGTGAAGCATTGGACCATTGGGGCATCAGCTGGATGTTATCGTGCCATGTTTACCTTGCGATCATTGTTTGATGATGATTTTGTTAGTCGAGAATCAATCGACTCAACTTTGGCGGCCTACAATAATTCCTGTGCTGAGATGAGAAGCGAAGCAAGAGACGCTGCTATCCAATTAGAGATGGATACTATTTTTTTCCCGCCATACTGACATGGTATCAAGCATACAGCAATGACATGAGCCCTCCAAGCTCCTGCGCAATCAACATGAGCCTGGGATGACGTTCCTATGCCTCATTTACTCTGGGGGCCAATGTATATAATTCCAAACATCAATCGCCGCGCAGCCACCACACAGAAAATCGATTAATAAGAATCATAATATTATGTCCGACGCAGTCGAGGCGCCACAATATTAACTGTCGCGATCATGGATGGATGGATGACAACTCGGAGATCAATCCAATCAAATCCTGCCGGTCATGGATTCGTATCTGCCTCGTCAAAATCTTCTCCGGGCATGTTATTCTACAACAACATTGGTGGAGTAGTGGATCATCAAAGAGGTTCAGGCATTAACTGCTTAATGCAGGCACCGCATTGGTGTATATACGCGGGTAGACATCATTGGTTCTTCAGCATCGACAGCTTTTTATTTCAAAATTAGTAATGTCTTTAAAAAGGTACAAACATTGACGAAAAAGTATGGCGGCAATTGGGGTGATTTTTGTTCGAGAAGGAATTGGACGGAGAAATTGGAGGACATATATATATCGTCGATTGGCGGGATGCTGCGCCTAAGTCGGGCCTCCATGTTCTACGCCGAATCTTTTAAAACCGTCGAGGAGGACATTTTAATGGATGTGACACGAATACTGAAAAATTTATATATCGTCGATTTGACAGACGAACACATGATGTCCACTTTAATTCGAGAAGTTGCGTAGTTGTTTGGTGAATTGGCGTTGAAGTATGTTGACAATGTACGGTTAGGGTGTGTGAGGTCACATTATGAATATCTTTACCTTTGTCTTTCGTGCACTATCGGCAACAGCTGGACGTTGCAAGTCCTGACATCCACAGAAACACTGCCTTCCCCTAACTTTTGGATGCAGAGATAATGATCGCGCAGAAGATAGACGCTTTCCTTTGGAGAACTTCGGAAACATCTACTTGGTCACACAAGACGAGATCGTCACGACGACTGCTGGTTGTAGGTAGGCCGCGCAGAGGCAATACATATAATGCAACATTGATTATATGAATTCAAATAATCTCGGTATGGGAGAAGTTATAAAAGATCAGCAGCAGAAAGTTGGACCTCAATGAGGAGGAGATAATTTCTCTAGGAGTACTAATTTACACAAATTCAAGTACTCTCCTGGTAATCTCCATCCCAAGACTACGTGCCATACTTGCCGGTATAGCTCTAATTATTGCTGGTTTATATCCCTTGAACAATCCTGTATATCCTGCTGGTTTTTCTTGTATTAATGTTCGATAGACATGGTTATATCCATTGTATTTGCCAATGGGAGCTGTTTGATATCTACTTTTAATAACATCTGCTATTATGGGTATCCCTACGGACCAATACGCCATGCCTGCAAGTCCACCAGCTGTTATGATTGCTACTAATGATAATTCTGGTTGATCACTACTACTGCTGCTAGTAGTAGTAGTAGTAGTAGTAGTAGTAGTAGTAGTAGTAGTAGTAGTAGTAGTAGTAGTAGTAGTATCAACATTGGTGGGATTTACATGATATTTATTCTGAAGTAACATAATTTCTCGTTTACTGTATTCATACATGGCAAAGTAAGCCATCGTGCCTGGTACACCACGTATTAGTGTCATGATTGTTCCTTTATATAGTGAACGTATCCCGCCTTCCTTTAGGACTTGTTTTGTACAATCGAATGATCCCGTGTACTGTTTCTTCCGTGATTGTTGTACCTGTAATAGACACTTGATACGTTCTGTCGGTGCAATAATGAATGTTGCTGGTATTGCTGCTATTGCACCAGCGATACCTATCTCTACCGTGGACAGTGTTGTTGCTGTAGTGTGAGCGTGTCCATCATCATCTTGATCCTCACAGCTGCTGCTGCTGCTACTACTACTACTTTTGTACAAATGGACCAATTGTTGTCCAATATCATAACCCCAAAATGATAATGCAGTAACAGGCACAACTGTAACTAATGGTGCTGATACACCACGGAATAAACCACGCATCCCCTCCGTTCGTATCGTTTGAGATAGCATTTCTGTGATAGACACGACATTATTTGTTGTGCTTGTGGTGGATGTTTGTATCCGAACCTTGATAAGATCGAATGGATGTCCAATAAGGACAGAGAATGCGCCTCCTACCCCACCAGAAATAAATGAGATTAGTAATGATGGCAATTGTAACTTGGAGGTGAGGGAGGAGGATGGTCCATCATGATGATCATTTCCGTCGATGGTCATCACAACAACCACCACGGACCATTAAGTAAAATTAAGCATGACACCATCACACACCGTGAGGGCGCAGGCGGGAAGCTTTCGATCATAACCACCTACCTATCCAATCTACCACCGAGACATGATGGCTTCTTCACTACCATCACTCGTGGCTCAATCTGATGATGGGTCACTCATAGCCATCCATCATCACCCTGCCACTTCCAGCAGCAGCGTCGCCCAGCAGGCGGGTAGCAGTGGAGGAGTGATCCGATGTTATGATGGGAATGTATCCGCGGGTACATTAAAATTCACACTTCGTCTACCATCACCCACATCCACCAACCATGAGGATGATGATGATGTGGGAATACCAGGCTCAACTACTGCCACGAGCGATGAAGGGGAGAGCAGTAACAAATTGCTACGTAAGCTACTTTTCGTTTATCCATCCACTAATAGTGGTGCTGGGCAGACGTCGTCCTCCTCCCCAACCCGACCCACGTACCTCTGTGGGATGCGTGATGTATCCTCTATATTAATATACGATATTGAACGAGGTGTGCTAGCCTCCACGCTTGATATACGGAATAATGCAGACGAAAATAATAAGAAAAAGAAGAAGAAGGAGAAACGTAAATCATCAATCATGATGAACGGAGGTGTATTATGTGATATTGCTACTAGTAATGATACATTGTATGCACTTATCTACTTCCCCACAAGCAGTGCAGGGGAAGACGATGGTGATGATGAGAGTAATAGTAAGAAATGTCGTGTGTATGAATATGATCTAAGTAATAGTAATAATGGTCAAGAACCGCGTCTTGTACGTAAAATCAAGGTTGGTTCTGTATCGTTGTCCACCTCCTCCTCCGGTAGTAGTGGTAGTAGTACACCGTCTTTTGGGATACATGTATCAACAACAACAACATCTACTATAATTGTAAAATTGGGAAATGTACTTCGTGTGTTAGATTTAACTACTGGTTCACGATTAGCCAAGGTTGATATCCCACCATCCAGCAACAGCAACAGCAACAATGGAGCTGGCTCGACAATCCCATCCTTTGTACCACTATGTGTCTCCCAAGATGGACGACATGTTGTAACACCCGTCGATAATAATCGTGTAGTACTATTCTCATATTATGACAAAAGTAAGATACGTATAATGACAACACTATCTACCGATGATACTGAAGATGCTGCTATTGCAGACATCGATATGACATATCTTGATTCTGGTAAGAAATTGGTTGTTTCGGCACTACTACTAGCTGGAACTGCCCATATCTTTGAGATTAACCTCGAAGACGTGATTACATCATTAGTGCCTCAGATGCCATACATGCCAATGACAAAACTACAAACATCAATCAACATTGATTCTCCATTATCAATGATGAACCTTGTGGGTGCAAAGTTCCATCCACGCACTCCAGAAACAACAATACTATGTCTCTTTCAACGTAACACAGCAATGACCAATCGTGGAGGGTCTGTGGCTGGATCAGGTACTACAACTCTGCCTATGGAAACAGTACCATATGTCGGTATCAAGGGTACAGTCATTGTGGGTACATCCATATTGACTAAGAATACAGACAACGTGACCGATGGGACGACGAAGAGTAGTAAGAAACGCAAGGTGGAGGGAGGGACTGTGGCGTTGGCACCAGGTGATCAAGGACGGGAGGCATCCATGGCCGCGGACCTATCGTCATTACAAACGAAGAAAAAGAAAGGTGATGCAAATGACGATGATGATGACGATGATGACAAAGAAAAGGTGGCCGAGGAAGGTGACAAAAAGAAGGAAACAAAAGATGCCAACGACGACAACGATGATGATGAGGAGGAAGATGGTGAACAAGGACAGACTATAGCCGAACGATTGGCACTTCTTTCTTCGGCAATGGAAGAGTCTGATGATGATGATGATGACGAGGAGGAGGGTGATGGTCTGGGTTCGTCTAGTATGACCACCACTGCCGACAAATCGAAATTCAACACAAAGTCTGCGACATCGGCAACACTCACTACACTACTAACACAGGCATTATCATCGAATGACCCTACTCAGTTGAATGTAGCACTCCAGGTGACCGATAGACGCTTAGTCGAAGGTACTGTACTATCACTACAATCCCTCGATGCTGAACGTGGTAACAATGATAATGAAGAAGATGCTGCAATGACTGCGGGGTACATTCCCACACTAATGGCACACCTCGTACGACGTATGGCACGTCGACATTCACTCGTTATGCCATTGGGTGTATGGGTTAAGGCAATATTAGCCGCCACGGCTCGGAGTGCGACATATCATGTGATACGTGGTGGTGGTGGTGGCGGCGGCGGAAACAACAAGAATGATGACGCAGTGGCAGAACGTATGGCAAGGGAGGGGAGAGAAATGGCAATGAAATTAGGTCCATTGAAGAACTTTTTAAATGAACGGGTGGAATGCTTCCCCCAGTTATTACGATTGGAGGGACGATTAGCTTTGCTGAATCAGCAGTTGTGAGAAGACAAAAAAATACATTATTGAGAGTAGCGTAGCTAACCATATCTCTTATTGTTTTATATGGATAGTTCTGTTAGCCAACTGCTGAAGAACTTTTGTTATACATCGTAATATATTACTCCTATCCTCCTATTTTGCACTCATGTACGGAAGAACGATGAAATATTGTTTGGTGTCGACTTCTTTGGTGGTGCCTTTGTTATTGAAGTAATTGATTTCTGTTTCTTTGCACCACCTGCGAGCGACAAAGGAGGAGACAGACTTACATTACTTTTTCGTTTTCCTGATTGGAGGTCATCATCGCTAGTCGTGGTGGTGGTAGAACGATTGATCACAGCCTTCGATGTTGCGGCACCAAAAAAGCTTTTCATCGTCTTCCTTTCGGACGTTGCCCATATCCTCGACTTCTCATTCACTGGAGAGAATGGCTCGTCCACAAATGATGGAGAGTTGGATGAACTCTGCCGTGCATTCGCAACCTCCTTCATCCCAGCCAATAGTCTTACAATTGCCTCGTCGGACACGGGGAACTTAATTCCAACAATCTTCTCTCCTGTGTCAGAAAGTTCGACTCGAATGACGCGTAAAGAACGCTGGGAAATCGGCATGAACTGTACAGCCTTCTCCAGAGAGGGAAGTATGTGTAGTACAGCGCCAGTGATCAGTGCAATTTCCGAGATACGAGGAGCTAGACCTTCGTGAAAATCTGTAAAGTTGGAGTTATCGTATGCATCATCCCACAAGTCTGCTATGTTAGACCACTTGTCTCGAATAATGCGAAGCACTTCATTTGCAGACTGATTTCCATCATCCTTGATGACATCTTTCTCGTCTGCATCAGCTTGATTTGTATCGTCAATCGAGTCGAGCATATCTGCTGATGAAGCGAGTAACTTGTATTTGAACCTCATCTCCTGCGATGGCATCTCAATAGGGTTCTTCCCTGTGTTGGGACGAGAAATCACCATGAGGTTTAGCGGATCAATAAAGTCAGAATCAATGCCAACTTCCTTCTCGACCTTCCTCTGTGCAAATATGACGAGGAATCTACCCGCAATTTTACGTCGCGAAATGTAGAAACCAGATTTACATTGTTCTTCATCATCATCGTCATCCACTTCGTCATCCTCATCTCCCTCGTTTCCATTCTCCTCTACCTTGTCATCATCATTTGATTTCTCACCAGGTTCAGGTTCGTTGGCATTAATAATCGATTGCACTACACTATCGAAGCTGATGCCACGATCAATGACAAGACAGGTGAAGGTTGTAATAGCACCGCAAGATTGATCAGTCGCAATGACTTCCGGTGCACCTTTTAGGGTTACTCTAGTGGCGCGAATATCCTCGACGCTGCCTTCAAACTCTCCAGTGGCCTTGGCATCAGTAACTACATCATCCAGTGTTGACATGAAGAGTGAAAAGACAAGCGTTTGACGTGCTACATCGAGTGCTGCTATTCGGTTTAGAAACTTTTTCTGATTAATGAATGAATAGGATTCAGGGTTGAGGTTAGCGAATGATACAGGTTCAGCTCACAGTGTAATCATGACAGAGGATATGACTTTGTTTCCGTCATCTCAACTTACCACATTTGGGTCGCCTGACAATCCAATCTCTGCCAATGCATTGGAAGCTTCAGCTAAGGCAAACTCTCTTTTCTCCATGTCATCAACCACACCCTTCATCTGTATAGCTACTACATCCGCGACAACAAATTCGTCTAGGATGACGTTCGAATTACGAGAGGGAGCACTAATCGGTCGATCACTCAAAGCTGTGTAAACTCTGCCTAATGCTCGTTTACCAAACACGCTATCAATATCAAAGTCTGACATATCGGTGCCAGATGCAGCTCGTCTATCGCCCTTTGTCAACGCTCCGAGGGATGCCATTCTCTTTGAGACAGCCGATGCAAATCTCCTTTCCCCACCAAGGTTAGTGATCACCATTTTATATATCGGGGCTGACACCTGTCCAGATCTATGAGACCTCCCAAGCTGTTGAATAGCCTTGTCCGCAGCCCACGGCAGCTCAATTGTAAAATGAACTCTCCTCTTATGACTAGTTTTGCATCGCGAATCGGCATGCAAGCTAATACCTGTGCTTGCCGCGTCCGATATGATGGCAACCGACTTCTTACCATCCATCCATAATCGTTTTTCGACTATATTGAGACGATCATTCTCATCTTCGGCATTAACGGGGGTGGATAAGCCGTATGATTTTTGCTTTGTTGGACCACCACGTCGTACATACTTATATTTTCCAGTCTTGCTATTTCGCAAGACACGTCCAGTCCTGCCTGTCATTTCGGCAACGTTATTCACACCTCCAAGTCTATCGATAATATCATCCAGTGGGTTTGGTGGCAAATCAAGACCTTTTATCAAATCTAATAGACAATTTCGACGTTCTACTAGTTCAGGTACAGGCTCGGGTGGGGGTTCATTCTTCATCCGCTCTGCTAGATTCGAAATATACTGATGCTCCAATCGATCATTCTCTGATGAAAATCCGTTTGGTGGGATAGGAGGGACCTTTGGTACATCCGGCGGAGGCAGCGCCACTGGGAAATGATTCCGAATAAAGTTTGACATTACACTCTCACAGGTGGAAACTAAACCAGATAAAGTCATATCCTCAAAGTCGATTTTACCCCCGTCCGTGCGTCGTACTTTCATGCCTGCACGTTCCGCGGCAGATTCGGCTAGCTCTTGTAATGCAACCTCCATCCCCGCCTCGCCAGTACTTTGTAATCCAATAACTATGGCATGATCATCATTTGCTAAATATTGTAATGCCTGCTTAACAACCTCATCGACCTTGGCACAGATGCACATTTCACGTGCAAATCGTTGATGTGCCGACCAATACGTTGGCCAAAGAATTTTGGGTGGTGAAATGCTCATAAATTCTAATGCCGACTTGATTTCTTCCTTCACTTGGACCCACCATTGTGATGCTCTATCATAGCTCCGTGTGGCATCAACACTAAGCTTCACCTCAAGTGTATGAAACTCAGCACCTTCCCAACTCAATGTTCGTGCTAAGAATATACCCTTACGTTTCATCTCGAGCGCGAGCATTTCCATGGCACCTACACCACGCTTTGCCAATGCACCATGGAAGCTGTCAAACGTTGGATATAATGGATTGGCAGCACCCCATAACCCTAAACGTGTGGCATAGGCCATATGCTTGATATCAGACACACCCGTAGCACTACAATACAGTACACGTGCCATGGCTAGCCGGTCCTGTAATGCAACAACTAGTTTGGCAGTACGGGTATCTGACTCTAAATTCTTTGCCTTATGTGCCTCATCAAATACTATAACACCCGTGTATGATCGTTCAAGTTCTGTCTGAGTGTTGGTGGTATTGCTACTGCTACCGCTTGACTTTTTCGAGTTACCACTGCTACCAGACAGCCATGCAATAATATCCTCCATCCTCCGACCACTTACCAATAGTGAATATGTGATAAATAATACACCCTTACCTAAACTACCCCCCGCACCTAATCCCTTACTTCCCTTCTTTGCACCAGATGATGACATTTGATCTAACACCTCGGCACCATCATGCACATCAACGTAGCACCCTACATCGGCCAAATCTCGACGTGCATCCTGTACTAATTCTCTACTCACTGATATCCATAAGTGCCGGCCGTGACCGTAGTCACGACAGAATGCGTCTAGTATTGTAGTACTGATCTGTCGTCCTTTGCCAATGCCGGCACCATCACCAATGAAAAATCCCGCCCGTTGTTGATGTTGATGTTGTTGGTGTGAGGCGGCGGCGACAGCAGCAGTAGAAGAAGACGAGTTGTAGACACGATGAAATTTGGCAATCGCCAATGCAGCACCTTCCGCCTGCAGTGGTGACAATTTTTTGGTTGCCACGAGTGGTAATATAATATCCGCACTGGCATTTGATGGACACGGAGGTGAGGCAGAGGACAGTAATGCCGATTCAACCGCGGGGGATGTATGACTTGGAAAATCTTCATTGAATAATGGCAGATTATGGGGAACATAATCATTGTTGGTCGTAGTAGAGTCGGCCGAGTCGACGTTGTCATTTTCGTGAAACGGCCGAGTAGTATCATCATCTGTATCTAATATTTCAATCACTCCATTACTACTATCTTCCCCATTGATTGTTAAGTTAGTAGTGTCATCATCATCATCATCACCATTGCGTCGACTATTTCGTTGCTTATGTAGTAATTTTACAACACATTCTGGAAGCGACGCTGGGATATACGACGAAAATGTATCAATTGCATCGCCACCGTCACGGGCATCGTCCTCGAGAGCAGCAGGCTGGGGTGCCGCTGGAGGAGGTGCCGCTGAAGGTGTTGGAGGCGGAGGAGTGACTTCCATGCTCGTGTGTTGAGGTGAAGACACTCTGTACGTCATTGTTGCGGGAAATCTCCCGGTCGCCGAGAATTATCTCGTTGAGCGAAACTTGGAAGTGTGCCGTTTGCAAATCGCTTATGCCGCCGCTTTACTGATGTGCCGTCGTTGCCATAATAAAATCGATCGCCTTTTCATTCGTGACATCATCCTCTTCCAATCATTCTCCACCATTTTTTCTAATCAAGCATTCATAAATCGGCGTCGTGTTAACAATACTCCAAACTTAATATGACATCATCAAGAACGATAATTCTCTCGCTCATGCTCGCGGTGGCAATCGGTGTAGACTCAGTGGTAGCAGCACGTCGTCATCTACGCAGCAACAGCAGTGGCGAATCATCATCCTTCGAGGTGGCAATCTCGGAAGAAAAGACCGTAAGCAACAGCGCAGACATTCCCACTCTTGCCGAAGATCGTTTACGACGTCTTCAGGAGATCATCGGTGAGATACAAGTCTCACAGCAATGTCTCAACACACTCGCTGCCGCAGCCGATGAGGATGGCAATGTAGGCACCGATGGGTACTTTGTGCTTAGTGACGGTTTGTCAAATGGATATTACTCTACGAATAAGATGAAAACATATGATGATTTACCAATGCAGAACAAGTTTGCATTCGTGACATTAGCCTGCCAGTGTGAATACTTTGGTGGCAAGGCCAATTGTTGTCAGGGAACACGTGCAGCGTTGGCAGTGGATGGTTTGGATCCAGATGATCCTAGTAGTATGACAGAGCAGCTTCAGGAGTACGTTACTGATATCTGTGCCACGACACTTTCGGCTATTGGTGAGGAGAATATATTACCACCTCCTGCCGAGCTCGTACCGGAACCACCCACTGGTAAGTTTGCTTTGTCGGTCGAGGTTCGTGGCTATTATTGATAAGCCTGCTCCGATGTATATTTGACACAAATCCAAATGTTTCTTTGCTATTGTATCATAGTTGACCAACCAGAACCTCCTGCCCCATCTCCCACAACAGTCATCGAACCACCTGGCGTTGGTCCAATCAATGCTGACAAGTCTGGTGGTCTTTCCGGAGGTGCCATTGCTGGTATCGTCCTTGCAAGTGCCGCCGTACTTTCATTAATCGTGTACGCCGCAGTGGCCAAGAAGAATAAGGATGACAAAAATGACGATAATGATTTAGCAGAAATGGATACAACAGAAACGAAGAAAGAATTGGCAGCACTTGATACCGATGGTGACGTGGGTCCGAATGCACCACGTGATCTAGAAAGTCCGGACACGACATTGGCAAATAGTTTTAGTGACGCCACATCCACTGATGGATCCATGAGCACGGCTAAGATGGCGAATAATTCAGCAAATGACTATTATGCGAAGAACAGTCTTTTACCAGGCGGTCCAGACGATGATAGTGTCATGACAGAAGAGGAAAAACCCAGCTTCCTTAACGAGACTCAAGACGTAGATGATACGCCAGCCAAGGGTGAGTAAAATGCATGACACCTAGTTACTATATTTGAGTGATTGCAAATGTCTTGAGAGTCTCTGACAAACATATCAACCATTCTGAATTTTTGGCGCAAGCAGACAGTGATTTAGACAGCGATGCACAAGCTATTGAGGATGGGAATTGGGAGGATGTTGCCGCAAGTACGAAAGCCTACGCCAATCGGAATGAAAATATCAAGCATGGTGATATTGTCGATTCGGTACGTGCTCCTGCGGATTTCAAGAAATTAAGACAAGCATGGGAAGTTTAAAGAGATGCACAGTGGAGGTAGAAAAGAATGTTAGATAAGAATTACGTATGGATATTATCACGAAGCAAAGCTCAAAACATGTGATTTGGAAGAGCATGTATGTTGTCTTGAGGATTTAGGGAATTTTAAATGACTGTATTAGATTTGTATGGAGAACACCATGTCAAACTCCTTCTTTTAACTAAGCATTTAATCATGCTGTTGTCTTTAAGTGAAGGTATTTACATTTGTCTTCTGTCGAAGGGGCCAAACGCCAAACAGATGTAAGAAAGTGTTTGAGGTTTGAGCTTCCGTGGACAAAAAATCTTCGCCTCTGGGGAAATCCGTCCCCAATCCAAGCAAGACCGACCCACAAACAAGACACAGAACGTGAGGTCCAGTTGCAACGATCTTTGATAAATACGATCAGTCATTCATTGCCACCTCACGCCTCATTCACATCAAAAAATCGCACTATGAAGGGATCCGCTAGCACACTCGCACTCCTCTTTGCCGTACAGGCATCGTCAGCCTTGGCGGCGGGGACTAGCAACTACTACAAGGCCGAGTGGATTGAGGCGCACAATAAACGTCGTGCAAAGTTCCATGCTGCCAATGGCAAGTCCGTCGTGAATCTAAAGTGGAGCAATGGCCTCGCGGACCTAGCAAAGACATGGGCCGAAGAGAATGCCTTGCAATGTAAGAATAGACAGGGCGAGGATGATGGATATGGTCGTAACGGTATCATGCGTCAGGGTACTACCGAAGGACTCTCTCCTGAATGGGCCCTTGCCAATTGGGAGGCAAAGAAGACGCTGGGCTTTCCGAATAACGGAGCCATCACACAAGCCATTTGGAGGCCAACACAGTATGTTGGATGTTACACTGCCGTGAACAAAGAGAAGAATTGCTCGGCCGGAGTTTGCTACTATGCCAAACCTGGAAACTGCAATATGGGTGGAACATATGGGACCACCTTGGAGGCGAGGAATAAGTGGAGGGAGGTAACTTTTGCGGATAACAGCTTGTGTACACCAGAGTTCCCTCCTGAACTATCTGCTGGCTCCAAGCCTATGAAGAAGCCAACGAAGAAGCCTGCCAAGAAGCCGACCAAGAAGCCGACGAAAGGAATGATGTAGACAAGACAATGAATAACTTGGGTGAGGTGTTTGTTTGATACCAAGATGGATTAGGAGTTGGATTGTTATGTGTATTTGGCTTTTAGCAAATCGATGGAAAAATGAAAGAGACATCACGTTTTTGTTACAATGGGTGCAGCAGATAGTCTATCTACTCAGGATGATCTTGTTACAAAATAGTTGCTAGTTTTTACATGTAATTAGTAGACGAGTAAACGACCGATATCTACCTATTCAATGTCCCCAAAAGGTGTGGTGGGTGGCGAGTGAGTGCTAGAGGCATAGGGTACGTTGTTCTTGGTTGGATGGATAAAATGCTACTTTTCTCTTCTCCCTTTCTACATACAGGGTTGTACCAGAGGAGACAAATTTTTTCTCAGTCAAACTTTTGTATGTCTATTTTACCCGATTCCCCCCTCTGAGACAGATGATGACACAACATGATACCTGGTAGCATTGCCATTGGTTACATCTGACCACACGATGAACATCATCACCAATACACTCGCTTTGCTTTTTGCCGTCAAGGCGTTGACGGCGTCGGCGAGTAGTGGCTTCTTCAAGAATGAATGGCTCGACGGACACAACGAGTTGCGTCTCAAGTATCAAACGACATTGAACAAGAAGGAAGTTGTTAATGTACAGTGGAGCCAAGGCCTCGCGAACCTAGCAAAGACATGGGCCACTGGAAATGCCGCGCTATGCAAGAACAGAGCAGGCAACGATGGGGGGTATGGTCGGAATGGTTCCATGCGGGCAGGTACTACGACGGCTCTCACGCCCGATTGGGCTCTCCAGAAATGGGAATTAACCAAATCCTTAGGCTATCCCGCGAACGGAGCCCTAACGCAGGCCATTTGGAGGCCCACTGAATATATCGGATGCTACATTGCCGCGAATGCTACCAGTGCCACAGGCAAGCCATGCAGTGCTGCCGTATGCTACTACGCGAAGCCGGGGAATTGTAACATGGGTGGAGCGTCGGGTAACACTCTTGCAGCAAACCAGGTTTGGAGGAAGAAGACCTTTGCTGATGACAGTGGCTGTACTCCAGCGTGCCCTCCTGATGGTTGTAAAGAGGGCGGCACTGGATCGACTCCTTCAACTAAGAAGCCGTCAATCAAGAAGCCGAGTACGAAGAAACCTTCAAAGAAGCCGTCAAAGAAGCCCATCACCATGGACCCTAAAATGTGAGGAGATTGTTTCACCAAATTCTGTGTTAAGAGAAGTCGACGGTTGCTTTGTATTAAGTTTCGAGGAATGGCCCATTATTGATTCAGAATCCGTAAGTGTGTTTGGAGCAAGGGCTATACGTATGAGTACCTTGCTAGAGAAATCGGGTTAGAAAATGTTTATAGTCGTAATTACATTTCACTAAAAAGCTATGCTGTTATATCTTTTTAATTTTCTCAATTGTCAGAATGCATAATAACTCCAAATCGTTATTAACAGAATCACCATCGGACTCTTTAAGTCGAATGATATGAAGAAAAGGGGTCAATAGGGATCGTATTGCGTCATCAACTTCGAGTTGAGGTTCAACTAACTGCTGCCGTGTTCTATCTTCTTCGGCTTTTTCTATTCTTCGAAGCTGAAAGTCTTTAAAATTTACAAGTTCCCGAGTCGAACACGTCGTCTGGTGAGTATGTGTCATCATAGACAGGGCATGTCGCGACCAGCATCGGAACACAATGGTACGCAGGATCGACAATGACTGTAGAACGTTGAAATTCTCATCAGACTTGATAAAGCCCTCATCGCCGAGGCATCGTTCACAGCGTTGCAGCGCCAACCCACCCAATTCTGACGCGTATATAATCGACGCAAATCTATCAGGATCGACGAATCTCGACCAAATTTCAAGTGTTCCAGCATACGGTTCCATCTTCCCCCATATAATCGCGATATAGTCATCCGAGAGCATATCGCACATTACCAACATTGTCGCATCGATCTCTCGTTCACGTCCAACACCAGAAAAGATGTAATCTGACGCTGTGCAACACAGGACATTTAGAATGGACTGCAGAATGTCCTGGCATAAATCCTTGGAACTATCCGATACAAGCCCGTCCTTCTCAGCATACAATCGTCTCGAAAGGAAAAGAATCGATTCAATTAGATTCCAGACTAGATCCCAAAGTTGTACCGTCATTGTGCCATTCCCAAGGCACAGTTTGTGTAGCATCTCATGCACTCTCATGTATCGTGTGACATTCTCTATATCCAACGATTGTGTTAATCCATAGTATAAAATCAATCGAATTTCCTCCCAGATCTCAGGATCTGGACTAAGATCTTCAATGTCATCTGCCCTCTCTAGCAATGCAATTGCCGATTCCACGTCGTCGTCACATCTGTTGTGATCGATGGTATCATTTTCGATGGAAGAACGTCGATGTGCCTCGATGACTTTGTCCGCCGTGATCCGTGGTGGAAATGCAAATGACGATGATGAAGAAGAATCCATCATGTCGAATAATGAAAAGGAGGTTGAGGGTATTGCGGCGGTTGCAACCATGGTGACGGCGTATCCTCGGGTTCCCGCCCGCCGATTGCAAACCCAAATCCCCAATCACACAGTACCGGGTACCGGCCTCCTAGCTACTACAACGATGTCCATTGACCATGTCACTGCGTCGGCTCCTCCATCTACACCCATCGATGAGGCTGAGTCTGGCGGAGGCGGAGGTGAAGGGACGTTAATCATTACAGTGAGTTAAAACTTCATGTACACATGTTCATGTGACATAAAAAATTAATAAGTCTCCTCAAAATCGAATGAATATTCAATACAATAAACCTATGCTCACAGGTGGGCAACCCGCAGCAGATCGGAGAGGGTAGAAACGCTCACACGTACTACCTCATCGAAGTTCGTCAGGGCCATTTTGCCCCGATCGCATCTGTCCGACGTAGGTACTCCGACTTTCAATGGCTCTTCCAACGTCTGCACGCTGAAAAACCTGGCGCAATCGTGCCCATTATTCCACATACGCAGGCTATGCAACTATCAAAACGTTTGAGTGAGGAACTCATCGAGGAGCGGAGGCTGCACCTCGAGCGGTTTTTGAGGAGAATGCAGGTTCATCCTGAACTCGAGGGTGCTCCGAGTCTAGCTGTGTTCTTTTCACAAGACTTGGATGCCTTCGAGGCTGCCAAAATTGCGAATCCGGGTAACGCATCGACAGATATTTCGACGGACGATGAAGAGACTACCACCACTACCGAGAAAGCGAAGGAGACGATTAAGCATTTCTGGGTCAAAGCGACCGTGAAAGTCAAGGTGGCACGGGGGACCTCTGAACTGGAGGATACTAGTGACGGCAGAAAAATGGAGGAGGTCGAGAATTACATAGAATCTTTGGACGTGCATGTCAAGATGCTATCAAGGTGCACATTGAAGTTAGTAGGAACGGCAAAGGAGACGTCGACGACGATGCATGAACTCGGTCAATCTCTTTTTGGTCTGCATCAGCTATACGATCCAGAAACCAACGCGAATAATGCATCTGCCATAGGCGCAGATCCCACACCCTACAAACTATCAACGTTACCATCAATAAAGACAATCTCTAATGTCTTTGCCTCTCTTTCAGCCGTAAACAAAGTTAAGTCAGATGAAAATCAAACCAAAGTAGTTTCGCCGATGCGTGAAATTGAATGGATGATCAAAGCTGCACGATTGGCAATCAAACGTCGAAAGAATTGTCAATTGACATACAATACCTACATCCAACAGCAAAAGAATCGAGAGTCGTCGCTTGAGAAGATACGTGTTGCCGCAGATCTTATCCCTGGGAATGGTCATTCAGAGAAGATAAACGATGCGCAGAAACTCGTTGACGTGGCAAGACAGAGCGCAGCTAAGGCCTTAGTGGAGTTAGAGACTGTAACGCAACGGGTGTTCCGTGAAATGGATCGATTTAAACGCACCGTTGATACGGAACTACGGATACTCTACGCAAATTTTGCAAGGGTGGAGGTTGAAAACTCAGGTCAATTGGATGCTGAGTGGAAGAAGCTCTTGTTCGGTTCTGTTGGCGATGGGAGTGCAGCACTAACAAATTCAAATGATAGTCAGGCTATGGTCATGCCGGCCTCGCCGTCAGATGACGCGGAAGTGTTGATGATTTAAGAGTATTTTAGATGAATTAGATATCTGAAGCAATCTGTGAGAACAATATATTATAGCAGACTTAATTAAAGCTAGGAGTAATAATTGAGATATAAGAACATTTCGTTTATTTTAGAAATCTATTCACTTTTCACTAGAAACTATGGAACATATAATAATACATGCAAATTAAACAATCCTATTCATGCCTATTTGGAGGAGATCACCAATGCCTTTCAGTCAGTGCGAGTAGCCAGATGAACTCCTCCCATTGATTGCGAGGTGTAAATCCAGGTGCTCCGGGGTATTTGCTATCAACTTCCTGTGTCTTCTTCTTCTTCTTCTTCTTCTTCTTAGCCTTAGCCTTGCCTGCGGCGGCTTTTCCGTCCTCCTTGATGGTTTCAGAATCTCGTGATGTCTTGAATGGAGTCAGCTCGATGAACGTGCCGTAGGCATCATCATCGTCGGTCAAAGTAAGCATGATGATGCTGCTATTGTCGGCAAGACGCGGCGTCGTCAATGTACCAGAATCTAAAAAATCTCATCGAAGTGTTAATGTTCTATGTACGTTCTGGACGAGCATTGGGAATCTTGATGTTTACAGCATGAAAGCAGAATAGCTGCTTTTTTTTTGTACCTAATTTTGGTGAGCGAATCTCCACACGTCGCGGGTTTGAGTCTCTTCACCCCGAAGCCTTGCTAAAAAGTCTTACTCATTCACAGTAAGGATTGGCATTACCCCAACGACATCAGAGGGAGAAGAGAAAAGAAGATTCTCACATGTAGGTATTTATGTGGTACTTTCACTTTATGAAACTCAACACGTAGAATTAACACATAACAGATCAAAACCGCACCATCCTGATCGTGATCCATCATAATCATTCACGATCACATCCTCTTACCACACCGAAGAATGCCTATCACTATCTCTAATTCCTTTGGATACTGTGTTCTCTCTATTGGTGCTTCATGGTTTGCCGAAAAGTACGGTGCCATCAAGGTAAGTAGGATGGTACCTCCTCATTCCCGCATTGCTCCACATTTCTATCTCAACCTCTCGATCTGTCTCTCTATATAATATTCAGGTGATTCAAGCTCGAAAGAAGTATGATGTTCAATACCCTGCACTGTACGCACCCCCTGATCACAAATACGCAAAGGAGTTTAATTGTGTCCAACGTGCACATCAGAACACTCTTGAGAATTGGGCAAGTGTGCAGGTGCTTACTATTGTAAACGGCATTGTTTTTCCAGTAACCTCCGCGATTTGTAATGGCATCTGGGTGGTAGGGCGCTTTCTTTACATTCAGGGATACGGCACGGGCGACCCTGACAAACGGATGCTGGGGGGGATTGTGTCTCATGGTGGCGATTTGCCACTCTTGATTATGACGTTCGTCAGTGGTTATACTTTAATCAAAGGGAGTCATTAACAGGAGTGTCAAAACGTTGGAAAAAATTTCCTGCACATGCTGTGATTTTGCGTGTAAAGATGATACATATATTCCAATCATCTCACTGTACAGGTGATTTGGACCGAATTATCTCATTAGTTTGTCTAGAGAGTAGCTGCAAAGTTCTATGCTGATATTTCGTTGTCAATAATTGGTTGTTAATTGTTCAACAAAAGAAGAACTTGGAAAACTCTTGGCCTACTAAATACCACCCCAATTGTATACTTTGTATAGCTGAGTTTCACAATTATTTCCTGTCCCTACATGTAACTGCTCACCTCTTCAGGAAAAGGTATTCTCTCCAACCAGCGTGGCATTGCCTAGGTAGAGAAAATCATGACAAGATGATGCAATGCACAACCTGTTGCCAGAGCTTAGGAGCAAGGGAATGACAGTAGGTAGATAGATAGTATGTACATATTTAGCTATTTTCATATTTCTTCTCCCCTTCCTTCTCACCACGTTCTCACTACATCACACCATGGAATACAAGTTCGAGAGGATTCGATACATGGCCATGTAAGAGCAAGAGAACTACTGTGTGTCTATTTTACACCTCGTAGAAAAAGATATCTTCGCTAGCTTCTGAACTTGAGCGTTGTATGATTCATAGACTTCTCGTCGTCCATCTTTTCATCCATTGTCAATCTTCTCCTCCTTGTTATCATCATGATGTCTTACCAAGCAGATATCATCACCGCCATTACGATGCTTAAGGAGCGTAATGGCTCCTGCATCATCGCCATCAAGAAGACAGTGCAGTCGATTATTAGCATGACTTTGGAAAAAAAGTGGATGAATGCCATGTTCTTGGCCACGTTGAAGAAGATGGTAACAAACGGTATTCTCATCAAGAAAAAGAGTCTATACAAGCTCAGTTCCAACACCAAGAATGCTCCTTTGCTTAGTTGCAATTTTCGAGGTGATGAAGTAGTACAGAAAGAAGTGCTGAATCGACCACAAGATCACGAAGGTGCTGACTGTGTCCTAGGAGTACAACATCAAAACGCACTCGAGACTTGGGATGGTGTTGAGAGCGATACGAAGAGATATTCCGACGAGACCTGTGACATCCTTAATGTCATCTGGGGACGAGCACTGTGTACTACTTGGTACGCCATATATGACCCTCGACTTGTGTACTTGCCACTGCTTGTGATTATGACATTCGTCAGTGGCTACCCTTAGACCGATTAAAGCGTGAATAATATGTATGATCGTTAAGATGGAATCGTATCATCAACACACGAGATGTTGAATGCGATGTATAGTAGTAAACATATGTAAACTGAACCAATCCTGTTTCGAACATCATTTATTGACTTTACCATTTGTCCTGCAATATACTGCTTACTTTAATAGATTGACACAGAAACAAAACACTCGTGGAACTCTGTTGTACAGATGAACTTTAGTACTTTTTGAGTTGCTATCAACAAAAGCAAATGTTGCTATCAACAAAGGCGTATGTGTCAACTGACGAATGAAAAGTACAGGCCACTTCTTCAGTCCCTTCCCATTCATCATTATTAACCACCAAACCGAAAATGCATACGCTGACCATGTCCAGCACCACCACCACCACCACCAAAATGCTGTTGGAAGAACATATTCGGGTCCATATGATGTCTCTGCTGCTGCTGACCACCACCACCTTGATTCTCAAACACAGGTTCACCGCGATCATACTTCCCTCGCAACTCCTTATCGGAAAGTATCTCATATGCCTCACTGATATCCTGGAACATTTTTTCGGCCCTCTCCTTCTCATCTTCGCTCACCTTGTCTGGATGCCACCGCAGTGCCAACTCACGATACGCCTTCTTGATTTCCTTTTGTTGAGCGGTGCGTGGTACGTCTAATATTTTGTAATAATTCTTCTCCTTGCTTTGTTTCGATGCCGTCTCGGCCTCTTGTACCTTCTGTCGGACGTCATTCTTTCGATCATCGGGCGCAATCTCGAATGCACGGTGATGGGTTCGTATTGCATCGTCGTAACGCTCGGCTGCTAGTTGTGCTCCACCCAGCGCTAGTAGTCCCTCGACACTTTCCTCATTGGTAACATGCTTTTGTGCCTCCTCGATTGCCTTGTCGTATTGTCTCAATTCCATATGGGCTTTTACGACCTTGAGCAATGTTGGACGGACGAATGCCAATAGAGAAATGTCGGTATTCATTGCCTCCCACCAGTTATTTATGGCCAATTGATATTCTCCCTTGGCAAATGATTCATCCCCTTTCTTATCCTTCTTCGTTATCTTCTTAACGAATTTATGTCCTTCCTTACACCCTTTATGTTCTGGGTCGAGCTTTAGCCCTTCTCGGTAGTGTCGTATGGCCATATCCATTTCATTCAGTCGAGTGTATGCCTCCCCCCGTAATTGGTATGCCTCAATATGTCGAGGATAGTTCTTGAGTATCTTACCCGTATCTGACACGACGCCGTAATAATCTTTTGCATTATACTCGGCCCGTGCCTTCATATATAGTAGGTCCGGTGCATCCAATGTATGTCCGAGTACACCGTCGAATAATCGTACCGCCTCTGCCCAATTCTCATTCTGGTATGCCCCCAATGCCTCTTTTGTATATTGTGCACATTCCGTCGATGTCTGTACACCATCTAATGCAACCTTCCCCATTGCATCATCCACCCTGGCCAATCGCTGTGCTTGGACATACTCACCAAGTGCCTCGTCGCACCGACCTAGCTGTACGAGTAGCGTCGCCTTCTGTACGCGATAATCAAACTTGTTCGGATCGAGCTCTACCGCCTTTGATATATCCACGAGTGCCTCTCCTAGCGAATTGCCCCTGCGTTTCCGTACCGCGTATAATTTGTGATAATTCACGGCATTATCCGGCTCGGCGGATATGGCCTTTAAGTAGTACGATTCGGCATCGCCATATCGACGTTCCGACAGTGCGACTTCCCCCAACGAACGTAGCTTCCCGGCACTCATGGGCGGTGGTGCCGATTGCTCTTCTGTTGCTGCTGCCGCGTCGACACTTCGTATCGATGATGACGAGAGGACGCAAAGATAGGTCGCCACGAGCGCCGTTGCCGTCGTCGTCGTCGTCGTTGCTGCCGAGCTCGTTGAGATCGAGGCCAATGATGAAGAGCATGCGGATATCAAACCGGTCAAACGGAGGACGAAGATGAGTGACAGCGATGCGACGTTGCGCATGATTACTCCGAGACTGACGTTCGTCATTGTTAAAGGTGGCCAACTAAAGAGGAGGACCATACATATCAACAGGATCTATTGCTCGTAGTAGTAGCTACAATGGGAGAGGTAAGACGCGCGTTTGAATTTTGTAATGAATTCCAGGTGGCGGGCGGGAAGGTTGCAATCGACAACAACACCCGCGGAATCATAGCCATGAAACCATTCCTCATAGCCGGCGTTCCAATTGCTGGCATTGCCGGTCTGGCATTGACAGCTACGACGACGTCGAACGCCTGGTCACCACCCTCAGTCGTTATTCCGTCCACGTCTCGTCGTGGCGATTCATCCACCAATAGTCGATCACGACGAGACGGCACCAGGACCTCATTGCCCCACTCCACGACCGAGGAGACGGAGATGGACGTCGACACGCTCGGTCTAACGCCCCAATTGCGCATGATGACCGATGCCTTCTCCTCCATACCCGATGAACGCACCCGACATAAGCAGCTACTGTACATGGCGTCCAAGTTGCCGAACGTCGACGACGCCGTGCGCGTACCCGAAAATAAAGTCCCGGGGTGCCTGAGCGCGGTCTACGTCGATTGTGCCGCCACGCTACAACGGGCGGTCGAGACGAAGGATCGACGACGACAACATCGGCAATGGACGGTGGAATATCGAGGCGATTCCGATGGACAACTAACCAAGGGCCTGCTCGCGCTATTAATACGGGGCCTGAACGGACACACGCCGGATGAAATTAATGCCGTAAATCCCGCATTCGTCAAGCATGCCAAGATTGCACAATCATTAACGCCCGGGAGGAATAATGGCTTCTTGAATATGTTGGGCGTCATGAAACGGAAGGCAAGAGAGGCGGTCGAAAGAGAGATGATGATGATGGGGACGAAAAGTAGTACGACGGAGAATGATGAGAACGAGGAAGGAGATGACGTTACCAATAACGCGAAGAAAGCGATCGGAGAAGAGGGAGGAGGAGGGCCAATGTACGCCGCCATCCTCAATACACTCATCACATCACTCAATCCCACATCCATCGAACTGGTGGATGACTCGCACAAACATGCTGGACATGCCGGATCGAAGGGGTGGGAGGACCACGGAGAGAGTCACTTTTCACTTCTCGTAGTGTCGGATAAGTTTGATGGATTGAATTTAGTCAAACGACACAAATTGATATATGGTCTGTTGGGGGATGTTATGCCAAAGATACATGCCTTGGCAATTATTGCGAGAACACCCTCCGAGGAAAAAAAAGAGTGAATGGACACAAGATCTTCTTAGTGAGGGGTAGTGTGAGGGTGGAGAGAGAGAGAGAGTGATGTTTGATTAGAGTGTCGTGGGAGTGAGGAGTAATAATTTAGATGAAGAAGTGTAAAAATGTTTGATAATACTCTAATATGTTTCTTTTTTGATCCAGACCTTTCAGTTTAATTCCAGTGCTTTTGCCCGATCCTGCTGCAAACCTCGTAATCCAACGTGATAAATATTACCCAGTACATAAATTGCACCAGCATCATTCACCTCAACACGCTTCAGCAGTTCTTTAATATCATCTTCATCTGTTTTTTTTAGTTCGGTCGCAATTGCAAAACGGACACTTCTCGTCGTTTCCAGACTCAATAAAGGAATGTATGCACCCTCTACAAATACTCTTCCCGCAACATTCGTAGTATTCTTCTGTACTCTGACTTGACAACTCCTCATTGGCCTCTGCATAATCGTGGATTGGTACGGATGATATAGTCGTGGGTGAAAGCGAGACACAGCATATCAATTCCAATGGCATAGGTAGGAAGCAAATTGGACAGTCCTCCTTGGGTGGTGGGTCCTTGAATAGCGCCTCATCGCGTAGCTCGGCAGCTCGTTTTTTGCACTCTTTTTTATGCTTCGACCAGTGATTCCTCTGACAGTCAGCATTGCAGTACATGACGAGCATTCACGATTTGCATGCCTTGAGACTAATACCCCTTCCTGCCACGCCACCGCACTAAGCACAGCCTTCCATTCTCTGCTTTGCTCCTTTTTTAGCAATAGCAAGTCTCTTTGGCGGGACTCATCCTCCCCACTTCGAAGCACGGCAACGGAAAGGCACCCAACACACTCAAATCAATGAAACTGCTCCAGACGAACGAACGTAATTTGAAGCGGAACAACATGCTCTCCTTGGGATACCGCTCGTCGGTGGGCAGTAGTAGCGTCGCCACCAAACGCTTCACGGGTCTCGGCCTCCTCCCTGATGACGACATCACCATCAACAACCTTCTGTCGTCCTCGTCCAAGGAGAATCGCATCGTCAGGGTCGGGGGTAGCAGTGGTGCGGTGATTTATTCCTCACCATCATCTTCCACGGCACGTCTGTCAAATGCCGCATCGCATATATCATCCTCACTTCGAACACGTCGTCATGAGCGCCAACAGTCTCCACGGCAATATCATCTCCAACCAGCACGCATCTACGTTGATTCAAATACAATCCACGCAATCCGGGCCGAGGTGGATGATCTACCTCTACCAGCAACATTATCTTCAATCTGTCTTGCGTTACAATCGAGTCATGCAGTCCTTGAGGCACATGCTGACTTGTACTCACGACGTCGAGAAAAGAAAAATGATGTTGGCAATGATGATGATGATGACATGTCAATGAAACGACTTGAAATATTGGGAACATTCATGTCTGAATTGAATTTTGAGGATCCAGTCGAAAAGTCGCAATGTCGACGTGACGAATTCAAGACTGCATGCATGTCATTGGCAACAAGGGGGAACAACACAAAACTGATGACCACGTGGGAAGAGGTACAAGTTGGATTGAGTGATATATTCCTATTTGCTAAGTTTGATGTCAATTCTACCACGGGGGGAACAATCGGATCAGGGGGCATACTATCATCAACACCGTCACATTCTTCGTTGAGGGGTAGTAGTAATAGTTGGAAGGATCAATTGTCTGCTGTCGCGACGAAACCATCAGTCAAGAGGGCACATCGGTCTTCACCCAAAATGGCTCGACCAGAACCCTCTCCTAACAAAAGGACAACAACTCGTCCTAACCCGATCACCCCCGCTGTTGGGAACTTCTTGTCAATCGACTCATTCCGTGATCAGATAATGAATCGTATGGGACGGGCAAAGTTCTTACGTATCTTTCAGCAGGGGGAGGTTCGTAATATTCCATACCTCGACGAAACGACAGCACGGCTTGATGCCGAGATTGCACGTAGGGAACGTGAACGTCCATCGACAATACGGGCAGACGCAATAATTGTAGCCAAGGAGAAGGCCGATCGAGAACGTGAGGCACGAGAATCTGCAATGAAGCTCATGCGTCCGCTAACCGATGCGGAAAGTGATATTGTCATTGCGGCCACTGAGGGGATTGGCCCATTATCGCAGATATTAGCAAGTCAGGATGCCGACTCGGTCCAACGTGGGAGTATGCAAACTCTACGTCCCGGACAATGGCTGAATGATGAGGTAATCAACTACTTTCTCAAAAATTGTTTGGCCAAGCGTGATGAATTAATATGCGCACGTCAATCGGGACGCAAACGATCGCATTTCTTCAATTCGTTCTTCGTCCAAACAATGTTCGACGAGAAGAATAATAATCCGTCATTACGCGGCCGGTATAATTATAAGAACGTAAAACGTTGGTCGAAGAAGGTACCCGGGAAAGATATATTTAATCTCAAATATATACTATGTCCGATTAATCTCGATAACATGCACTGGACATCGGCAGTCATATATATGGAAGAAAAACGTATCCAATATTATGATTCCATGGGTGGGACCGATAGGGCCAAATTAAAGGGATTGTTAGAGTATGTTAAGGATGAATACAAGGTAAAGAATGGTGGACAGGAGATGGACGTTTCCGAATGGGAGTTGGTATCGTGCACATCAGATACACCTCGACAGAGAAATGGTTTTGATTGTGGTGTATTTACTTGCATGTTTTGTGACTTTATCTCAAGGGATTGTGCATTGGTATTTAACCAAAGCCATATCGACCTATGCCGGGATCGAATCGCTTTATCCATCATGAAGAATTGCGCTATTGAGTGAAAAAAAAGGTGGTGTGCAAGGTAGTTATTTTTTTTGTCTAATGCCAGAAAACAAATTACTCAGCTGATAGTTTTTACTCTACACGAATGATACATCTGAAACGACCGATTCATTATTCTCTACATTATTTCTCGCCGTTGCACCCACCCGCCTCGATGATGGTGGTAAAGTTGTTGGTACAGTCGTCGGTCGCATACTTGTGCGCAATGAGGCTCGAACTTTCGCTGTATCCATGGGGTTTGTGTCTAGCACTTCGGGTATATAATCGACAAATGTTTGACGTCGTGTCGTAATTGGTCGTTTCATGGTAATAGATTGGCTGTTCAGCTCTTGTCTTCTCAATGACTGTCTCAAAGACTGTCTTCGTTTGCCTATATCATTGTTGGAGGGTGATGTAGCAGTAGTAGGTCCCATGGCAATCATATTATTACCATCATATAGCATGAGTCTTGGTTGCGTTGAAAATTTGCACACGAGTACAATCATGGCAACCAGCGCCCAAAGTAAGCACGATGCCAAAGTACATCGCGAGCCGAAGAATAACGAACACGTAGTCATTGCTCGGTATCCGGGTTCGCGCGGATCATGTCCCAGTTCGACCTCGCGTCCGTTCACGAAATCGTCATAATTGGTAGTCGTCGTGGAACACAATTTAGTATAAAACCAAACGAACGACAGCGCGTGGCAGGCACACGTTAGCAATGCGCCGATGCCGCATGCGCGCCAATGTCCCGCGCGCAACGTCAGGGACGTCGACGTCCACAGGAACATGGCAGTCGTCATCCCCGCGACCGATCCCATGAAACGGAACCGCGTGGATGCCGACCACGAGGGATCGATTAATGCATCCGTGTGTTCGTACGACGAGCATTCGTCGGTAAATGGTACACGCCAGGCATTTTCCTCGGGGTAATAGTCGGGTACGCGATATGCCGCATGTCCGACGTGTACGAAAGGCACGATGTTGGATCCCGTGAGCAATTCGACGGCACTTCCGGTAAGGCGCGCATAATCGCATCCATCGTCGGAGATGGACAGACACACCCCCAAGGAGGCGATGACGGCGGGGATGAGCGTTATTGGACCATGTGGGAGGAGACGTATGTCGTAGTACATTATGTCTTTGGCAGACGAATTCATCACGTTGTTATAATATTATGGTTATGATATTATGATATGATGGGCAGGAATGGCGGAGCCTATTCGTTCGTCCGTTCTGCTCAGAGTGGTGGCATTGATTGACTAAAGGCTAGCTGCCGATCTCTGCCAATGCCGTCAAATGGCTGGCTGGGCGCAAGGTACGGTGACAGCGCCATCAACAACTGGCTAAGCAGGTCGCGGGTCTGAATTCTGACGAAAAGCTCATTTCTCGGGCGACGACGATGAAGACGCAGTCAATTCGAACGGCAACGACGACACTCCTATTATTATCCAACCACCATACAACTCGCCGCATAGTATCCGCTGCTGCATTCTTCTCCTCATCTGTATTGTTGCTGGCACGCGCTTTTTCATCGTCGTCGTCATCGTCGTCAGTATTCGCACGGTCCTTACGAATTACTCATCATAGTTCTTGTCATCATCATCATCGTTGGTCATTTTTATCTACACGAGGAGGGAGCGGTAGCGTAGCATCACCGACGTTGTCATCGTATTTGTCTTCTTCTGCGTCGACGTCGTTATCGTCTACGATTATTTCATCCACCACACCCATGGATCAGGTCAGGGCATCTGCCTCGGCCAAAACGGCGGCCGAAAAACTCATTGCCATGAGAGGAAAGATGGAGGAATATGGCGTAGATGGTGAGTTCGTTTCGTTTCGTTTTCCGTTTATACCCCTCATCCTATTATTTTTATGCGAATGAAATATATATTTTGCTCATTCAATGATGAACAATGACACGCAATATTATTCTTTCCACACGTCACATTATTATTATTATTCATATATATTATATAGTCTATCTCGTACCCTCGGATGATCCACATTTATCGGAGTATGTACCCGCGGCGTACATGAGACGAGGATACCTGACGAACTTTCACGGGAGTGCGGGCACCGCGCTCGTCATGTCGACCGGCAAGGCCTACCTGTGGACCGATTCGCGTTACTTCAACGAGGCCGCGCTAAGTCTCGACCCGGAGCATTGGATATTGATGAGGCAGAACGAGGTTAACGTGCCCACGATTGCCAAATTCTTGGTCGATGCGGCAATCGAACACTACGCGCGGAATGCCGGCATTCCTCTTAAAGTGGGATTGGATGCATATGTCCATTCGTCCGACTTTGCGAAGGAATTAACGGATGCATTCGTCGAGGGTGCCAAGGATGTTCTCGTCATCGATGATGATCGCGAATTTGTCAATGGCCATGATCGGTCGGTGCCGCCGGTGATTGCCGTGCTCGAAACTCTCGATGGTAAATCGAACATCGTCGATTCGATATGGGATGGCCGGCCCGCCCTGCCCAAGAATCCCTTCGTCGTACATCCGATCGAGTACGCGGGACTGTCGGTTGCCGATAAGGTCGACAAAATTCGTGCCGAAATGAAGGATAGGAAGGCGACGCTCGTCGTCTTCGGTGCGCTCGATGATATTGCATACCTATTCAACGTCCGATGTATGAACGATGTCGAGACGTGTCCCGTGGGTATTGCCTATGCCACCATCTCGCGTGATGTAGCGACATTGTACTGCGATGACGAGAAGGTTACGCCCGCGGATGTTGCGATGCATTTACTATCGTCGAATGTCGTCGTTCGTCCGTACGAGGATGTCGTGGAAGACGTGCGCGCTCATCTACGATCCGACCCGACGAAAAGCAAAGTTTGGCTCGATGGTTCTCGTTCCAACTATGCATTAGGCCGCGTTATCCCCATACCAAATCGTATCGATGCACAGAACCCAATCGCGGTTATGAAGTCGGTTAAGAATGATGCCGAGATGGAGGGGATGCGCAGAGCACACATCGTCGATGGTGCAGCGATGGCTGAATTTATGGCATGGCTCGAACATGCAATCGTCATAGAAGGACGTTCAGATGTGAGTGAGGTGGAGGTTGATTTAGTCCTTACGGGGTGTCGTGCTAAGCAGCCTGGTTTTAAGGAGGTGTCCTTCCCAACAATTGCGGGATGTGGGAGTAACGGTGCCATCGTACACTACCGTGCAGCGTTTGGAAGTGATCTACTAAAATATGTGAGTAAGACAGCACCCATCCTCATTGATTCCGGAGGACAGTATGAGTATGGCACAACAGACGTCACAAGAACGTGGTTCTTTGGTGATACTCCCAGCGATGACTTCAAGGAGGCATACACACGTGTATTGAAGGGAAATATTGGTGTGGATACCATGATCTTTCCCGAGAACACGCCCGGTTTTGTCCTTGATGTGTTCGCACGTAAGGCACTTTGGGAGGTGGGTTTAGACTACGGTCATGGCACTGGACATGGAGTCGGGGCAGCTCTCAACGTACATGAGGGACCACACTCCATCAGTCCACGCTGGTTGAACAAGGAGGTACTAAAAAGAGGAATGGTAACTTCGAATGAGCCGGGGTATTATGAGGACGGCAACTTTGGTGTACGTATTGAGAACCTATTGGAAATCGTCGATGCTAATCCCCCGACGACGACAAATGGCGATGATGCCGAAACAGCTCATCCTCCTGTGGCGAAGAAGCAAAGAATAGAGGGTGGTGGTAAGAAATTTCTCAAGTTTACACGCTTGACACAAATACCGATTCAAAAGGATTTGATCAAACTTGACATCATGACAAAAACTGAACTTGATTGGCTGGATGCGTACCATGAAGAAGTTTTGAAGAAGGTTGCGCCGTTATTGGAAGAAGGCAGTCCTTCCATGAAGTGGCTTGTAAAATCTTGTGAGAAAATTGAAAGGCATTAGGAGTAGATAATAATTTAAGACTGTTTCGGTACTGAAAGAACCACTTTCGACTGTAAGATTCCGATTATTGCCTACAGTTTACTTAGGCTTGTTGATATCATTGGATGCGGGAGCTCAATTTCAAATTGACATTTATGCACAACCTGTTGAAATGAAAGGGAAGGGAACTAACAAGCGAGGACACATCTTTCTCATTTGTCTTTATAGAATAAATATAACTACTTATGTACTTGCACACCAGATCGTCCAGTCATATAGGTATCATTAAAATGTGATTACAGACTCCTCCATCGATTGGAGAGCGCTAACACTATAATTATGTTGTGACCAAGTTAATCCACAATAGGAAACTTTTCAATCCGAATCTCCCGCAAGGTCAGTGGATTGCTCGAGCTGGCGGCGGTACTCAATACTCCTCTAGGCATTTGTTTACGATCATCCTCGTCCTCTAAATAAGATAGTGCGTGGGTGTCTGGGTCAATACAGTTGTCGATGTTGTAGAACTCGGCAATCGGACCAATGAAGGATAAGCCACCACTCACCTTTTTGTACCATGTGCATAGATAAAAAGTAGTAAATAGTCATCAATAAAAATGTTCAATTTATATCTTCCGAGGGAAAATTACTTGCGCGTGTCATTTTCTGTCTTCTCGACTTCGACGATGTTTAAGGCAAGGGAATTCAAGGGTAGACAGTTTCCAGCTCGTTATATGCTTGTATGGCAAACAAGCAATGATCATCGCCAGCGAAAATGGAGTATTCCCGAAAACATAGATCACTCTGAATTTCCTGTCAGGTTGAATATGATTATAGAGCAAGTGCGTGCTAATGGTTTTTATTACGGAATTGAGCTTGAGACTTTTGGGAATTATCTTGGTGAATTGTATGTAACGCACAACTTACCAAATGCCGTCATAGCTCGTCTCCGAGAGGTCAAATTTCCATTTTCTGAGGATGGTGAGTTGATCTCTTATTCGTGATACTGACCTATATATCCATGATCCGATACCTCACTTCTCTCCTTCTCTCCGTCACAGCTAACAAACTCCAGCTGGCTTTATTCAAAGAGAGGAACAGCCGTGATGTAATAGCAAAGATCGGATTAATGCAGGAGTATGCTACCCGGGCAAGATTCTCTGAAAAGGAGGATCGCATGATCAAAAGTCTTCAAGCGGAGCTTGGGAATCAGTGGACAGTGATTGTAGATCGCATTAACAAGACGTTTGGGACAGACTGGAGTAATAATCAAGTGAAGCGACGGTTTCGGCAAATGGAGATTGAAATGAAACAAGGCGGAAGTAAGAGGCGTAAGGTTGATTGGACTGCGTATGAGGATAATCAGCTCCTTGCATCCCGTGCTGATTATCTTAAGAAGAATGGGTCTACGTACGGCATGTGGGATGCTATTCTCGCCAAGATGCCTGGAAAGACTAAAAAGGATCTACAGGATCGATGGAATAACAAGCTATCGAAGACCTCGTTGGATGCGACCTCGTTGGATGCGACCTCGTCGGATGCGACGACAGTTTCATCGAAGAATGTGGCTGCGAAGAATGTGGCTGCGAAGAATGTGGCTGCGAAGAAGGCAGCTGCGAAGAAGGCGACTGCAACGAAGGTGGCATCTTTGCCTTCTGATGATAGTGATGGATATTCGTCATACGAAGAAAGCGACGGGTATTCGTCGTCGGAAGAAGAAAGTGACACCAAACTTCAACTGTCGGTTCCTCCTATGTTGAGATCATATGCAAGTCCAATTTTGTTGATCTCTCCAAACCGCGGATGTGCTTTACACAATCGAAGCAGCATTGAATCGGCATCCTCGGCGACACTGACATCATCGCTCATGGTATTTGTTTTCTTTTCAGCGCACTTTTCACCGAAAGATTTTGAGGTTCAAATTTTATCGAGTGGAGATTAATGATTATATTACGCACATGTACAACTATAGTGGGCCCCAACGGGGCAACGGAATTGGTGGAAATGTCTGGAATTGTGTCAATCAAGAGATGGCGACAGGCATTTTACACGATGAGTTCTGTTGCAAGTAATGCTTAAGTATTTAGTTTGACAGCATTATTTTGTCTCATCAAGTAGATCTATCACTTCTAGCCTGAGAGCTCCTTGTTATTGCCAAGAGTAGACTCTCGCCACAATGCGATATCATCCTTCGATGATGACGATGACAATGATAAGGCCGATACAGTCACGTCGATGGATTGTGAGGACGAACTATGGACACGGTACGTTGATTCTGCGAATCGACGAAGAGCATTGGCGAAGGAAACAGACAACTGCTCTAGTGTATTCCCATCGAAGAGGATGGAATCATTGCAGTCGTCCTGCGGTCGAGGACGATGACGAACACCACGATGACGATGGGATAAAAGCGCCTCCTCCTCACCAGTACGAGACGACGCA
>Ga0247843_1002139_pt1 | contig 37227 bp, 40 predicted proteins | sample LaCruzMarch2017__FD_192420 | JGI IMG/M metagenome (GOLD analysis project Ga0247843, IMG submission 192420) | Freshwater microbial communities from meromictic Lake La Cruz, Castile-La Mancha, Spain - LaCruzMarch2017_8m | ecosystem: Environmental > Aquatic > Freshwater > Lake | place: Spain...
GATTCAGACGCACCTCGCCACAGAAGTGCAACATGAGTGTCTCAAGTGGGGGCGCCGGATCGAACTCAAACCGAACTCGGTGCAGCTCCTCTTCGGTCGGGACAAGATCAGGCGCAAAGCGACGCAAATATTCAATCAGCACCAAGGAATGTTTTTGTTCTTCGAAAAACCAAACCGACATAAAGGCAGAAAAATCACTGTCATCGCGGTTGTCGCGCAGGAACATTTCTGTGGCAGGCAGTGCAGCCCATTCTGTGATGGCATTCATCTTGATCGTTTGCGCTTGCTCATCGGTGAGCTTGCTCCGATCAAAATCGTGCCAAGGGATATCCGTGGCCATATTCCAGCGCACTGACTCCATGGACTTGAAAAGTTCTGTGTAAAGCATGATTCACTGCCTTAAAGATTCAGCTCAGATCGATAGCACGGTAGCACATGAAAAAATGATCTGTGACTAAAGGTTTAACTAATAAACTCATCGAATGAGCGCCCAAAGCGCCACACCCAATGCCAGGGCGGCTACGCCCGTTAATGCAACCAGCAAGCGATTACCTTGCTCGCGCGCTTTGCGCGAGCGCTGCAACTCGGACAACACCGCGGACGAGACATCCGGACGCGTGAGTTGCGCATATAACAAACGCGGAAACTCGGGTAGCCACTGCGACCACTGCGCAGCTTCCTGCGTGACTTTCTTTTTAATCCCCTTGAACCCGACGCGTTCATGCATCCAACGCTCTAGATAAGGTTTGGCCGTTTTCCACAAGTCTAACTGCGGATCAAGCTGACGTCCAAGTCCTTCGACATTGAGCAGGGTCTTTTGTAACAAGACTAATTGCGGTTGTATTTCAACATTAAACCGCCTTGATGTCTGGAAAAGACGTAATAACACTTGTCCCAGTGAGATTTCAGCGAGCGGTCGATCGAAATAGGGTTCGCAGACGGCCCGCACGGCGCCTTCGAGCTCCTCTTCACGGGTCGTCGGCGGCACCCAACCTGATTCGATGTGCAGCAGAGCTACCCTGCGGTAGTCGCGCTGAAAAAAGGCTAAAAAGTTTTGCGCTAAGTAGTTCTTATCGAACTCGGACAACGACCCAACAATACCGAAATCCAACGCGATATAGCGGCCAAGCGTCTCGGGGCGATCCGACACATAGATATTGCCAGGGTGCATATCTGCGTGAAAGAAACCGTCATCAAAGACCTGCGTGAAAAAGATCTCCACGCCTGTTTGGGCGAGCTTGGGAATATCCACCCCAAGCAAGCGCAACTTTTCTATCTGACTGACGGGTACACCGTACATGCGCTCCATCGTGAACACATTCGTCGCACAATAGTCCCACATCACCTCGGGGACCCACAATAAATTCGGTCGAGGACCCTCGTTGGAGAAATTCCTGCGCAACTGACTGCAGTTTGAGGCTTCTCTGAGTAAGTCCAACTCATCGTGCAAATGCTTATCAAACTCGCCAACAACCTCGCGCGGCTTGAGTCGCCGGCCATCGGGCGCGAGCCGCTCAATAAGCCCTGCCAACACCCGCATCAAAGAGAGATCTTTATCGATCACCTCCAGCATTCCGGGCCTCAGCACCTTGACCGCGACAGACCTACCATCATGTAACACCGCGAAATGCACTTGCGCAATCGAGGCGGAAGCGACCGGATCTTTATCAAACTGCGCAAACAACTTAGATGTCGGTGCGCCAAGCGCCGACTCGATCATCGCCGCAGCCTCGTCAGACGGGAAAGGCGCGACACGGTCTTGTAAGAGCGTGAGCTCATCCGCGACATCCGTCGGGATCAAATCACGCCGCGTGGACAATACCTGACCAAATTTGACGAAAATCGGCCCCAAGGACTCAAGCGCAAGACGCAGCCTGAGTCCGCGCGGCATCTTTGGCTGAGACCCGAGTCTGACTAACCAGAGCAAACGCACAGCGATAGGGTGGTCAATGCCGGACAAAACCAATTCATCCAGACGGTATCGCAAAGCGACGACGATAATCCGCGTCAAGCGCGGCAAGGACATCATGGTTTCACCCCGAATGAACGCTCAATCTTTTGGATGTTGCTCTGCAGGCGCAGTTGTCGATGCTCGAGTCGCTCCAATGATGCCAGTAACTGCGACTGTGTCGCACGCTGCGTGAGCATTGCAGGCTGCCCCACCAACGCGTCCGTTTCCTCGGATAAATATTCAGCGACATTTTGTGTCAGACTCGACCCGAGAGTTTGAACGGCGCTCAGCGCCTGCCGCACACCTTGCACGACGCGGCGCGCCGGCACATCACCAAGCCATTGCGACAGCGCATCTTCGGGGTCGGGACGACAATCTCGGGCTAACTCCGACATCACTTGCGCCAATGCGGCCTGTCCAGAGACGTGAACATATTCGGCGATATCAGGACGTCGCGCCTGATCAGCAAAAGCAAAAGGGCTCAACTTGTCCAACAAGATCTCAAGGGTGACGTCAGGCGTCACCGACTCTGGGTCATGCGCCAGCTTGCCATTGGAATCGATACGCCAATTGAGCTGAAAGCCCGCTACAGCGATCCGCACGGTTTTACCGGCGTGTTGCGATAGGCGCTGCGCCGCCCAGACCTGCTGCTGAGTCAGCGTGTTGAGCGCCAGAGCCATCGCCTGCGCGGGATGCACAGGTGCGAAACCGAAAAAAGTGGTGGAAATACGATTCACCTTAGAGTGACAAACCAAGCCTCTGTGACGCAGCGCCTAGCACTGTCGTGACATGCATTTTCGGCATAATCCACCATTTTAGCGGGTGTGGCGTTTCAGCCCAAACAAAACGCCCGCAAAAGCGGGCGTTTTAACTGATATACATCATGCAGCTAGGGAATCAGCTCGCTTGGCTGACGGGTACCTGCTGAATACCCGCAAGCAACCAACCGCCTTGCTCGGGCTTGAACAGATTCCAGACTTCTTCGAAACGGAAGGCCTCGGCACCCGCTTGCTCTCTGAGCATGCCCGAGAAACGTACGCTCGCCAGATGGCCATCACTGACCTTTTCAATTCCAAGCAGCTCAGCATTAAGCAAGACCACTTCAGTGTGGTTTTCCTCAATACGATCGCTCAGTTGAGCCTGCAGCTCTTTCATCAGATCGTCCGTCAGGAAAGTACTCATTTCTGCGATGTTGCCACTGTCCCAGACTTTTTGGATCGAAACGAACTGCTTTTTGGCTTCGCTCAAGAAACGCTGTGTGTCGAAGTCGACAGGAATAAACCAGTTTTGATCGGGTGCAGGCGCATCAGAACCAAAACCCGCTGCTGACATCGAGCCCGTCGCGGAGGATGGTAAGGATACGGGTGCCTGCGCCGCGGGCTCACTCGTTTCGCGCCACATGGCGTTGTTATTTTGATTTGACACTCCACCTGCACCCGCGCCTGCACCTTCAGCAGCAGGCTGGGGGCCACGCATTCTGCGCATGATGAACATCACGCCAAAAACCACCACGCCAGCAATCAATGCCAACACGAGGAAGTCAGCGAAAGCGCCGCCCAAACCTAAGTGTGACAAGAGCGCTGCGATACCCAGACCGGCGGCAATGCCAGCCAAAGGACCCAGCCAACGGGAGGCGCCAGATGCGGCTGCCGCTCCGGCTGCACCGGCGGCAGGGGCTGCGGCGGCACTACGCTGAGTCGTGTTGCCTGTCGCGGCAGCAGGCTGGGCAGCCTTTTGGCTCGTGACATTCGAGGACTGACGGCCAGCGTTGCCACCCTTGCCAGCACGGGCGGCTTCGGCATCGAAGGCCACGGCGGTGAGGGCCAATCCGCTCACAGCGACCAACGCTGCAGCAAAGAAACGAATCAAAGGACGTGACATTGAGTGCTCCTGGGCGAAGATCGCCTGTCAATAAAAATAAAAAAACAGTACATCAAAGCTGAATATAAGCTGAATATAAGCTAAATATAAGCTGAATATTACCTGAATCTGACTAAAAGCTGAACAAATATATGCATATAGATAAGACAAGTGTTCAAAAGTTCATTCTTGGCGATCAGCCTAGCTTGACCCCTTCGTGCAAGGCCGTCAGACCCGCCGATAGATTGAAATACTGCACCCTTGAGAGCCCCGCGTGCTCGAGCATACCCTTAAGCGTTTCTTGATCGGGATGCATACGAATGGATTCGGCCAAATAACGATAACTCTCCGCATCCCCCGCTACTTTGCTCCCCAACCACGGCAGGACATTAAAGGAATACCAATCATAGGCAGGCGCAAGGGGTTTGGCGATGCGCGAAAACTCCAATACCAAGAGTTTGCCTCCAGGGCGCAGCACTCGTGTCATCTCCGACAACGCACGGTCCTTGTGTGTCATGTTGCGTAACCCGAAGGCCACCGTGACACGATCGAAATAATTGTCCGGAAAAGGCAGATATTCCGCATCGCACACCGCACAGGGCAAGACCACGCCGTCATCGAGCAGCCGATCGCGTCCGACGCGTAGCATGGAATCATTAATGTCGGTGAGCCAAACTTCTCCCTGCGCACCGGCCTTTTGGGCAAAAGCGCCCGCGAGATCACCTGTTCCGCCTGCGATATCGAGCACTTTCATGCCGGGCCTGACCGCGGCACGACCGATCGTAAAAGCCTTCCAAACTCGGTGCAGGCCAGCGGACATCAGGTCGTTCATCACATCGTAGCGTGATGCAACAGAATGAAAAACCTGAGCAACTTTGCCGGCCTTTTCGGACTCTTCGACGGTCTGAAAACCAAAGTGTGTCTTTTCTTGTGACATAGCCTTTCACTTAAATGAATGCAGTACCCAGTTTAATCTCTTGGACGTCATTTCATCGCTGAAAAAGGCATAAACTGAGGGATCTTTGCCGTGAGGCTTCACATTGCATTCTGAACCACCCCTTCTGCATGGCTCCGATTCATTACACCCTGCGCCCTCAAGGCGACCGTTGCCTGAGCATCGACTTTGGCGAAGCAATCAGTTTAGAAACTGGCACACTTTGCCTCAGTGCATCGGCCACGTTGGAGCGCGCCAAGCTCCAAGGTGTCACGGACATCGTCCCTTCGTATACAGCGGTTGCACTCTTTTACAAACCAGGTGTCGACTTGGGCGGCACGGACTTCCCCACACTCTGCGCACAAGTCAACGCGCAGCTCAAGGGAGAACTTGTCCAAGCCACGACCTCGGCACGTCAAGTTGACATTCCCGTGTGCTACGGTGGCAAACATGGGCCCGACCTGAGCGATGTCGCGCAAAAAACAGGGCTCACCGAGCAACAAGTCATTGCGCTCCATACACAACCCGGCAGCATGGTGTTTGGTCTTGGGTTTTCACCCGGCCATCCCTACATTGGCGTGCACGATGCACTTTTTGCCCTGCCTCGGCGAGATGTGCCGCGTACCGCCGTACCCGCCGGCTCTGTTGCGATTGCCAACCGCCAATCCACCATTTACCCCACGCTTTTGCCGAGTGGTTGGCATATTCTTGGCGCCACTCCGCTCCAGCTATTTGATTTACGCCGGCCTCAGCCCTCCTTGCTCTTGCCGGGCGATCAAGTGCGCTTCATTTCCATCAATGAACAAGAGTACGACCGCCTCGCAGCCGCGATCGCTCCGGAGGCCGTATGACCGTTCGCGTTTTCAAACCAGGCATGCTGTCGAGCTTTCAGGACGAAGGTCGCTTTGGCCATCAACCGCTCGGCGTATCGGTCGTCGGTGCGATGGATCAACGGGCACACCGTCTCGCGAATACACTCGTCGGCAATACTGAGGATGTTGCAAGCCTGGAAATCACCTTGACGGGACCCACGCTGCAATTTACGCAACCGTGCTGTATCGCATTATGCGGTGCAGACCTGAGCCCTCAACTCAATGGCAAGCCAATCGCCATGAATCGTCCACTGGTGTTGCGTGCGAAGGACGAACTTCATTTCGGCGCCAGACAACACGGTACGCGCGCGTATTTGGCCGTCCACGGTGGTTTCGACCTCCCCGACGTCCTGGGCAGTCAAAGCACGTATCTGCGCAGCCGGTTCGGAGGTTGGCACGGTCGCGCCCTCAAGCGTGACGACGAAATCCCCTTGCGGCGTCCCCTGAGGGAAGTTGGCCAAGAGGGTGGAACGCTTGAAACCCTGGCGAAAGCCCTCTGGGATATCAGGCTGTATTTGCCAAGCATCATTGCGGACTCCACACGCGCGCGCATTCGTATCATCCAGAGCCAACAGTGGGAAGAGTTCACCCCCGCAAGTCGAGAGGCGCTCCTGAGCCAAACTTTTCGCATCAGCCCTGACTCAGAGCGGATGGGCTTCCGACTGCAGGGCCCAGACATCCTCATGACCCAGCCTCGGCAAATGATTTCCGAAGCCACGACTTTCGGCACCATACAAGTACCGGCCGGTGGGCAACCGATCGTCCTGATGGCCGATCGACAGACCACGGGAGGCTATCCAAAAATAGCCTATGTCGCGACCGTCGATTTACCGCTCCTCGCGCAGATGGGTCCCGGCGACAAGGTGCAGTTTGAACTGCTCACCCTTAACACCGCACAGGCACTGGACACCGCCCGAACCCGTGCATTCATCGACCTTGCCCAAGCACTCCAACCCGTGCGAACATTATTGCTTAATCACTAAGGACCTCAATCATGGCACTACGTATTGATCTGAATTGCGATATGGGCGAAAGCTTTGGCGCCTGGAAAATGGGCAACGACGAGGAGATTCTGCCCTTCGTTTCCTCGGCCAACATCGCCTGTGGTTTCCATGGCGGCGATCCAGCGACGATGCGCAAAACCGTCGCCTCAGCTCTCAAGCATGGCGTGGCGCTCGGCGCGCATCCAGGCCTGCCTGACTTACAAGGATTTGGCCGCCGCAATATGGCGATCACAGACCAAGAAGCCTACGACATGATGGTGGTTCAGATCGGCGCGCTCGCAGGTGTCGCTGCCTCGCAAGGCGCGCGCTTGCGCCATGTCAAAGCGCATGGTCAGCTCTACAACATGGCCGTCAAAAACGAAGGCCTCACGCGCGCCTTGGCGCAAGCCACCTACGACGTCGACAAGGATCTGGTCTTTTTTGCCTTAGCGGGCAGCCAGATGATTCCTATCGCCGAGTCTATCGGCTTGCGCGTCGCAAGCGAAGTCTTTGGTGACCGCAACTACGCGCCTGATGGGACCCTGAGCCCACGCAATCAACCCAATGCAATGATCACAGACGTGCAACAATCCATTAAACAAGTGCTGCAAATGGTCAAGACCAGCACCTTGACTGCCAATGACGGCACCATCGTCCAGGTGCGCGCGGACACCCTCTGTATCCACGGTGATCAACCCGGCGCAGTGACCTTTTCTAAAGCCATTCGCGAAGCCTTGCGCGCCGAAGGCATCGAAGTTGGCGTGTAATGAAGTGAGGCTGTCCGCAGACAGCCTCTTTTAAACACCCTCTTCAGGCTGCGAACAAGCACATCCTGACATTAAACGAGGACGCGCTCAATCCCGCCGTCATTGGCTTTTTTGACATATTCCTCAAGCCAGTTGTCGCCCAAAATGTGCTTGGCCATTTCGACCACGATGTAGTCGGCTTTAGCCCCACTGTCCGCCTCGAAACGAGAGAGTCCTTGCAAGCAAGAGGGGCAGGAGGTCAAGACCTTGATCTCGCCGTCAAAACCATCTTGACGCAAGGTCGCATCATTTTTAACAAGCTCCTCTTCCTTGCGGAAACGGATTTGCGTCGAAATGTCCGGACGCGTCACAGCCAACGTCCCGGACTCACCGCAGCAACGATCCGTCTTAATGGCCGAGTCACCGACAAGCGAGCGCACCGTCTTCATCGGGTCCTGTAGCTTCATTGGTGTATGGCAGGGGTCGTGATACATGTACCGGGTACCCTGAATGCCTTCGAGCTTAATATCTTTTTCAAGCAGATATTCATGAATATCAATCAAGCGACAGCCTGGGAATATTTTTTCAAACTCGTAGCCTGCCAATTGGTCATAGCACGTGCCACAACTGACCACGACGGTTTTAATGTCGAGATAATTCAGCGTATTTGCCACACGATGAAACAGCACGCGATTGTCCGTGATGATCTGCTCGGCCTTGTCTTTCATGCCGTTGGCGCGTTGCGGATACCCACAGCACAAATAGCCCGGGGGCAATACCGTTTGCACACCCGCATGCCACAACATCGCCTGAGTGGCTAAACCAACCTGTGAAAACAAACGCTCAGATCCGCAACCTGGAAAATAAAATACAGCTTCGGTATCGGCAGGCGCCTGAGGCGGACGAATAATCGGCACGTAGTCAGCATCTTCGATATCCAACAACTTGCGCGCCGCCTGCTTGGGCAGGCCTCCAGGCATTTTTTTATTGATAAAGTGCACCACCTGCTCGCGCAAAGGGGCCTTTCCAACCGTGGCAGGAGGCTTGGCCGTCTGCTTGCGGGCGAACTTGGAAAGCAAGTCGCTCGCCATGCGCTGAATCTTGTAACCCACACCCACCAAGGCGACGCGGGTCGCATTAATCGTTGCGGGATCCTTGGCATTCAAAAAGAACATCGCAGTCGAGGTGCCAGGATTAAAAGACTTACGACCCATGTTGCGCAACAGCGCACGCATGTTCATGGAAACATCACCAAAATCAATATCTACCGGGCACGGGTTGTAGCACTTATGGCAAACCGTACAGTGGTCAGCCACATCCTCGAACTCCTCCCAATGCTTCAAACTAATGCCGCGTCGAGTTTGCTCTTCGTATAAAAAAGCCTCGATCAACAGCGAAGTCGCAAGAATCTTGTTGCGTGGCGAATACAGCAGATTCGCACGAGGCACATGCGTCGCGCATACAGGCTTGCACTTGCCACAGCGTAAACAGTCTTTGATCGAGTTGCTGATCGCGCCGATCTCACTGCGTTGCATGATGAGCGACTCATGGCCCATCAGACCAAAACTCGGCGTCCAGGCGTTGCGCAAGTCAGCACCTGGCATGAGTTTGCCGGCATTGAAATGATCGTTCGGGTCGACACGACGCTTGTAGTCCTGAAAGGGCAACAATTCCGCCTCGGTCAGAAACTCATACTTGGTCAAACCAATCCCGTGCTCACCAGAAATCACACCATTAAGATCGCGCGCGATTTGCATGATGCGCACCACGGCCTCATTGGCCTCGCGCAGCATTTCATAATCATCGGAGTTCACCGGAATATTGGTGTGCACGTTACCGTCGCCCGCATGCATATGCAAGGCGACAAACACGCGGCTTTTGAGTACGCGGTCATGGATGGCCTGCATTTCAGTCAGGATGGGTGCGAAATCTGTGCCGCTAAAAACGCCAGCCAAATCGCAGAGCACCTCGGCTTTCCAAGAGATGCGCAAGGTCCGGTCCTGCACGACATCGAATAGACGCGCATCGGGTTGTAACGCTAATCGCTGCGCGAGAACGGGTTCAAGACCATGGAGACCATGCGCAGATAGGCCAGCCATCGCCTCTGAGAGCGGCATATCCAAATGCTCAAGCACCCACTGCCAGCGCGCGCGAACGCGCATCAAACTTTCAACCGCGCTTCTGCGACGCTCATCAAGCGACTCTTCGAGCAGAGCGCCTTCTTCGCTTCCGCGATCGAGTTTTGCGATCGGCAGTTCACCCTCGAGCGCACACTGCAACGCATCCAGTAATTTGAGCTTGTTGCGGGTCGACAGCTCGATATTGATACGTTCGATGTGATCGGTGTACTCGCCCATGCGCTCGAGCGGGATCACGACATCTTCGTTAATTTTGAACGCATTGGTATGGCGAGCGATCGCAGCAGTGCGCGAACGATCCAGCCAGAATTTTTTACGCGCATCCGCACTGACTGCGACGAAGCCTTCACCGTGTCGCGTATTGGCCAGGCGCACCACTTCGCTCGTCGCATGGGCGACCGCCGCATCATCATCACCGACGATATCGCCGATCAGCACCATCTTGGGCAACACACCACGCTTGCTTTTTGTCGCGTACCCCACCGCGCGCAAATAGCGCTCATCGAGATGCTCAAGACCCGCAAGCAACGCACCGCGCGCGCGCCCCTGAACGTCCAAATAGTTTTTAATTTCAACAATGGAGGGGATCGCATCACGGGCCTGCCCAAAAAACTCCAGACAGACCGTACGGGTGTGACTCGGCATGCGATGCAGCACCCAGCGGGCCGCCGTGATCAAACCGTCGCAACCTTCTTTTTGCACACCAGGCAAACCAGAGAGGAACTTGTCTGTGACATCCTTGCCCAGACCCACCTTACGAAACCGCGCACCGTCAACCTCTAAAATTTCAGTGCGCAACACGCGTGCGCCAGCGGCCTCGGTGCCATCCGACCACTGCAGCTCAAAGCGAACCCTGGCGGCTTCATGGATTTTGCCAAGGTTGTGCTCCAGGCGAGTGACGTCGAGCCAATTGCCCTCGGGATCGACCATTCTCCACCACGCCAGATTGTCCAGCGCCGTCCCCCACAACACCGCCTTTTTTCCGCCAGCATTCATCGCGACGTTACCACCGACGCACGAGGCATCGGCCGAGGTCGGATCCACCGCAAACACAAAACCTGCAGCCTCGGCCGCCTCGGAGACGCGCTTGGTCACAACGCCTGCGCCCGATCTCACGGTCGCAACTTGTGTGGCGACACCGGGGAGCGGTCCGACTTCTACGGCGCCTAGCGTATCCAGTTTTTCAGTGTTGATCACCGCAGAGCGCCAGGTCAAGGGGATCGCACCGCCGGTGTAGCCCGTGCCACCGCCTCGCGGCACAATCGTCAGTCCGAGCTCGATACAACCGCGCACCAGAGCGGCAATCTCTTGCTCATCATCCGGCGTCAAGACGACAAAGGGGTACTCGACGCGCCAGTCTGTTGCGTCCGTGACGTGTGAGACACGCGACAGACCGTCAAATTTGATGTTGTCTCTGGCAGTGATCTTGCCCAGCACCTTTTGCACTTGACGACGCAAACGCGCGGTGCGCTCGAACTCTTCTTCAAATGCGCGAACAGCAGCGCGAGCACGCTCAAGTAAGCTCGCAACTTTTTCATCGCGACCCAGATTGTCAGAGATCCGGCGATGGTCAATTTCGGTCAGTCTATGCTCGAGCGCCTCGATCAACAGCTTGCGGCGCTTGGGGTTATCAAGCAGATCATCTTGCAAATAGGGATTGCGACGCACCACCCAGATATCGCCCAGCACTTCATAAAGCATCCGCGCAGAACGACCCGTCTTGCGCTCACCGCGCAAATCGGACAGCAATGCCCAGGCATCATCGCCTAGTAAACGACACACAACTTCTCGATCAGAGAAAGAAGTGTAGTTGTAGGGGATTTCACGCAAACGAGCCTGCGCATCCTGGGCGGGCTCGGCGTTGAGTAAATGACTTGGAAACGGGGCGTTCATAGGTCTTGGCTCGTTTATTGACCCTTAAAGAAATATTTTAAGTCATCCGATCAGGGCACACCCAATAACCTTAAAATACATGGGTTGCGCAGGGCTTAAGTAGGGGTAATAACCCATCGAAATGCCCAAGCCAAGACCATATAGCGCCCAAATTTGCCTAGCGCGATGTAAATCACGCAGGGCCAAAAGGGCAGTCTTAACCAGCCAGCCACCGCGCAGAGAGGGTCTCCCACGACAGGTAGCCAGGCCAATAAAAGCACCGGTGCACCATAGCGCTGCACCCACTTTTCAGCGCGGGCACGCCCAGGGGTGATGACAGGAATAGGTTCTGAGGGATGCGCACGCGAAGGCCCGGAGCTTGCCGCGATCATGCGCTTTCTCTGCCGCCAGCGACCAAACACACCATGCGCCCCGGCGCCCATGGCGTAACTGACGAGGCCCCCAAAGGTGTTGCCGACCGTGGCTACCAAGATCGCCGGCCAAAACATCTCTGGAAACGCCGCCAAGTACCCTAGCAATACAGGCTCAGAACCAAGCGGCAAGATCGTTGCCGCCAACAAACTCACCGCAAAAACTGCCGGCAAACCCACGCCTGGCATCGCCAGCCAGGTCAAAAAGTCTTGTATGAGCGCGTCCAGAGCAAACTCCAGTGACTACAGGTCAAGAAAAAGTCCCCATGGGATAATGTCGAATCAGTTCGCCGTCTATTCAGGAACATCATGACCACGGATTATCTCAGACGTATCCTTACTTCAAAAGTGTATGACGTTGCGGTCGAAACACCGTTGGAATACGCTCCTCAGCTTTCTCAACGTATCGGCAACACCGTTTTACTCAAGCGCGAGGACACGCAGTCCGTCTTTAGTTTCAAGCTGCGGGGCGCCTACAACAAAATGGCCCATCTGCCCAAGACCGCTCTCGCCCGCGGCGTGATTGCCGCCTCCGCGGGCAACCATGCCCAAGGCGTCGCATTGTCCGCCAAACGCCTTGGCTGCAGGGCGGTGATCGTGATGCCCACCACGACACCGGGCGTCAAAACCGACGCGGTCCGCGCGCTTGGCGCCGAGGTCGTCCTTTACGGCGACAGCTTTAGCGACGCGTATGGACATGCACTCACTCTAGAAAAAAAACAGCAGTTGACCTTTGTGCATCCCTTTGATGACCCTGATGTCATCGCAGGCCAAGGCACGATCGGTATGGAAATCTTACGCCAACACGCCGAGCCCATCGAAGCAATTTTCGTGGCGATCGGCGGTGGCGGCCTGATTAGCGGGATCGCCGCCTATGTCAAACAAATTCGACCTGAGATCAAAGTCATCGGCGTACAAACCATTGATTCGGATGCCATGGTACGTAGCGTGCGCGCCGGTCGACGTATCACCCTGACCGATGTCGGGCTGTTCTCTGATGGCACCGCCGTTAAACAAGTCGGCGTTGAAACTTTTAGGCTGACACGCACGCTGGTGGACGACTACGTACTCGTCGACACGGACGCCATCTGCGCTGCGATCAAAGACGTCTTTCAAGATACGCGCAGCGTCTTGGAGCCAGCGGGGGCGCTCGCCCTCGCAGGTGCCAAGCAATACGCCGCCGAGCACAAGCTCAAGGGCAAAACGCTTGTCGCGATTGCCTGCGGAGCCAACATGAATTTCGACCGTTTACGCTTTGTCGCGGAACGTGCGGAGGTGGGTGAGGCGCGCGAAGCCATTTTTGCTGTAACACTACCTGAACAGCGCGGGAGTTTCAGAGCTTTTTGCGAGCTTGTCGGCAACCGCAATGTCACTGAGTTTAATTACCGCATTTCAGATGCAACCTCGGCCTATGTCTTTGTCGGCATCCAAGTATCCACGTTGGGCGAGCCCAACAAAATCGCGAATAACTTCCGCAAGCACGGCTTTGATACGCTAGACCTGACCCACGATGAGATGGCAAAGACCCATTTACGGCACATGGTGGGGGGGCGCTCCAACCTTGCCGGCAATGAGTTGCTTTATCGTTTCGAATTCCCTGAGCGACCCGGTGCCTTGATGCGTTTTTTGAACTCCATGAAACCCGATTGGAACATCAGTCTGTTCCATTACCGCAATCAGGGCGCCGACTACGGTCAGATCCTCATTGGCATCCAAGTTCCTCCCGGCAGCAAAAAAGCTTTTAAAGCCTTCCTCGAAGAGGTTGGCTACCCGCACTGGAACGAATCTGACAACCCCGCTTATCAATTATTTTTGTAAGGATCGCTCGTAAGGATCGCTCAGGTACAACGGCAACTCAGTCCCCGCTAAACTGACAGACACTAAAAAAAGGTGTGTCAGTTTGAGCGATTTTTCTGGAGCCGCCAAGATCAGGCAGATCTACCACCGCTGCTGCCTCGACGACGTTGCCGCCCAGCAACTGCAAAAGCTTAATGGCGGCCAGCATGGTGCCACCCGTGGCGACCAAGTCATCTACTAGCAATACCCTCTGCCCTGGCTTGACTGCATCCTGGTGGACCTCAACCGTTGCGTCGGCGTACTCAAGACTATAGGACTGCGCCACGGTTTTGTGCGGCAGCTTTCCCTGTTTACGCACGGGTACAAAACCAACGCCTAAGGCATAGGCCAACGCGCTACCAAAAATAAACCCCCGGGCATCGATACCAACGACCACATCGATGCGTTGACGCATATGACGATAGACAAAAATATCGATCAGCACACGAAAGGCTCTTGGGTCTTGCAGTAGCGGAGTAATGTCACGAAACATCACACCCGGTTTGGGCCAGTCTGGAATTGTCCGGATCAACCCTCGTACGACTTCCATCGAGTCCTGATAGGGGGCAATGATGGGCATGATCATGAGGTAGTGCTCCGCAAAGGGTAATCCATAGATAAGATAAAGTAGTTTAAGCGGCTTTCACACGAATAGCGCCAGAAACACGCAGGGCCTTGGCGCGCGCCCGATCCACCGACGCGTCCGTGGCCAATGCCACCCCCATACGCCGCTTCACGAACGACTCTGGCTTGCCAAACAAGCGGAGATCGGTGCCAGGCTCAGACAACGCTTCGGCAACCCCTTCGTAACGAATCGCTTGAGCTTCGATCCCACCATAAATCACACTACTCGCTGCAGGCGAACGTAAGGAGGTGTCTACAGGCAAGCCTAATAAGGCGCGAGCATGCAGTTCAAACTCGCTCTGACCCTGCGACATCAAGGTCACTAAGCCCGTGTCGTGAGGGCGCGGGCTCACTTCGGAGAACCAAACCTCGTCTCCCGAGACGAACAACTCCACGCCAAATAAGCCTTGTCCGCCCAAATTGTCTGTCACCTCACGGGCGATTTGTTGTGCGCGCTCCAGGGCCCGAGACGACATCGGCTGAGGTTGCCAACTTTCTACATAATCACCGCCAACCTGCAGATGGCCGATCGGTTCGCAAAAATGGGTCTCAACCTGACCGTTTGTGCCTCGAGCGCGAACGGTCAGCAGCGTAATTTCGTATTCAAAGTCTATAAACCCCTCGACAATAATGCGGCTGCCCTCGACCCGGGCCCCTTCTTTGGCGATATTCCAGGCGGACGCGATATCCTCCGGGCCGCGCAAGACGGACTGCCCCTTGCCAGACGAAGACATGACTGGCTTGACCAGGCAGGGGAAACCGACGACGGCTGTTGCCTCTGCCAACGACGCTAAGGAATCCGCAAAGCGATAGGGCGATGTCGGTAATCCGAGCGTTTCGGCGGCGAGTCGACGAATGCCTTCGCGATTCATGGTGAGTTGCGCCGCCCGAGCAGTAGGCGTGACGCGAACCAGACCGATCGCCTCGAGCTCGACCAACAAATCCGTGGCAATCGCTTCGATTTCGGGCACGATCAAGTGGGGCTGCTCTTTTTCAATCACCGCGCGCAAGGCGACTTTGTCCGTCATCGCAACCACATAGGCTCTATGCGCGACCTGTTGTCCGGGAGCATCGGCATAGCGGTCGACCGCGATGACCTCTACACCCAGACGCTGGAGGGCCAGGATGACCTCTTTGCCAAGCTCTCCGGCCCCCAACAACATCACCCGGAGCGCCGCACCCGATAAGGGGGTGCCAAAAACAGCCGCGTAAGGCGCCAGTGCCGCAGCAGGCGACACAGCCGCCGCGGCAGATGAAATATTCATGGGTATTGTCATGGAAAATCCAGGGGAGGACACATAGAGGCGCCAGATTGCCACAGCGCGTAACCCGACGCAACCACCCCAAAATCCGCATGTCAGACCTGAAACGATTAAACTTGGGATATGTCCTCTAAGAGCTTTCCTAAAACCACGTCGCACGTGTCGCACACGACGCGCGACAACCCGACCGACTTTGACAGCCCTCACGCAGCGGCGCTGGCATCGGCCGAACGCACCCTCACGCTCGAGGCTCAGGCCATTCTTGAGCTTAAAAGCCGCTTAGACGAGAGCTTCGCTAAAGCCGTCGCACTCATCTTGGGCTGCTCCGGACGTGTCGTGGTGTGCGGCTTGGGCAAAACAGGCCACATCGCCCGCAAAATCGCAGCGACCTTCGCGTCCACCGGAACCCCGGCTTTTTTCTTGCACGCTGCTGAGGCCATCCATGGCGACATCGGCATGTTGGGCGGACAAGACCTCCTTATCGCACTGTCTTATTCCGGTAACGGTCAAGAATTACTCACCATTTTGCCCGCGGCGCACCGCTTAGGTGTCCAAGTCATCGCCATTACGGGCAACGCACAATCCGAGCTCGCAAAACTTGCCGAGGTCCACCTCGACATTAGCGTGACGCAAGAAGCCTGCCCACTTAATCTCGCCCCAACGGCAAGCACCACCACCGCCCTCGCTTTAGGGGATGCGCTTGCCGTTGCCTGCCTCGAAGCGCGCGGTTTTGGCCATGAGGATTTTGCCCGTTCGCATCCTGGAGGCGCGCTCGGCAGACGCCTATTGATGCGTGTTTCGGATGTGATGCGCAGTGGCGATGCCGTACCCGCTGTTGCAGCCGAAGCCACTGTTTTTCAAGCGTTAGAAGAAATCTCCCGAAAGGGTATGGGTATGACTGCGGTGCTCGATACCAATGGTTGCGCCATCGGCATCTTTACCGATGGTGACCTGCGTCGTCTGATCGAACGCAAGGGCGACCTTCGCAATGTTCTAGTCACAGAAGGTATGTCACGCAGTCCGCGACATATTGCTGCTGAGGCGTTAGCCGTCGATGCTGCCACCCTGATGGATCGCCACCGCCTCAACCAAATGCTGGTCGCCGATGCGGCCGGAAAACTCACAGGCGCCCTGCACATGCATGACCTGATGGCCGCCAAGGTTGTTTGAGATCACCCTCATGAATAAACCCCATTTCATTCCACATCCTGCCGAAGCACTGGTGCTGGCCCGCACCCCCGCCGCCCTACGAGAGCGCCTCGCGCACATCAAACTGATGGTGTTCGATGTCGATGGCGTTCTGACAGACGGTAGCCTTTGGTACGGTGAACAAGGCGAAATATTCAAACGCTTTAATGCCCTCGACGGTCATGGCTTAAAGATGCTCACTAGCAGCGGAATCAAAGTCGCACTGGTGACCGGTCGCGAAGGCCCGATCGTCGATCGCCGCGCCGCTGAACTGGGACTCGGGGACGTCCTGCAAAACGTCCGCGACAAAGGCGCGGTGTTAAACGAACTTGTTGCACGACACCACCTGACGCTCGAAGAGTCTGGCTTTATGGGTGATGATCTCATCGATTTGCCCGCCATGCAGCGCGCCGGCTTTGCCGCCAGCGTCCCAGACGCACCCGCCTATGTCACCCAGGCAGCCCACTGGACCGCCACCAAAGCAGGCGGCAAAGGGGCTGTGCGTGAATGTTGCGACTTAATTTTGGCCTCTCAAGGCCGACTTGGACATTTTTTTCAACCTGGGCGCCTCGGGCCAGGTACCATTCAATGACCGCGACCCCATGAAAGAACGCGCTTCCATTGTCGTCTCGCTTTTCATCCTCACTTTGTTGGTGATGGGGACGTGGTGGGCGGCCGACTACTCTCAGCGTGCGGTTCAGATTGATCCTCCGAGCAGACTGACCCACGAGCGCGACACCTGGGCAAAAAAAATCGTCTTAGTCCGGACCAATGACAAGGGAATTGTGATTCATCGCCTCGAGGGCGATCTGATGGAGCACTTTCCTGACGACAAATCCTACGAGCTTCAAGCACCGCGTGCTTATACCCTCAGAGAAGAAAATCCACTGACAGTCGCCACCTCCAACGTCGCGTTTATTTACGATGAAGGCGATCGGATTCTCATGCGCGGAGGCGCTGTGCTGCTGCGCTTAGGCGATGCCCAACGTCAACCGCTTAATTTTCGCAGCCAAGAGATCACTCTATTAGTGGATAAAGATATCGCCTACACCGACCTGCCCGCCGTCGCCACAAGTGGTCGCTCAAAAATGTCCGGCGTAGGGATGCGTTTTAACAACGTCACTCAACAATTGGACGTATTGCAATCAACAGATGTCTACATCGCCCCCAAAGACCAGCGCGAGGGCGCAACACCTCAAGCACAATGAGCCAATCCATGATTTTTAATCTTGCCCTGCCCATTCTTTGCAAGCTCCTCCTTATTGGAATCGTCGCCAGCGCACAGGCACAAACACCCGCTGCACCCATCGAAGAGCCCAGCACCACGATTTTGTCCGACACGCTGCGCTACGACGACACTAAAAGGGAAAGCTCCTTTACTGGCAAGGTGGTGATGACGCGAGGTTTGCTGACTCTCAGCTCTGACACCCTGTCCATGCGCGAAGACGCCAAAGGCAATCAGTATGGCATTGCGACCGCTGATCCGGGCAAGCGTGTTTTCATCCGACAAGTTCGTCCTGAAAACTTTGAAGTGCTCGAAGGCGTCGGCCTCAAAGCAAACTATGACGGTAAAAATGAAACGTTTGATTTGATTGGTCAAGCCGTTGTCACCCGCTACATTTGCGGTAAACATTTTGATACGGTGAGCGGTCAGCAAGTCCGCTACAACCAAAAAACAGATGTCTATCAGGCTTTTTCCGGACCCGACTCCTTTAATCCTGATGGACGCGTGCGCTCGGTTGCACAACCCAAAGCCCGCACTGAAGCCGCCGTCGCAGCCTGCCGAGCCGCACAGACCAATACGCCTTCGCCCGAGCTCATGCCTGCTAGCCCTCCCCCTGTGGCGCCTCGCCCCTAATGCCCTGACTCCCAAAGACCACAAGCTTCTTCATGCAAACATCGCACGCTTCGACCAATTTTGATTCACAAGCACTCTCTACCCCCGGGCAACTGAGCGCGACAGGTCTGCGCAAATCCTATGGTGGGCGCATGGTTGTGCAAGACGTCTCAATCTCCGTCAAAAGCGGTGAAGTTGTGGGCCTGCTGGGTCCTAACGGTGCTGGAAAAACCACAAGTTTTTATATGATTGTCGGGTTGGTAGCCGCCGATGCAGGCCGGATTGAAATCGATGATACCGTCATCAGCAGCATGCCTATCCATAAACGCGCCCGCCTCGGGTTATCCTACTTGCCCCAAGATGCCTCTGTCTTTAGACGTCTGACCGTCGAAGAAAATATTCGCGCCGTGCTCGAGCTTCAAATCGATAACGATGGCAAAAAATTCTCCTCAAAAAAAATTGAGGAGCAACTAGATGCCTTGCTCGATGAATTACAAATCACCCATATTCGTCGCAACAATGCGCTCTCCCTCTCGGGGGGCGAGCGGCGGCGCGTCGAAATTTCGCGCGCCCTGGCCACACGGCCTCGCTTCATCTTGCTGGACGAACCTTTCGCCGGCGTTGACCCGATCGCAGTGATTGAAATTCAGCGCATCGTGCGTTTTCTTAAAAGTCGCGGCATCGGTGTGCTCATTACTGATCACAATGTTCGCGAAACCCTGGGCATTTGTGACCGCGCCTACATCATTAGCGAAGGCAAAGTATTGACGACAGGACAGCCTGAGGACATTATCAACGACGCTTCGGTGCGTCGCGTCTATTTGGGCGAACACTTCAAGATGTAAGTCAACAGAAAAATGGATCCTGCTCTGTCTTTTATGTTGCAGCGCAGCGTCAAGGTATTTGTCTTAGATCAATCATTAAGGATTTACACCCTTGCTTTCTTCGGCCAAGTCTTTAAACTAAAAATATGACAATTTAGTTAAAGGAGCGCCTCACTAAACCTCTGCACGTCGAACCTTTGTAAGTGTTTGCACTTCGTTCTATCCCTTTAATGGAGAGTACGCAATGAATCTGAACATTACTGGTCACCATCTTGACGTCACACCTGCCATCCGGGCATACATTCACACAAAGATGTCGCGCGTCGTGCGCCACTTTGATCACGTGATCGATACACAGGTCTTCCTGTCTCTCGAACCCCTCAAGCACCGAGCGGAATTGACCCTTCACATTCGAGGCAAAGACATTCATTGCGAAGCCTCTGAGGACAACTTGTATGCAGCGATTGACTTGCTTGTCGATAAAGTCGACCGTAAAGTCTTGCAACACAAGTCCCGTACCCAAGACCATCACCATGTATCGGTCAAGCGACAAATCTTTGAGGCGGCATAAGGCTTAAACTGCCAGCACCGACTGGCGCATCAAGATGCCTGCCACTTTGGCGGGCATTTTTAATTTGGCAGATTGTTTCCACATGCCTCAACAGGACGAGCGTCATCTGGCCACGCTGCGGCATATAATTAAAAGCATGAAACTTTTGTCACGCATCTTGCCCGTCAGCAATATCGTGCTCGATCTTTCCGTTACAAGCAAAAAGCGTGCCTTTGAACAGGCAAGCCTTTTATTTGAGAACAATAACGGTATTGAGCGCGCAGCCGTTTACGAAAGCTTATTTGCTCGAGAGCGTCTTGGCTCAACAGCGCTCGGCGGGGGTATCGCCGTTCCACATGGCAGAGTCAAAGGCATCAAACATGCCGCCGCTACTTTTCTCAGGCTGGCACAACCGATTGCTTTTGACGCGCCCGACCGCGCCCCTGTCCAGCAATTACTTTTTCTGATCGCCCCAGAGGCGGAAACACAACAACATCTCGATATACTTGCAGAGGTGGCCCAGCGTCTCTCAGACCCCGCTTTACGAGCGCGCCTAGCCACCGAGGTCGATCCCATCGTTGTTCAACAGCTGCTGACCACCGGTCAGGCTTAGCGACGCAACGGTCGGCCTCTTCTCTCAACTACGGAGTCGCTATGCTGACGGTGCAGGATCTTGTGAATGACAATGTCGAAGACATTTCTTTCAAATGGGTGGCAGGACAATCGGCGGCTGATCGCCTCATTCCTGACAACGGGATGGCCGCGGCAGACTTGATCGGCCACCTGAATCTGATCCACCCCTCACGCATCCAAGTCTTTGGCCGAGAAGAAATGGATTACTACACCCGCTTCGATACGCGTCTGCGTGTGCACCATCTCGAAGAGTTGCTCGCGGGAGGCGTTCCTGCCATCCTGCTAGCTGACGACTTACAGGCCACGGAGGACCTCATTCTCAACTGCGAGAATAGCCATGTGCCCCTCTTGTCAACCTCGGTTCATGCCGCAGAACTAATCGACCTCTTACGTATTTACCTCAGTCGTCGACTCGCCCCGACCACCACGGTACACGGTGTCTTTATGGATGTGCTCGGACTCGGCGTTCTGATTACGGGCGAATCTGGCCTGGGCAAAAGCGAGCTTGCGTTGGAGTTGATTTCTCGCGGTCATGGGCTCGTCGCTGACGATGCGGTTGAGTTGTCTCGTACCGCACCTCATGCCATCGAGGGCCATTGTCCGGAGCTATTGCGCAATATGCTCGAGGTACGGGGTTTGGGTTTGCTCAATATCCGAACCATCTTTGGTGAAACCTCCGTACGACGCAAAATGAAGCTCAAACTGATTGTGCATCTGGTTCGCGCAACAGCACAGGACAAATTCGAACGACTCCCCTTACAAGATATGACGCAGGATATGCTCGGTTGTCCGATTCGCAAAGTCATGCTTCAGGTCGCCGCCGGTCGAAACCTCGCCGTCCTCGTAGAGGCCGCTGTTCGTAATACGATCCTCAAACTACGTGGCATCGACACGCTCGCCGAGTTCATGGCACTGCAATCGGCCGCTATTGCTCAAGGGAAAAATTAATATGCCTGCGCTCAAGGTCGTTCTCTTGACTGGCATTTCTGGCTCTGGCAAGTCCGTGGCCTTGCGCATGCTCGAAGATGCAGGCTACGTGTGCGTCGACAATCTTCCGTTGCGTTTTTTGCATGATTTCATTACCTCGATGCGCGATGATGTAGCAAATCGGATCGCGGTCGCCATCGATGTCCGCTCCCCTGGTGAGCTTGCAGAAATGCCAGCCGTCATTAGTGCGCTCAACACGACACACACTGAATTTAAATTGATTTTTCTTGATGCGGACAACGAAACGCTGGTGCATCGCTACTCAGAGTCACGCCGTCGTCATCCCTTGGCAGAGCGGTTGACCAAAAAAGGGTTGAGCGCAACGCTAGAAGAATGTATTCAACTAGAGCGCAATCAACTCAGTGACCTGCGCAACTTAGGTCACGTGATCGACACGTCGGGCCTCATGCCCGGTCAACTCCGCGCCTGGATTCGCGACCTGATTAAAGCCGACCGCAAACCACTGCTTATCACCTTTGAATCTTTTGCGTTTAAAGAAGGTGTACCACGCGATGCCGATCTGGTGTTTGATGTGCGATGCCTGCCAAACCCACACTATGATCCCGCGCTGCGGCCACTCACCGGTCGAGATCAACCCGTCGCGAACTGGCTCAAAAGTTTCGCGGATGTCGAACTGATGGTCAGCGACATCGAGAGCTTTATTCGCAAATGGTTGCCACGTTACACCGAAGACACACGCAGCTACCTGACGGTCGCCATCGGTTGTACTGGTGGTAAACATCGCTCCGTGTATGTGGTCGAAACACTGGCACAACGCTTTGCAGAACAACAATTGCTAGTGCGGCATCGTCATCAACCCGAGATCTCCGGATGAAAAGCGGCTCGGCTCGACTGCTGCGACTGCTGAGTATCTGCGCTTTATGTGGCCTCCTCGCAGCGTGTGGCTCGAGCTCACGCAAAGGCGGCTATTACAAAGACGATGGGCCCGGCCCCAACCCGCCCGCAAATCTGGATCGCGTGCCAGATGCCATACCCAAAATCGAGCCGCTCGCACGGGGTCCAAATCGACCCTATACCGTGCTTGGACAAAGCTTTACACCTGATACAAGCGGACGCCCTTATCGCGTTCAAGGGCGCGCCTCATGGTATGGCAGAAAGTTTCATGGTAATCCGACCTCGAACGGCGAGCGCTACGATATGTACGCAATGACCGCTGCGCACCCCACGCTGCCGATTCCCAGCTATGTACGGGTGACGCGCGTATCGACGGGCAAGACTGTCGTGCTGCGGGTCAACGACCGGGGACCTTTCCTTCGGGGTAGAGTGATTGATTTATCCTACGTGGCGGCCTATCAACTTGGTGTCCTCGCCCCCGGTAGTGCAGAGGTGATCGTCGAGCGAATCATGCCCGAGGAAATACGTCAGTGGCGCGCGCGTAAACCTTGACCTTTCATCGAGCTTAGCGACTCCCTTTGTTCAGACAAACGAACCTTACGTCACTTCGCTTTTTGCTTTAAGCGCAAGTGCTCGGGTATACAAAGCATCACGCGGCTGACCCGTCGCCTTGGCCGCCAATCGGGCAACGTCGCGCACGGACATCGACTCAAGCAATACATCAAGCCACGCATCGATCGAGGCACTCTCTTCTAGTTCGAGCGCCTCTGATTGCACGACAACAGGAGGATGAATAATGACGACATACTCTCCTTGCTCGCGATGCGGATCCGCTGCCAGCCACTGCGCCGCCTGCGAGATAGGCATGGTCGCGATTTCCTCGAAACGTTTAGTCAGCTCACGGGCAAACGTCACCTCGCGTGTCGGACCAACCACTGCCTGTGCATCTGTCGCACTCGCGACAATCCGATGCGGCGCTTCATAAAATACAGTGGCTGCAGGCAGTTGTGTCCATTGCCTAAACCAACGCTGCCTTGCAGCAGATTTGGTCGGAGCAAATCCCGCGAACACAAAACCCGGCGAAGCGTCCGTCGTGACGCCTGCACCCATGAGCGCCGAAATCAATGCGCTTGCGCCGGGCAAAGGAATCACCCGCAAACCTGCTTTTCTCACGGCCTGCACCACAAGACCTCCCGGATCACTCACTGCGGGCGAGCCCGCATCTGAGATCAAGGCCACCCGCTGTCCTGACTGAATACGCTCGACGATCTCTGTGGCGGCACTCAGCTCATTGTGACGGTGCGCGGCCATCAAGGGCGTGTTGATTCCCCACGCTTCTAGCAAATTCCGGCTTGCCCGAGTGTCTTCAGCGGCAATCACATCCGCCCGGTTCAAAGCATGCCAGGCACGCAAACTCAAGTCACCTAAGTTTCCAATCGGTGTCGCGACGACATATAAGGCGTGCGTCGGCCATTGCTGCCCCTCCATACGCTCGCTCAACCGGTCCCAAGCGTCTGGCGGCGAGTCGGAGTGTGGGTGTTCGGTCATTGCGGATAGGCTAGGTTCATTCATTGTGTCAGTGTAGACCGCCCAGCCACTCTGCGTCACGCACAAGCGCATCCTATGACCCACACACCCACGCCAGATCTGACCCTTTTTTCCCTCGCCGAAGTTGCGCAAAAGCGCGCGATCCTCGCAAGACAACGCAAACAGCGTCACCACGCGGCCAACAGACGTACTTCGAACAAAACACGCTCCACCGGCAATATGACCCGTAGCACCAGCCAACGCATTGGGGACTTCTATGAACGGCGGGCCTGGGAAGTCTTGCAACAGGCGGGCTGCGCTTTACTGGGATACCAACTCCGCTGCCCTCTGGGCGAACTCGATCTGGTCGTCAAGGACGGCCAAGTCCTTGTTTTCGTCGAAGTACGCTATCGACGCAGCCGTCTTTACGGCGGTGCGACGGCTAGCATCACTCGCGCCAAGCAGCAAAGATTGCTCAAAACCATCGATTGGTGGCTACCCAAGCTTGTACGGGAGGCCTTTGGTGGCAAGATGCCGCAGTGCCGAATCGATCTCGCGACCTTCGACCAAGATAACCTGACTTGGCACCATGACGCCCTGCGCTTGAGCCAAGATAAGTGAGATAATAAAGATTCTGTATTTCAGATCAAAGCTATGGACCTTGCCAACCATCTTGCCACCCATTTCGAGGACAACATCGCCGCGACACGACGCAGCATGGATGCGCTCGTCGAGCCTCTCACGCATGCCATCGACTTGTGCTTTGGCTGCGTCACCAACAATGCAAAAATTTTAGCGTGTGGCAATGGCGGCTCTGCGGCTGATGCGCAACACTTTATCGCCGAACTCGTCGGACGTTTCGAACGCGACCGTTTGCCCTTAGCTGGCGTAGCGCTCAACACCGACACCTCAATCATGACGGCCGTTGGCAATGATTACGGCTTCGATCAGATTTTCTCGCGTCAGGTCAGCGCGCTCGGTCAACCTGGCGATGTGTTAGTTGCGATTTCCACCAGCGGCAATTCAGCTAACGTCAAGCTTGCCATTGCAGCCGCCCATGAACGCGAAGTGCGTGTCATCGCCCTCACGGGCAAAGGTGGCGGCCAGATCAAGGACCTTTTGCTCGACAACGACATCCACCTGTGTGTGCCGCACGACCGCACCATGCGCATCCAGGAAGTGCACATCCTTTTGTTGCACATTTTGTGCGATGGCATCGATACCTTACTACTTGGAGATCCTGCATGAGCCTTAAAAGACAATTCATTCGTCCTTTGATCGTGTGTGCTGCCCTGATTGGAGCGGGATCGACGCTCACTGCATGTGTACCCTTACTGATTGGCGGAGCCGCAGCCACAACCGCCATGGTCGTGGTCGATCGTCGTAGCGTTGGCGAACAAGTCGACGATAAATCCATCGAGCTCAAGATCGGCGGTCAGTTTCGCGCTGACTTCGGCGATGCGATGCGCGCCACGATCACATCCTATGATGGCGTCGTTTTACTCACCGGCGATACGATCAGCAGCGAATTCAAAAATCGCGCTGTGGAGATCGCGCGTAAAGTCGAACACGTCAAATCCGTATCCAACCAGATTGCTGTCGTCAAAGAACTGGCTTCCTTTAGTGTCGTAAGCAATGACATCTGGATTACCTCTAAGGTCATGACAACCTTGGCGACCACCAAATACATTCCATCACGCACCATCATCGTCACAACCGATCGCAGCGTGGTCTATCTGATGGGTCTGGTGACCCAGCGCGAAGGTGATTTGGCATCAGCCGCTGCCGCCAAAGTCAGCGGCGTCAAGCGCGTCGAAAAGCTCTTTCAGATCATCACCCCCGAGGAAGCAAAACGCCTGGATGACGCAGGGCGTATGGGAAACAGTAGCTCCAAGCCCACCACACCTCTGGGTGAAACGCCGGTGAGTGGTTCTGGCGCAATGGGTGGGGATGCACCGCCGGCAGGTGGTGTGCAAGTGATGCCGATCCAATGAAGAAAATCGTTGCTTTGATTGTCTTGGTCGTTGTAGGCGGCCTGACGACTTGGTTCGTCAGTACCCGTGCGACGCCTGCGCCAGACGTAACATTGAACGCGCTCTCTGGTCAGAAAATCGCGCTTTCCGAGTTGCGAGGTAAGGTCGTGTTGGTCAAGTTCTGGGCGACCAACTGTGTCAGTTGCGTGGCGCAGATGCCCGATAACATTGAAAACTACAACAAGTACCACGCTCAAGGCTTTGATCTCATCGCCGTAGCCATGGAATACGATCCCATCAATTTTGTTCAAAAATTCGTCGAAACACGCAAACTACCCTTTACTGTTGCGCTGGATACACAGGGCACAGTCGCAAAAGCCTTCGGTGACGTCAAACTGACCCCGATGGCGTTCCTCATCGATAAAAATGGCGATATCATCAAGCGTTATTTGGGTTTGTACGACAAAACCGAATTACGTAAATCGATTGAAAAAGCACTCGCGAGCTAAGCTTGCCTCATGACAAAAATCCATTTCTTTCACTGCTTGTTCACCCTAATGCCTCAACCAAATGAATAGCCAGCCCCCTTCAGCCTCTATGCCACCCGAAGTCGTCGCGAAAGTGCTCTCTGAGAGCTTGCCCTATATCAAACGCTTCCATGGCAAAACCATCGTCATCAAATACGGTGGCAACGCCATGACCGAAGAAGTTCTTCAGCGTAGCTTTGCACACGATGTCGTCTTGCTCAAACTCATCGGACTCAACCCCATCGTCGTACACGGCGGAGGCCCCCAGATCGATGAAGCCCTACGCAGAATCGGCAAGCAAGGCACCTTTATCCAGGGTATGCGTGTCACAGACGCCGAGACCATGGAAGTCGTAGAGTGGGTGCTCGGCGGACAAGTGCAACAAGACATCGTGTTGATGATCAACGAAGCGGGTGGTAAAGCGGTTGGACTGACTGGCAAAGACGGCTGCTTGATCCAGGCGCGCAAAAAAATGATGCCTAATAAGGACGTCCCCGCCAATCCCATTGATATTGGCTTCGTGGGCGACATCGCCCACGTCGAACCTGCGGTCGTCAAGGCCTTGCAAGACGATCAGTTCATTCCCGTGATTTCTCCGATCGGTTATGGCGAAGACGGCCTCGCCTACAACATCAACGCTGACATTGTTGCGGGCAAAATGGCAGAGGTATTGGGTGCCGAAAAGCTACTCATGATGACCAACACACCCGGCGTGCTCAACAAAGATGGCCAATTGCTGCGCAGCCTATCCGCACAGACGATCGACGCACTCTTTGCCGACGGCACGATCTCTGGTGGCATGCTCCCCAAAATATCCTCCGCCCTGGATGCCGCACGTAATGGCGTGAAATCAGTGCACGTCGTCGATGGTCGCGTCCCGCATTGCCTACTGCTCGAAATCCTCACGGATCGCGGCGTAGGCACCATGATCACCTCAGAGTGATTCACAAGCGGTTTGCGCCTCATGCACCGATCCGCACGCGGCGAGCCCGCGTGCACACGCCTGCGCGCATAGCAGAGATCTCCAAAGCCCACGAACGCGTGTGGCTTTTCGACCTCGACAATACCTTGCATGACACTTCTTACAAGATTTTTCGAGAGATTAATCTTGGCATGACCGCAGCCGTGATGGAGAGCCTAGCGGTCGATGAGGAGACGGCCACTCACCTGCGGACAAGCTATTGGAAACGCTATGGGGCCACCTTGATTGGTTTGGTTCGCCATCATGGCGTCGACGCACATCAGTTTTTACATCGTAGCCACAACTTCGAAGTCGGCCCCTTGATTCGCGCTGAACGCGGTTTAGCGCAAAAGCTTCGTCAGCTGCCCGGTCGCAAAATTCTTGTGACCAATGCGCCATTGCATTACGCTCGCGCTGTCATGAAACATCTCAACATCCTGCGCTTCTTCGATGGTTTTTGGGGGATTGAGCAAATGCGTCTGCACGGACACTACAAACCTAAACCTTCCGTCACGCTCATGCGTCACATTCTCGCACACGAAGGCATCCATCCAAGACGGGCCGTGCTTGTTGAGGACACGACTGCCAACCTGCGCGGCGCGAGACATGCGGGCCTGCGCACCGTCCATGTCTTTCACCCCGGCACACCCTTTGCGAAAGGCAAGCGAGGGCGTCCCAATTACGTAGACTTACGGGTAAACTGCGTAGGTGATTTATTGCTTCAAAAGCGCCCTCTGCAGGGTTTGTGAATTAAAGCTTACGCGATGCTTCATTCTCCTTAACGGCTAATTCTGGACTTGAGTGTATGTCGGTCAAAACGGGCGAACGCAAACACCAGATTCTGCAAACACTCGCAGAAATGTTAGAGCAACCGCGTGCGGCACGGATCACCACAGCGGCGCTCGCCGCCAAAATGCAACTCTCCGAGGCTGCGCTTTATCGACACTTTGCCAGCAAAGCACAAATGTTCGAAGGCCTCTTCGAATTTATTGAAACGACCATCTTCTCACTCGTCAACCAAATCGTCGCCACCGAACCAAAAGGGATCGAGCAAGCGCGCAAAATTGCCGTCATGTTAATGACGTTCTCTGAGCGCAATAAAGGGATGACTCGAGTCTTGTGTGGCGATGCGCTCGTCACCGAGGACGAGAGGCTTCAAGGACGCGTCACTCAGATTACAGACCGCATCGATGCCGTATTCAAACAGTCTCTTCGACAAGCTCTGACAAGCGGTGAAATCAACCCTACAACCGAAGTCACTCCACTGTCTGCTGCTCTCACGCATCTTGTCTTGGGCAGTTGGTTACGCTTTGCACAAAGTGGTTGGCAAGCCGCCCCCTCGACACATATGCACGCGCAACTCAAACTTCTGTTGGATGCGCGCGGCTAGGTTCGGTTTGCACACACTGGGCAGGCTGGATCACGCTTGACGCGCACGCTATGCCATTGCATATCAAAGGCATCGAGCATGAGCAACCGTCCCTTGAGTGTCGTGCCGACACCTGCAATCACTTTAATCGCCTCAGCAGCCTGCATGCTCCCAATGATCCCGACTAATGGCGCAAAAACACCCGTTGTCGCACAACTCAACGCCTCGACATCATCGGCTTCAGGAAACAAACAGTGATAGCAAGGCGCTTGCTCATCCCGAGGGTCAAACACACTGATTTGACCTTCGAAACGGATGGCAGCGCCAGAAACCAAAGGTTTACGATGGGTCACACAGGCTTTATTCACAGCGTGACGTGTCGCAAAGTTGTCCGTACAGTCCAAAACAACATCGACTGTGGCAATCTCCGCGAGCAAGCTCTCTGGCTCCATTCTTGTTGTCCGTACCTCAACCTCGATCTCTGGATTAAGGGCCAACATTGTTTGGCGACCAGACTCGGCTTTGAGCACGCCGACGCGAGCGTCAGTGTGCAAAATCTGACGTTGCAAATTACTTAATTCAATCGTGTCGTGGTCAGCCAAAATAATATGGCCCACACCTGCAGAGGCCAGATACAAGGCGGCGGGAGAACCCAGTCCGCCCGCACCAAGAACTAATACACGCGCCGCGAGTAATTTTTCTTGGGCCTCTATGCCAAACTCATCGAGCAAAATATGCCTGGCATAACGAAGAAGCTGGCTATCCTTCATTTGCCCTTTGCCGCAGCTCCGGAGGTCTCTGCACTCACCTTCTTTGGACGGGGCACTGCCTTTTGAATAGGCTTGCCTTCTAGGAAGTTGACCGCTTGATTCAACTGGAAATCCTCAGGCGTACCAAACTGGAAAATCTTGTCCGTGTCGGCAAGAGGCGCTTCCTCTTCTTTTGTCTTTTTATCCGTCTCTGGTTGACCGCTCCGGCTATTGCTCAGATGGCGTTTGAGGTCTGCCTCGCGAGACATCCGGAACAAATCGCCCTCGGCTGTATCGGCCACAACAATATCAGGCATGATGCCTGTCGCCTGAATCGAGCGTCCTTTGGGTGTGTAATAGCGCGAGGTTGTCAACTTGATCGCCGTTGTGTCTGAAATCGGCAGAATGACTTGGACCGAACCCTTACCAAAGGTTCGATTGCCCATCACAGTGGCACGCTTATGGTCTTGAAGCGCGCCTGCGACAATCTCCGAGGCGGAGGCAGAGCCTACGTTGACCAAGACCACCATGGGGACGGTTTTGACCCAAGCAGGTAAACCGACCAAATAGTCACGCTCACCGCGCGCATAGTCCGAGGGATTAGACAAATACTTTTGTTTAGAATCGGGGGCGCGACCATCCGTTGACACGACCAAGGTGTCGGGCTTGAGGAAAGCGGCCGAGACACCGATCGCACTCGTCAGCAAACCGCCTGGATCATTACGAAGATCTAAAATCAATCCGCGCGGTGCACCTTTTTCACCTAGCTCTTTTAAGTGACGCACCAAGTCCACACCAGTTTTTTCCTGGAATTGAGCAATACGGATATAGCCGATATTGTCCGGTAACATCTTGCTGCGCACACTGCGCACGCGGATCGTATCGCGGACGATCTTAATGACGATGGGTTGCGCCTGCCCCTGACGAGAAATCGTCAACGTAATCGGCGTCTTGACCGGGCCGCGCATCATTTTCACGGCGTCTGTCAGTGACAAACCCTTGGTCGAGGTGTCGTTAATTTTAGTAATCACATCGCCCGCACGAATGCCCGCGCGCGCAGCCGGTGTATCCTCGATCGGCGAAATGACTTTGACCATACCGTCTTCAGTGCCGACTTCGATCCCCAAGCCACCGAACTCACCTTGTGTGGCACTCTGCATTTCTTTGAATGCATCCGCATCCAGATAGGCGGAATGAGGATCCAGATCAGACAACATGCCTGAGATCGCACCGCTAATCAGTTTTTTGTCAGAAACAGGTTCGACATAATTATTTTTAATCGCGGAAAACACGCTCGAAAACTGACGCAACTCATCAAGCGGCAAAGGCGAGCCTCTTTGGGCGACCGCACTAAGCCCAAGACTTAAGAGCACACCTGCGATGACGCCAACGGACACCAAGCCTAAACTACGTATTTTGCGAGTGCTCATGCACATTCCCAAGTTGAATGCCGATCAAACTAAAAAAAATACAAAATTAAACAAAGCGTAATGGTCTGCGCGATGAATGGCAATCCCTCCCCGCCAATCACTACCGGGATAAAAATGCCAAAGGGTCTACGGCTGCACCACGATGCCTAATCTCGAAGTATAGGGCCGAATCCACCTGTCCACCGGTACTTCCGGCAAGGGCCAAGGGATCTCCCGCCCGCACCGAATCCCCGACTTGTTTAAGTAAGCTCTGGTTATAGGCGTAAACGCTCAAGTATTCCTCACCATGGTCAACGATGAGCAAATTTCCGAACCCCCTTAGCCAGTTGGAATAAACCACGGTTCCCCCGCCCACAGCATGGACGGGCGCACCAGCACGCGCCTTAATCAATACGCCTCGCCAGATCCCGCCCTCTGGTCGATTTGTACCGAAGCGGGCCATTAGTGTGCCCCGCAAGGGCCATCGCAAGCCTTTTTTAAGACCCTCGCCAGATTGAGGAGTCGCCGCGGCCTCAGAGGCACGCGCAGACTCCTTGCTCTCCTGCTCCTGGGCGATTTTGCGCGCGCGCTCGATTTGCTGCTCCTCGGCCCGGCGAGCCAACTCGACTTGTTTGGCTTGCTCCTCTCGTTTGGCCTGCTCAGCCTGCTTAGCTTGCTCAACCCGACGGGCTTCTTCAGCCTTTTTGGCCTCCTGAATCTGTCCGCCAAGTCGATCAACGAGCCCACTGAGTCGCTGGTCATCCTGCCCTAAACGCACAGCCTCGGAACGTTGCGCCTGAATTTGGCCTTCGATCCTAGCCAGTACCGTTGCGCGTTCCTTTTGTTGCAACTCCAACACTGAGCGCTGCTGCGTGGTTTCTTCAACCAACTGCGCCACCTCTTTTTGACGCAAATCCAAACGCGCCTCAAGTTGCGCTAGGCGCTCAATCTCGATTTTCAGTTCGGCAACCGTCTTGGCACGGGCCTGAGAAATATAGTCGAGGTAGGAAAGGTTGCGACTTAGCTCCTGGGGATCATCGCCAGAGAGTAAAGCCGCCCAAGGCGATAGACCACTTGCATATTGCCGTCGCAATTGATCCGAAAGCTCCTCACGGCGTTGCACAAGAATGCCTTGTTGACGCTGAATCTGTTTTTTTAAAGCCTCAAGCTCAGTGCTCGCTTTTTTGAGCTGGATAGACAACTCGTTGAGTCGTCGCGTTGTTTGAGAAATCGCGACCTCTGAGACCTTGAGGGCGTCGGCGGCCTCCTTGCGCAAGGCCTCACGCGCGTCTAGCTCCTGTTGGAGCGTTTGAATACGGGCGCGCAAATCGGCTCGCTGACGCTCGATAGCGCTGCGACGATTCGCCAAATCCTCCGCGTCAGGCGCGGCCAGTGGTGCGCCCACCATGGCCGATAAGACCACCGCAATGCACCACCGCCAGAACGCCAGTCGCATACGGCTATTCCTTTTTCGCCTTGCCTTGCGCCTCGACCGCGGCCATCGCCGCCGCGATTTCGGCCGGGTCACCGAGATAATAGTGACGAATCGGCCGCAAATCCTTGTCGAGCTCGTACACCAGCGGCTGCCCGGTCGGGATATTCAGATGCACAATGTCCTCTTCGGAAACGTGGTCAAGATGCTTGATTAAGGCACGCAAGCTATTACCGTGGGCAGAAATCATCACTCGACGACCGGCGCGTATGGCGGGGGCAATCGTTTCTTCCCAAAACGGCAGCACACGCTCGACCGTGTCTTTCAAGCACTCCGTCGCAGGCAATTGTTGAGCGTTCAGGCGTGCATAGCGCGGGTCAAATTTGGGATGCCTAGGGTCATCGAGCGCAAGCGGGTTGGGTGCGATGGCATAGGCGCGCCGCCAGATCAGCACCTGCTCATCGCCATACTGGGCGGCCGTTTCAGCCTTATTGAGGCCCTGGAGCGCACCGTAGTGACGCTCATTAAGACGCCAATTGTTATGGACGGGCAGATACATCGCGTCCATCGCATCCAGCGCGATCCAAAGCGTGCGGATGGCGCGCTTGAGCACCGAGGTGAAGGCGATATCGAATTCGTAGCCCTGATCTTTCAACATTTGACCCGCTTTACGCGCCTGATCCCGACCCAGATCAGTCAGATCGACGTCGGTCCAGCCCGTAAAACGATTTTCAAGATTCCATTGGCTTTCGCCGTGACGCATCAATACAAGTTTATACATGGCAGACACAGGTTAAAGTGTGGATAAAGCATCATTTTATAATTGTCTGAGTCATATCTCATAACCCACCCCAAATTAGGGGTGTAACCGCATATCTGGATACACCGTGGATTTCTTTTTTAGTCAAAATAACCTGTTGTTAATCGGCGTGGCCTTAGCCTCTGGTTTGGCGCTCGCCTGGCCTATGATCCAAAGCAAACGCGCGGGTGCAAGCATCTCCTGCACAGAAGCCGTACAACTCATGAATCATCAGCATGCCATCATGATCGATATTCGCCCAAGCGATGCCTACTCGGCTGGTCATATTCCTCAAGCTCGTAGCATTCCCGCCAATGATATCGAGAAAAAAGCGGCCAATTTGCCCAAAAACAAGCCGCTGATCGTCGTATGTGACTTCGGTCGTACCGCCGGCAGCGCTGCGGTCCGCCTACGTGCCCTTGGCTTTACCCAGGTCAATGTGCTCGGTGGCGGCATGCGCGCCTGGTCGACGGCCGGACTGCCCTTAACCACAAAATAATGACCTCTTGGAGCCTCAGATGAATAAAGTCGTGATGTACACCACCGGTTATTGCCCTTTTTGCACGCGCGCCGAAATGCTGCTAACACAGCGCGGTGTCGCGGAAATCGAAAAAATCCGGATCGACGAAGACACCGCGCAACGCGCACTGATGATGGAACGTACCGGACGACGAACCGTGCCCCAGATCTACATCGGAGACACCCATGTTGGCGGTTTCGACGATTTGTCTGCGCTGGATCGCGAGGGCAAGCTCTTGCCCTTGCTTAACGGATAAATTCCTGTTGACCTTTTTTGCTCTTTTTGCTGTTTTCTCGCGATTTCTTGACTCGATATCAGAATCGCCTCCATTTTAGTTTTTACTGGAAATCTTCATGGCCGAACAAAACACTCAAGCTGACAACGCTCCCTCCTTCAATATGCAACGCGTGTACCTGAAGGATCTCTCGCTTGAGATGCCCAACGCACCGAGCATCTTTCTCGAGCAAGAAGCCCCCGCAGTCGAGGTTTCGATCAACATTGGCGGTCAGGCCTTGGCTGAAACCGTCTTTGAGTCCACCGTGACCGTCACAGTCACCACACGTATCAAGGACAAGGTTTTATATCTCGTCGAAGCCACACAGGCTGCAATTTTCGAAATGGTGAACATCCCCGCCGAACAGATCGATCCCTTGATGGGCATCGTGTGTCCGACCATGCTTTACCCTTATCTGCGCTCCAACGTCGCCGATGCGATTACGCGCACATCACTACCCCCATTGCACTTGGCTGAGGTCAACTTCCAAGCCCTCTTCGAGCAACGCATCGCTCAGGCAGCACAAGAAGCTGAATCCGCGCCTGCTGATTCGGGCCTGATTTTGCCCCCTGGTGTGACGCGCCAATAACGCCAATCCCCCGTGACCATGCACAAAGCTGAACACGCCCCGCGACCCGTCGCAGTGCTTGGTGCTGGCGCCTGGGGCACGGCTCTTGCATGCGCGGCGAGTCGCCATGCGCCCACGATGCTTTGGGCGCGTCGTGCCGCGCTCTCCGAGCAGCTGGCTACTCGGAGAGAAAACACCCGTTACCTGCCAGGTATCGCACTACCAGACACTCTTTTATTTACCTCAAACCTTGATCATGCCTTGGCGCACACGTCAGCCAGAGCACCCGAGGCGGCAGGTTTGCTTATTTTGAGTGTTCCTCTCGCCGGCCTGCGCGCTTTATGCATCGAACTCGGCGAAAAACTCTCGCAGCCATTCAATGTGCAACTTTCGCCAAAACAGCAACCGCTCACAGGCATCGTATGGACCTGTAAAGGCCTCGAGGCTGAGACCGGCATGCTACCCAGCGAGATTGCACGCGAGGCGCTAAGCGCTATCCCCAGCATCCCAACAGGTGTGCTCTCCGGTCCCTCCTTCGCCCGCGAAGTCGCTCAAGGCCTCCCCGTCGCGCTCACCATTGCCAGCCAAGATGCGGCGTTGAGACGCGCAACCATCGCAGCACTGCATGGCGGCGCCATGCGCGTTTATGCCAACCAAGATGTCATTGGCGTCGAGGTCGGCGGTGCCCTGAAAAACGTCATGGCGATTGCCTGCGGCATAGGCGAGGGACTCGGCCTAGGCACCAATGCCCGCGCTGCGCTCATCACCCGTGGTCTGGCTGAAATGACCCGCTTTGGTGAGGCGTTAGGTGCCCACAGCGCGACGTTTTCCGGTCTCACCGGTCTTGGTGATCTTGTACTGACCGCCACGGGCGACCTGTCGCGCAATCGCCAAGTCGGCCTCGAAATTGGGCGAGGCAAATCCTTAAACGAAGTGTTGGCAACAGGCCTGACCGCCGAAGGGGCGCGCTGCGCCCAAGCCGTTCTCAAGCGAGCCTCTCAGCTCGGTGTTGAACTACCCATTACCCATGCTGTGTGCGAGGTACTGTTCGAGGGCGTCGCGCCCTTCGAAGCTGTCACACGACTGCTCTCGCGCGTCGCGACAACTGAATAATAGGTGCCCCATGTTTTTTTCTTCGCGTTTGTTTTGTCTCCTGGCCTGCGCACTCACGCTCATGACCACCTTTGCGTTACGGCCCGTATCTGCACAAAACACTTGGCCGCATGAAAAGCCGATTCACCTGATCGTTCCCTTTCCCGCAGGATCTTCGCCTGACATTCTGGCGCGCACTCTGGCTGCCCCGCTCGCTAAACAGCTTGGGCAAAATATTGTCGTTGAAAATAAGCCTGGCGCAGGAGGCAACATCGGTACCCGCTTTGTGGCACGTGCGCCTGCTGATGGTTATACGCTGCTCTACACAATCAACGGCCCTCTCGTCACGGCACCGACGCTTTATAAAAAAACGCTGGGTTACGACCCCGTCACCGACCTCGCGCCCATCACCTTGGTCGCGACCAGTCCAAACGTCCTCGTGGTCAGTGCGAGCTTTAACGGTGTCAACGTCGCAGACTTGGTGACCCAAGCCAAACAACACGCTGGCAAATGGAACTATGGCTCAATCGGCGCCGGCAGCGCCTCCCACCTCGCGATGGAGCTCTTTAAAAAGCAAGCAGGTGTTGAGCTCACGCATATTCCCTACAACGGCTTTCCACAGGTCACAACCGCCGTTATCGCCCAAGATATTCAAGCCGCGTTCATGGTGCCCGCGATCGCGATGAGTCAAATTAAAAGCGGTAAAGTCAAAGCTTTGGGCATCACGAGCCAACAGGCGATCGCCACACTACCAGGCATCACGCCGCTCTCCGAGCAGGGTTTTGCCGACTTTGAAGCGATTTCCTGGAATGCGATTCTGGCCCCTGCGGGGACCCCTGCAGTCATCCTTGAGCGCCTCCACAAAGCGCTCGCCGAACTGTTGGCCAGCGAAGAAATTAAAAACAAATTTGCCTCTCAATATTTTTCAACAGTCGGTTCGAGCCCTAGCGAGCTCAAACAGCGTATCCAAGATGAAAAAAGGCGCTGGGACGCCGTGATCGCAGAGCTCAAACTTTCTCTGGACTAAGACACTGCAGATCGGGGCGTTTATTTTTATACCGCGCCCGGATAGCCTTGTTGGCGCCAGGCCTCAAACACCACGACGGCCACTGCGTTGGAAAGATTTAAACTACGCTGTCCTACCAACATCGGCAAACGGACGCGCTGAGTCGGCTCAAACAGCGCCATTTGCTCTCCCGAGAGACCTGCGGTTTCACGTCCAAACACAAAGACATCGCCCTCGAGCAAACTGACCTCACTGACCAGTTGCGTGGCTTTGGTCGTCATGGCGAATACACGCTCGGGTGGTGCCCCGGTCGCTTTAATCGCCAGGGGCAAACTATCATGCACCTTGACGGGCTGCCACTCGTGATAATCGAGACCGGCGCGTTTGAGTCGCGTGTCATCGATCTCAAAACCGAGCGGGCGCACAAGATGTAGCCGCGCGCCCGTATTGGCGCACAAGCGGATCACGTTACCCGTATTGGGCGGAATTTCTGGCTGGACAAGGATGACATCAAACATGAGCGCTATTTTGCCAGAGTCCGCGCGGCAACGAGGGCGATGACGCCTTGAGCCCCTGCGCGCAACAACGCTGCCGACGCGGCTTCTAGTGTGCTCCCTGTCGTGAGCACATCATCGACC
>Ga0247843_1002140_pt1 | contig 37210 bp, 56 predicted proteins | sample LaCruzMarch2017__FD_192420 | JGI IMG/M metagenome (GOLD analysis project Ga0247843, IMG submission 192420) | Freshwater microbial communities from meromictic Lake La Cruz, Castile-La Mancha, Spain - LaCruzMarch2017_8m | ecosystem: Environmental > Aquatic > Freshwater > Lake | place: Spain...
CGCGCGCCAGCGCGGCCCTGTAATACAACACATCGAACTTGAAAAGATTGGCGTCCGCCCGGGAGACGGCGCTTCGCGCCTGAGGCTTCGGCCGACACGGAGGTCAGCCCTCCATGGGGAACGATGGACGCCGAACGCGCGAGGAGCGCGGTAGCGCCTTTTGGAAAAACTGCTGGAGGGATGACCTCCGTGTCGTCCGACTTTTGCCGCGCGCCAGCGCGGCCCTGTAATACAACACATCGAACTTGAAAAGATTGGCGTCCGCCCGGGAGACGGCGCTTCGCGCCTGAGGCTTCGGCCGACACGGAGGTCAGCCCTCCATGGGGAACGATGGGGCGCCGAACGCGCGAGGGGCGCGGTAGCGCTTTTCGAAAAGAGTTGGTAGGGATGCCGCGCCGTCGGTGTCCGACTTTTGCGGCCGAAGGCCGCCTTTGTAAAACAACACATCAGACTCGAAAAGATCGTCGTTCGTGTGGGCGACGGCGCCGCGCGCCTGAGGCTTGGGTCCGCTGCGGCGAGCCGACCCTACCATTTGGAACGATGGGCGAATCGTGCCGGCTTGGGGATTAGCGGACGCGGAAGGGAGCGGAGGGCGTGTTGGGAACGCCGGCGGCGGCGGCGTCGAAGAGGAGAATGGCTTTTTTGGAGGCGCGGGGGAGTTGGATTTTGTCGAAGACGGCGAGGCCGGATTCGTCGGTGGTGATGCGGGTAGTTCCGCGAAGGGCGTCACTGGATGGCTCGGCGAGGGAGACGGTGACGGGGACGCGGGGGACGGGGTTGCCGAAACTATCGGTGATAAGAACTGCGGGTGGGCCGGCGACTGGCTTGGAGACGCGACTGGCGGCGGGTTGGGTCGAGACGGCGAGATAGCGGGGCGGGGCGAAGCGGATGTTGAATTGCGCGGAGATGGCGGCGGGTAGGCCGGGAGCGGTGAAGGAGAGCGTGTGGAGATTCGCGGCCTTCTCGATGAGGAGCACCGGGAAGAGGGCGCTGCCATTGGCGTCGGTGACGGCCGTGGTTTGAGAGGTGGCTGCGAAGGTGCCGCGGTCGAGGGCGACAGTGACTTCAACGCCGGCAACAGGGCGGCCTTCCGCAGAGAGGACGCGGACGGACGGGGCGGGATCGAATGCACGGCCGGCGATGGTTTGAAGGGGCTGGGCGGCGATCTCGACGCGCGCCGGAACGGGCAGGGCTTCTGGTGCCGGCTCCGGAGTCGGCGCGAGTGTCGGCGCGAGAGCGGGCTTGGATTCCGCAATTTTGGGAGTGGGAGAGGCGGCGGCAGCGGGCTGAGGAGCGGGGGCGGGAGAGGGTTTGCAGGCCACAAGAACCAGTGTGGCGATGGCAAGAAGAGAGCCTCCCATGTGCTGTAGGAGCCTGTTTGCGGGATTTTTTTGGTTGTGCCGGGACTTCGCGAGCAGGGAATTCATAGAAATATTATCTGCGATTGTTATCAAACCAACAAGCCCCTTTCGGGAGCGGGGCGATGGGTTTCGGAAATTGCGGAAGGGCTTGGAGAGAGGGGTGCGCAGCGCAGGGGGTGGGGCGGCTTTTGTGGGGCCATACTTCCAACGTTCCGGGTAGGGGCCCATTGAGAGCTGGCCCCCCCCCACAGTCCCGTATGAGCCCAATTAAGGCATACGGTTCTTCAAGCTACGACTTCGCTGCGTATATCGAGTGGACCACCGTTGCCGGCGGGAACGGGAATCGCCTCATCAACTCGGAAAAGCGTTGCCAGGACATTCCTCCACGTTTCCGACTTATCCGGTCGAGCCACTTGTGCAAGAGGCGCTTGACCTCTTCACGGAACCGTTCCAGCTGTTTGCCATTTCCGGTTATCCCGTAGTAGCCAAAGTGCCCTCGCAGTTTCTGCACCAGCGCCTTCCACTGCTCCCCCAGCCTGAGGTGCCGATTTTTCGGCATCCACTGCCTGATTGCCTTCAGACTCCTGCTTATCCGCTTTCGCGCCGTCTTGCGACGGACCGCGAAGCCTACCTTCAGACATCCTGACCTCCCGGCTGCGCGCACCGCAGTCGAGGAACCTCAATGAACCGAATTGAAGGACTTCCTCTCGTGTGGTGATCGCTCGGTATGCCGCAAATCCAGCTCCCGATTTTTCCCGCCAGCAGCACGCCGATCACCAGGGAACTTGCCTTTCAGGAAAGGGACGCCGTGATTTGGTATTTCAACGGGCACCTTCCGGTTTTCAGCCATCCGGTCGCTGACATCGCATCGTTCCGATTTTTTACCAGCCAGCTCATAGCCAATGGCAACGCCTCGCAGAGCGAGATTTCACTCGCCTTCGGAGTGCCCCTGGTCAGCGTGAAGCGGGCCTGCAATAAGTTGCGTGACGAGGGAGCCGCGGGATTTTTTCGTCCACCTGTGCCCCGGCAAGGTCACAAGCTCACGGAGCAACGCCTCCAGGAAGTCCAAAGCCGTCTCGATGCGGGAATGGAAGTTCCAGCCATCGGCGCGGAACTTGGCGTGCTGCCCAACACGATTCACAAAGCCATCCGCGCTTGGCGGCTCAAAAAAAAAGCCCTGACGAGGTGATCGTTCCCGACCCGGCGTCTCAAGCCGCCGAGGCCTCCGCACCAAGCAACCAATCCGCTCGCAGCATCGCCGATGGAGAGGCCCCCATGGGAGTGGCGACCACCCGCTCGATGGAACGCGTTGCCGCCGCCCTCGGCGCGTTGGAGGGAGCCGAAACGCGTTTCGAGAGGGCCGATGATGTCGCGCACGGCGGAGTGCTTTGCGCGCTTGCCGCACTGCTCACCTTCGGACTCCTGCGCCATGCGCAAAGCCACTTCAGCGCTCCCAGAGGATTTTATCCCATGGAGTCCATCTTCCTCCTGCTCGCCTATCTGGCGCTGGGACGCGTTCCGAGCCTCGAGCAACTCCGCTATCACTCGCCCGGGGAATGGAATCCCGGTGAGTTCATCCCGAAAACACTCACCCACCCCAACGGAGAAAAAAGCACACTCCAACTCGCCGAACGCGGCACCCGGTTGACCAACGGCCTTTGGGTCCGTGAAATCCGCGCCCTGAGCGAAACCGGCCATCAAACCGCGATCTTGAGCACCGACTATCGCAGTGAGCTGGCACGCTCAGCCGCCACCATGTTCGACAGATGGAATCAGGAAAACTTCTTCAAATACATGCGCGAACACTACGGGCTATACCGCCTCGTCGAACACGGAATCAGACCCGTTGCTTCGCTCTGCTCACCCCTGCGGGGCTGCCTATCGGCAGGCTGTCTAGCTGCGCTCGGCTCCTGAAACCACACGCCTCATCAATCCCGCCTGGCGCGCCCTCGACAGCCAAGTCCGCCGCACCGCCGCCGAGCTCAGTCGAGCCCGCGCCACCTTTGGCGCCCACACCCTCGGCGCGCAGGAAAACGAACCCGAAGCCGCAGCCCGCCACGAAGCAAAAAAAGGAGCCGCACTCCTGGCCCTCCAAGCCAAACAAGCCCAACTCGAATCCCTCAAAACCCAGCGCAAATCCACCGCGAAACACATCCAGATCAAAGACCTCCCGCCCGAGCAGCGAGTCGCCCAGTTGCGCGGAGGCAGAAAGCACTTCATCGACACCATCAAGCTCATCGCCTACCGAGCCGAAACCGCCCTCGTGCAACTCGCCCTCGTGCAACTCGCCCGCGAAACCCTCCGCCGCCCCGACGACGCCCGAAGCTTTGTGCGCGCCCTTTTCGCTACCAGCGTCAACCTGCGCCCCGACCCCGCCCGCAACGAACTACGCGTCGAAATCCACGGCCAAGCCAACCCCATCCACGACGCCACCCTCGAAGCCATATACACCGAACTCAACGCCACAGAAATCTACTATCCCGGCACCACCCTCCGCCTCGTCTACCGCCCAATCAGGTCATCCATTTTCCCGCCAGCTCAGGATGTCTGAAGGTGGACTCCGCAGTGACAATTAAAATCACCGATCGGTGATTTTAATTGTTAAAAACAGGCGATGGTGACTCGGGGATTTTGATGAGGGCGGCTGCGCTGCGGGAATGGGACGCCTGCCGCCTCTGGCTCGTAGCCTAGGCTTCGGAGAGCGAGGCATCCGGCGAGGGTTACGAGGTTGAGTTCATGACTTTGGCCAGTAGCACAATTGCCGTGGCAACGGTTTTGGCCGGCCAGTGTCGGCCCATTACCAAGCGCGATATCTCGCATGTCCGCGAGGTGGTCGCCGCGTAGCCAGCTCTCTCCTGCGGAGCCTTATTCTTCCCCGGTGTCAGTCGACTAAAAATGAATCCATGCTTATCCGTGATGGCTTCTCCGCGTTGATCCGTGGCTCTCTTTTCCGCTCCTTCCCATTGCTGCTCATCACATGCAGGCAATCTGGAATGGGTCCCCCGATGGCGGCGTGTTCCCACACAGTCATCGCAACGATCGTGCTGCTCGCTTGTGCGATGCCGAGACCGGCGCATGCCGAAAACACCGAGGGTGTCCAAAACCTTTCTCTCTCGCTTTTCCTCGTTTTTCCAAAACGCCGAGGAACCCGTCAGTGTCGAGTTTTCGTCGATTACTACGGCATCTTACAAGGCAATCCGATTGGCGGCAAATCGCAGAGCTTCGCCTGCTCGCAATACCTGCCGTTCGGGTTCGAATGGAAGGAACCACTCGGCCGGCACGGCGGCGCGCTGCGGGTCTCCGCGGTCTCCGGGGCCGGGCGGGATCTTTCCAAATCGATCGGGAATGCCTTCACCGTCTCGCAGGCGTGGTACGGAAATACGCTTTATCTCTATCAAGCCTACCTTGTGCAAAAAGCGTTCGACGACCAGCTCGAGATCGGCATCGGATGCGTCTCGGCCACGCAATTTTTCGCCACGCTTCCCGCTTTCGATTTGCTCCTCAACGGTGGGCTCAACTCGGTGCCGATCGCCTTCAAACTCAACTCGACCTTCACCGGCAGCTCCTCCGCCTTCTGGTTCGCGGGGAAAGGGGGCAAAAATTCGTGACTAGCCTTGCGCCCCAATCTGCGTTGTGTATTTAAAAGGTGTCACGAATTTTTGACTGACCCCTTTCTCGGGGGGGGCGGGGGCGGTGCGAAGTCGGCAAGGAACTCCGGGATGCGATGCCCGAGCCAGAGCCTGCGGGTTTCCACAAATCCCAGATGACCTCCATTCGTTGGGGCTTCAAGGACCAGGGAGGAGTGGCGGTGCGCCTCCGCAAAGGGAAAAGATTCTTGGCTGAGGAAAGGATCGTCGAGCGCGTTGAGCAAGAGGACTGGCAGGCGGATGCGCGAGAGAAACCGCCGGGCGCTGGATTGTTCCCAGTAGTCCTGCGCATCGCGAAAGCCATGGATGCGGGCGGTGAAGCGGTCGTCGAACTCCGCGAAGCTCCGAACCGCATGGACTCCGGAGGCATCGATCTCCTCCGGGAACCGGAGCGCCTTCGAGGCAACTTTCGCAGCTAGGCTCTTCATAAAACGCCCGAGGTAAATCCGGTTGCCGCGTCGGCGGTCCAGCGCCTGTGCACTGGAGGCCAGATCGATGGGTGCTGAGATGGCCGCCGCCGCGCACACCGAGGAATGCACGGCCCCTTCGCCAAGATACTTGAGCGTCATGTTTCCACCCAAGCTCAGTCCCACCAGAGCGAGATGCGGGTAGCTCTCGGCAGCCCGCTCGACAACGGCGGCCAGATCGCCCGTGTCTCCACTGTGATAAAAGCGCGCCAGCCGGTTTTCCTCTCCGCTGCAGCCACGATAATTCCAGGCCAGAGTATCCCAACCCGCCGCCCCTAGAGCGGCCGCGAGTCCGCGAATGTCACCGCCAACCGAGCTGCCCTCCAGCCCGTGCGAAAGAATGGCCGCCCGACGGTGCCCGGCCCGTATCCAGTCGATGTCGACAAAATCCCCGTCCGACAACTCGAGACGCTCTCTCTCGCACTTTCCGCACCCACGCCGCGGCAGCACCGCTCCGAGAATCGTCTGCACATGGCCGTTCCGGAGAAAAAATGGAGGCGCAAAAGTGGATCGCACGACGGGCATGCCTCGACTTTAAGGGAACCGGGCCTCTCCGGCAGATAGAATTTATTGGATGGCGGGAGGGTTACTTTCCTGTTGCCTGGTCGAGGGCATGATAGGCTGCGCCGAGGAGTGCGGCTTGGTCGTTCAAGACAACCAGGACGGGCATGTTTTCCATGAGCGAGGAGAGCCGACCCTTGTCGTTGAAGGCATGGAGAAAGGCGACGCCCTGGATGTGGCTGAGAAGTTTCACAGGGATTCCGCCGCCGAGGTAGACGCCACCAGTGGCCATGGTTTTGAGTGCCATGTTGGCGGCCTCGGCGCCGAGGCAACCGACAAAGATATCGAGTGTCTTGGCACACATCGGGCACTGACCGGAGTCTGCATATTTCGAGATGACGGCACCGGGGTCGGAGGTCTTCATTTCGGCGGCGACGGCGGGAAGTTCCTTGCCGCGGCCGGTATCGCGCAGAAACTTGTAGATGTTTTCAATCCCCATGCCGGAGGCGACCCGCTCGGCGCTCACATGGCCAAATTGCTTGATGAGGTATTCGAGCAGCGCAAGCTCAAGTTCGTTGCGCGCACCGAAGTCGGAGTGTCCGCCTTCGCAGGCCCAGACGTGGTGTTTGTGGCCGTCCCAGAAGAGCCCCGCCTCACCGAGTCCGGTGCCAGGGGAGACCACGCAGCGGTTGCCTTTGGCTCCGGCACAGCCCTGTTGCACAACGGCAAAATCACTCGCCGGCAACTGTGCGATGCCGTGTGCGTTTGCGGCAAGATCGTTGAGCACCCTCACGCTGGGAATCTCAAACTCTGCGGCGATGTCTGTGGCATCCACACCCCAAGAGAGGTTGGTGGGCTTGGCGCGGCCGTTGGTGACGACTCCGGGGATGCCGAATCCCGCGGCGAGAAGAGGCGGAGAATCCTTCCCGAGGAATTCACGCAGGATGGCATTGAGGCCGGGGTGGCCGGCGCTTGGATAGCGATGCTCGCGCAGGAGGGAGAGCTTGCCACCCACCAGGCGGAAGAGGGCGATGTGGGATTTTGTTCCTCCAATGTCTCCGGCTAGAATGAGGTGGGGGTGCGAGGCCATTTATTTTTGAAGGAGATAGTGATGCCACTGGTGGCCAGTTTTTTCGATGAGGCGGTCGGAGGCCTCCGGCCCCCACGTCCCGGCCGCATAGTTCGGAAAATCACGCGGATGCAGGGCCTGCCAGACATCGAGGATCGGATTCACGATGCGCCAGGAGGCGTCCACGCTGTCGTAGCGGTGGAAGAGGGTCATGTCGCCGATCATGCAATCGTAGAGCAGGGTCTCATAGCCTGTGGCCGCGGTGGTTTCGCCGAATTGGCTGTAGCTGAAATCAAGAGGCACGTTGGCAATGGCAATACCTGGCCCGGGACGCTTCGCGTGGATATCCATCGTGATCCCCTCGTCGGGCTGCACATGGATGACGAGCCGGTTGGGCATGATATTTTCTTCGATGTTTTTTCCAAAGAGGAGGAGTGGAGTGCGCTTGAATCCGATAACGATCTGGGTCGTGTGCGCGGCGAGGCGTTTGCCGCTGCGGATGAAAAACGGCACATCGGCCCAGCGCCAGTTTTCAACCATGAGCTTCATAGCTACAAACGTCTCGGTGAACGACTGGGGGTTGACATCCGGCTCGGAGCGGTAGGCTGGCACATGGATCCCTCCGATGGTTCCCGCGCCGTATTGGCCGCGCACGGTGTTGGCGAGCACCTCCTCGGGCTCCATCGGGCGGATGGCCTCGAGGACTTTCACCTTCTCGTTGCGCACGCTGTCGCCGGAGATCGAGGCTGGTGGCTCCATGGCGATGAGGGAGAGAACGGAAAGGATGTGGTTTTGGACCATGTCGCGGGTCACGCCGGAGTGGTCGTAGTAGCCGCCTCGAAGCTCCACACCGAGTTCCTCGGCCACGGTGATCTGCACATAGTCGATGTAGCGCCGGTTCCAGATCGGCTCGAAGACACTGTTGCCAAAACGGAAGACCATGATGTTCTGCACGGTCTCTTTGCCGAGGTAATGGTCGATCCGGTAAATCTGGGATTCGTCAACATGCTTCGTGAGGTCGAGGTTGAGGGCGCGGGCGCTCTCCAAGTCGTGGCCAAACGGCTTCTCGATAATGATGCGCCGCCAGGCGGCAGGTGTCTCCTGCGTAAGCCCCGCAGCGCCGAGTTGCTCGACCACCTTGCCGAAAAAGGCAGGCGAGACGGCGAGGTAAAAAAGAACATTGCCGGGCAGTTTCCAGGTCTTTTGAACTTCCTGAATCTTTGCGCCGAGGTGGGCAAAGGTGTCCGGGCTGTTAAAGTCGCCGGAGATGTAGTAGCTGCGTGCGGCAAAGTCGTCCCACTCGTCGTTGTCAACCGGCCGGGTGGCGAATTGCTTGATGTCGGAGGTGATCTGCGAGCGAAAAATCTCATCGTTGCTGTCGGTGACGGCAACGCCGATGACGGCGAAGTTTTCCGGCAGAAGTTTCAGCGCCTTCAGATTGTAAAGGGCCGGAAGGAGCTTGCGCTTGGTCAAGTCGCCGGAGGCGCCGAAAATCACGATCGTGCAAGGGTCGCCGGGGCACTCATGGCCGGTAAGGGGCATTGTGGACATGTGTGGAATTCTTACCCATGCAGGCTGAACGCGACAAGAAATCCCTTGCGCCCGATCAGCGCGGGTGTGGCGCGAGGGGGCTGAAGAGATCGTCTTCGTTTTTCCGAAAGCGCCCGAGGTGGGCGGCCAGATCCTCGCGCGTGTGCGATTTTTTGATCTTCTCGATCTCGGCGGTTGCGAGGGAATCGCAGCGCTCGTTGCCGGGGTGGCCCGCGTGGCCTTTGAGCCAGCGCCAATGCACGCTGTGCCGGGACGTCTGCAGGTCGAGCTCGCGCCAGAGATCAGCATTTTTCACCGGCTTACGGCCGGCTGTGATCCACCCCTTGGCCTTCCAAGCGTGGATCCACTCAGTGATGCCCTTGCGGAGGTATTGGGAATCCGTGTGGAGTGTGACCTCGCAGGGTTCCTTGAGGCAGGCCAATGCGGCGATGGCGGCGCGAAGTTCCATGCGGTTGTTCGTGGTGGCGGCCTCCCCGCCGGACACAGCCCGCTCATGCTCCCCAAAGCGCAAGATGGCAGCCCAACCACCAGGGCCGGGATTCCCTACGCATCCTCCATCCGTAAAAACAGTGATCTTTTTCAGAATAGGGAATCATGAAAACAACGGAGCCCCGGCGGCAAACGGATTTTTGAAAAAGGCTCGGCATATTTTCAGGCCAAGATTCCCGCGGTCGACCGCAAACCCGCATCAAACCTCGCGGTTCTGCCCGATGGCACCACACTCTCTTCGGAGTCTTATTTCAATAATGCCACAGAACCCAGTCGCACCCGCGAACCCCCTCGCCGCACTGCGGGACTGCCTGTCGGCAGGCTGTCTCGCTCCACCCGGCTCGTCTGCTCCCTCTTCTCAGACATCCTGACCCGGAGGGAAATGGATGACCTGATTGGGCGGTAGACGAGGCGGAGGGTGGTGCCGGGATAGCAGATTTCTGTGGCGTTGAGTTCGGCGCATAGGGCTTCGAGGGTGGCATCGTGGATGGGGTTGGCTTGGCCGTGGATTTCGACGCGTAGTTCGTTGCGGGCGGAGTCGGGTCGCAGATTGACGCTGGTGGCGAAGAGGGCTCGCACAAAGCTTCGAGCATCGTCGTGGCGGCGGAGGGTTTCGCGGGCGAGTTGCACGAGGGCGGTTTCGGGTGGATTTGCGCTGGGTTTTGAGGGATTCGAGTTGGCCCAAGTTTCTCAATCACGTCCGGAAAATAGCCAGAAATTGTCTTTTTTTCGAATTGCTACTTTTATAAACCGCCGACAATCAACGCTTGCTTTTTTTAGCCTCATTTGCAGTGCCTAGGAATAAAATATTTTTTGACTTTGCTTTTTTCTTCGTTGCTCATTACGCACAAGCTGGTCGCACCCTCCAGCAACTCAAGACCCACAAATACTTCACCTACCGCGTCGACGATGCCGGCATCCTCCAGTGGGAACGCAAGCAAGACACCATCGCCGCTGAGAGCGCCTACGACGGTTGGTATCTCCTCCACTCCAACCTCCCCATCGCCTGGGCCGATGCCTCGCAAGTCCAAGGCCATTACAAAAACCTTCTCGAAGTCGAAGAAGCCTTTTGCGAACTCAAGAGCTACCTCCAAGTCCGCCCCGACTTCCATCGCAAGCCCGAACGCGTCATCAACCATGTGCGCCTCTGCTTCCTAGCCTACTGGATCAGCGCCCGCCTCGCCCGCCAGTGGCGCTTCTGTGGCGAAACCGGTGAAGTCACCCGCATCCTGCGCCAACTCCAAACCATCCGCCTCGGCACCATCCACCTCAAAACCGAAGGACCCCAAATCCTCAAACAAATCACCAAAGTCCCTGCCGACCGCAACGCCCAACTCGCCAAACTCAAGCTCCTAGCCTAACTTCCCTCTAATCTTTTTTTAATCCATTGCAATTCAACAAAATTGCGTATACTTGCAGCAAGTAATTTTTATTCGTTTTCTATTTTTTACACCTGACACCATGGTTTTGTTCGGTATTTGTGTAGCACATGTTTGTTCAAGCCACCAAATCTCGAAAAAACGGCAAAACCTACACCTCCCATCTCGTCCGCGAATCTTTCCGCACCCCCCACGGCCCCCGTTCCCGCACCATCTGCAACATCTCCAAGCTCCCACCCGAACTCCGCCAGCTCATCGCCGCACACCTCTCCGGCAAAGCCACCCTTCAAGCCGACTCGATCGAACTCGACTCAGCCCTCGATTTCGGCGGTCTCGCCGTCCTCGTCGATGCCTGGAAATCCCTGAATCTCGACCTCCTCCTTGCCGACATCGGCACTCCCCGCCAACGTGCTCTTCTCAAGGCCATGGTCTTCGCCCGGCTCCTCTTCCCTTGCTCAAAACTCGCCCTCAAAGACGCCGCCCAAGGCACGCTTCTCGCCGCCGCATGCGGCCTCCCAGCCGACGAGGACTTCTACGAAGACGACCTCTACGCCGCCATGGACTCCCTCACCGGTCACTGGTGCGCTTTGGAAAAAAAACTCGCCGCCGAGACATTCAAAACCCCCGTCAGCCTCGCTCTCTACGACCTCACCAGCGTCTACTTCGAAGGCTCTGGTCCTGCTCTCCTCGCGCGCTACGGACACAGCCGTGACCACCGCTCTGACCGCCCTCAAATCATCCTGGCCGTCGCCACCGACACCCACGGCACTCCGCTCCACATCTCCATCCTGCGAGGCAACCGCGCCGACTCCACCACCCTGCGAGGCACTGTCAAAATCCTTCGCCGTCGCTTTCAAATCCAAGACGCCGTGTTCGTTTTTGACGGCGGCATGAGCAGCAAAATCAACCTCCAGTCCCTCGAAGACGAAGGACTCGAATTCGTCACCCGCCTCTCCAACTCCACCCTCGAAGCCCTCCTCAAAGACCTTCCCACCGAAACCCAACTCGAACTCACCGACGCTCACCGCCTCATCGAAATCAAGCACAACGACAAGCGCCATGTCATCGCCGGAGGCCCCTGGCGCAAAGACCGCGACCGGGAACGCCGAGAACTCCGCATCGCCAAAGCCGAAGCCGCCCTCACCAAGCTCGCCGCAGCCAAGCGCACCAAGCCCGACGCCCAGAAAATCGCCAGCCAAGCCGGACGCACACTCCAGCAGCTCAAGGCCCACAAATACTTCACCTACCGCGTCAACGACGCCGGCCACCTCCAGTGGGAACGCAAACAAGACACCATCGCCACCGAAGCCGCCCACGACGGCTGGTATCTCCTTCACACCAACCTCCCCATCGCCCGGGCCGATGCCTCGCAAGTCCAAGGCCATTACAAAAACCTTCTCGAAGTCGAAGAAGCCTTTTGCGAACTCAAGAGCTACCTCCAAGTCCGCCCCGTCTTCCATCGCAAGCCCGAGCGCGTCATCAACAACGTGCGCATCTGCTTCCTTGCCTACTGGATCAGCGCCCGCCTCGCCCGCCAGTGGCGCCTCTGTGGCGAAACCGGCGAAGTCACCCGCATCCTGCGCCAACTCCAAACCATCCGCCTCGGCGCTATCCACCTCAAAAACGAAGGACTCCAAATCCTCCAACAAATCACAAAAGTCCCCGCCGACCTCAACGCCCAACTCGCCAAACTCAAACTCCTACACCTCTTCGCCGCCCCACCCGCCTGGGCCAAAAACGCCGAACCAACACAGCCGTAGCCCGAAAAAAATTGCTCCGCTTGTGTTTATAGGCCTCTCCGGTCGGGAAGAAGGGAAGTCAGGCTAGATTTTTTGTTTGCTTCGTGCCCTCGTTCGTGCACTCGTTCGTGTATGCATGAATCTATGAAAACCATCACGCTCGATGATGCTGCGTATTCTCGGTTAAAATCCTGAAAGCGTAACTCTAGAGAATCGTTTTCATCAGTTATAAAGCGTGTGTTACCTGAACCGGGAACTATTGGTGCTTTCTTGAATTTTGTTGAGACACATCAGACCCGCTCCCTGCCAACCAATGCAGTGTTCGAGGAAGCCATCGAAAAGCGTTGCACCGCGAAGCACGAGCCATTGATTTGATTGCCGACACCTCCTATTTGACTGGTCTTTGGCGAGGCCAGGCTTGGGCGACATCCCATGCCGCAGCGAATTCCTTCAAGTCCCTTGGAATTCCATGGATTGTTCTTGGGGAATTTTGGCACGGATCGATTCTCGCCGGACACGATGCAAAAACGGTGGGTGAGTTTCTTGCCATAGGCGTTTCGATCACCGACCCCGGCCCTGTGATTCCGGTTTACGCCCGAATTTGCGCCGAGCTCCAGGGCGAACCGGCTTATCAAAGCATCGGACAAAACGACCTGTGGATTGCCTCCGTGGCCGTCGCGCTCGACAAACCGCTCCTCACGCGCAACCGCCGACATTTTGAAAACATTCCCAACCTCCGCCTGGAGGTTCTTCAGCCATAATCCCCCTGCAGATCTGTCATTCTTGAAACTTCGTTCACGATCCGTCGTTGAAAAATATTCGCGACAACCTCCGCCTCGGCGATTGTGAATGGCGGCACCTGACCTGCGGCCACATCGATCCCGATGAAAACATCCTCCACGTCACGCTGAATCACTTTTTGCAAAAAACCCGCTTGCGGTTTATGGGAGCCTGTCTTCTTCCATGATCATCTCCCGAACGTGCTGCCGGAAAAAATTTTAAGACATCGTCTCGATCCATTGGAAAAGAATAAGTCATATTGATGGTCCAGTTTTTGGTTTTAACTTGACCCTGTTTCGAACCTGATTGAGATTTCTCCCATGGTCACCGCGAATGTGCACGAATTGAAAGCCAAGTTTTCCGAATACGCGCGGTTGGTGAAACGCGGGGAGCGCGTGGTGGTTTGCGAGCGAAACAAGCCATTCGCCGAGCTTCGCCTTCTTGGCGAACCCACCATCCGCCCGCCCAAACGCCGCTTGGGCCAACTCAAGGGCCAATGCCCCATGACAGCGGAATTCGGGTCCAGCGACGCCGAGATTGCCGCCGATTTTCTCAATGGTTCGATCTTCCCGGAAAAAGCCGCCAAACGCCCGAAAGCCCGGAAGTGAGGCTCCTCCTGGACACCTGCGTTTTTTTGTGGGCCGTCGATGAGGCGGAAAACCTCAGCCCCGCCGCGCGCCAGGCGATTCAGGACCCGGCCAATGAAATTGTCTTCCACCAAATCTCCGTGCTGGAAATCCAGATCAAACACAGCCTCGGCAAACTCGCCCTCAAAACGCCACCCGCCGAATTCATCAAAAAAGCGGAATCCTCGCTGGGCACTATCCGGCACACCTTGGATGACGCAGCCCTGTCCCTCCTCGGCAATCTGCCATGGATCCACAGCGACCCGTTTGACAGGGTGCTTGTCGCCCACTCCATCTACCATGGCCTCACGCTCGTCACCCCCGACCCCGATATCCACCGCTACGCCGCGAGAATTCTTTGGTGAAAACAGCGCCTTCGCAATTGTGTGATCGGGATTGTCAAAATGGACCAAGTTGACTAAGAAAGCCAACTCCTTAAGGTCACTTGATGGCAGTCAGCGTCCACGAAGCCAAAACCAATCTCTCCAAGTATCTTGCGGGGGTGGAAAACGGGTTGGAAATTGTCATCGCGCGTGGCAAGAAGCTGGTCGCGATGACAATTTCCAAAGTCGCGGGTCGCGGGTCGCGGGTCGCGGGAGTTTTGGGTTCCATTTCTCAGAAGCGGTTAGTCCGCTTGCGGGAAAAGTTGGCCGATTTTTTGAAACTGCCATAAAGACAATAAACGCGATGCCTACTGCCGTTCTACAGCATGTTGCCGCCGCGCTGGAGTCCGGCTGCAAACAGTTCGCCTCCCTTGATGCCAGTCACCGCGAATGCGCGAGGCTGGAAAAGTTGGAGTTGCACCCCGCAGTTTTTCCCCGTGGTGCGGGAGTCCGGAAATCGTGAACGACACCCCATCCCTCCCGCTCGCCGGCATCGATGTGGCCATCCTCGTCGGCGGGCTCGGCACGCGTTTGCTGGGCGTGGTGCCCCCCCCTTGCGTTGGACAAGTAGCCGCAACCTGAAGCCAAACCCGCCTTTTTCAAACATTCCAATATTCTTAAGCAACCCACGGGCTGGGCGCGGTAGGAGAATGTTGGAGTAAACACGGCGTGGTCCGCGGGCGACGATGTCCTGTCGAATGGTTGTCTGGTTTTCTGAAGATCCGATTTTTTCCGCCCCCCTTATGCCCTCGCACAACAAAAATACGACGACCGTCGCTGTAAACTTGTTCGATAGAAAAGTGGGTGAAGCGCCTGCCCTTCCGCCACCTGCCCTTCCGCCACCTGCCCTTCCGCCACCTTGACTCCCCGCTTTGTCAAACATAGTGTTAGACACCCATGAAAACCGTCACCGCCCGAGAATTCTACCATTCATCGAAACTCGTTGACGATCTCCACGCCGGAGAGCAACTCGTCGTCACCGCCAACGGCAAACCCAAGTTCGTCGTCTCCCCTGTCGGCAGCCGCCCCAAAATGACGCGTGAACTCGCGGAGTCACTGGCGATTGATGCTGGAACCCCGCAGGATTTCGACACGGTGGCCTTCTTGCGTTCCCTGAAAAAATGACGGCCTACGCGGATACCTCTTGGTGGGTGGCTTACAAAAATTCCAGTGACCGGCATCACACAGAAGCCGTTCAATATTTCGACGACCATTCTGATAGGTTCGTCATCTGGACACCATGGCAGCGTGTCGAAGTCTTCAATTCTTTCCGGCAACTTGAGCGCACGGGTTCACTTCCCAAGCGGCCCGCTATGGATTTTATCCGCGCCCTTGAAAAAGAAATCCGCCTCGGCTATTGGCCCCATGTCGAGTTCAGTTGGACCGACACCGTGCGCACCGCCAACGAACTCAGCGCGGTCCATTCGCGCGACCTGCCCATCCGTGCGATGGACCTCTTCCACATCGCCATCGCTTGCGAGACCAACGCGGACGAATTCCTCACCTTCGACGAAGATCAAGCCAACCTCGCCCTCGCCGCCGGTCTCCCCGTTTGGAAAGGCAAAAATGCGCGCCCTGCCTGAAACCAAGACTGCCCGACCGTTCTCGCTGCTCTCGGTTGTCATCCCCGCGCGGGATGAGGAGGGCTGCATCGCATCCACCATCGAGCACCTCCACCTGGAACCCTCCCTCCGAGGCGTTCCCCACAAAAATCGTTGTGGTCGACAACGGTTCCACTGACTCCACTTGGCAAATCCTCCAAGGCGAAGCCGCCAAAATCCCCATCCTCCGCCCGATCCAAAATCCCGCTTCTCACGGCTTCGGGCGAGCGATCACCCAGGGCCTCGACTCCATGGCCGGTGATGCCGTGGTCATCATGATGGCCGACGAATCCGACGGCTGCTGCGATGTCGTCTGCTACTGACAAGCCCTCAATGAAGGCCACACTGCGTCTTCGGCAGCCGCTTCCTCAAGCACGGCGGAGTGACCGACTATACGCCCCTCAATTTCGCCCTGAACTGCGCCGCAAACCCCTTCATCCGCCTTCTCTTTCGCCACGGTCTCAACGACACCACCAACGCCTTCAGAGCCTACCGCCGCACAGTCATCGACGGCATCCGCCCCATCCTCTCCCCGCATTTCAACATCACGGTCGAACTCCCGCTCAAAGCCATTATCCGTGGCTTCAATTTCACCACCATTCCCATCACTTGGCGCAACCGCCGCACCGGCACCGCCAAGCTCAAGATCAAGGAAATGGGCAGCCGCTACTTGCAGATTGACCTCTCAATGTAAGAAACTATCTTACTTTTCATGACAACCATGCTTTCCAGCAAGGGGCAGCTCGTTCTTCCCTCCCCAATACGACGGCTTGACCGTCTCCGCAGCGGCGAGTCATTCGAAATCGTGCGTGTGGATTCTGGAAAATACCTCCTCACCCGCAAATCTCCGCCATTCAATCAAGGATTGGTGGATCTTCTCGCATCCTGCCCGGTGAAAGGCTGGTTTGAACCGATCCCTTCCGAATCGACGGACACGCTGTGAGATTTATTGCCGATGCCAACCTGCTGAGTGAGCCCACCAAACCCGAGCCCGCGCCACAGGTTGTGGAATGGCTGCGCCTCCATGAGGAGCATCTTGCCGTAACCCCGGTCATTTTGGGCGAACTCGAATACGGGATTCGGCTTCTCCCCTCGAGCAAGAGAAAAAAACAGCTCGAAGTGTGGTTTCACAAAATACGCGCCACGGCTCGCTGTCTCGACTTCGACAGCAAGGCCGCCTCATCGTGGGCCCACCTGCTGGCCCACCTCAAATCCAAAGGCCACGCCATGCCAATCAAAGGCAGCCTGATTGCCGCATCAGCGATCGCCCACAACCTCACCGTGGCCACGCGGAACACCCGAGATTTCAAAAACGCCCAAGTGCCATTGATAAACCCTTTCGAAACAAATTGACGCTCACCTCGTAAGCCTTTCTATCCTTAAAAGTCTATTCATGAAAAATCCCAACCTCAAAAAAATCCTCGTCACCGGCGGTGCCGGATATCTCGGTTCGGTCCTCGTCCCCCAACTTCTCGCGGCAGGCCACGCCGTCACGGTGCTGGATAGCTTCATGTTCCGGCAAAATTCGCTCGCGGAGTGTTGTGCTTCGGACTCCTTCGATGTTGTGCGAGGCGATTGCCGGGACGAGCGTATAGTCGGTGATCTGCTGAAAACCCACGATGCCGCCATCCCGCTCGCGGCTCTCGTTGGTGCACCGCTTTGCGAGCGCGACCGCCTTGGCGCAGTTTCGATCAACCGTGACGCCGTGCGCCTGTTGTGCCGCCTCGCCTCCCCCTCGCAACGGATTCTCATGCCTGTAACCAACAGCGGATACGGAATTGGCCAGCCTGGCGTTCCCTGCACCGAGGAATCGCCACTCAAGCCCATCTCGCTCTATGGCACAAGCAAGGTTGAGGCCGAGCAGGCTGTGCTGGAGCGGGAAAACAGCATCAGCTTTCGCCTCGCCACCGTCTTCGGCATGGCCTCGCGCATGCGACTCGATTTGCTCGTGAACGATTTCGTCTATCGCGCCGTGAACGACCGCGCGCTGGTCATCTTCGAGGGCCATTTCAAGCGGAACTACATCCACATCCGCGATGTCGCCCGCGTCTTTTTGCATGGGCTGGAAAATTTCGAGACGATGCGCGGCCGGGCCTACAATGTAGGTTTGGAAGATGCCAATCTCACGAAGCTCGAACTCTGCGCAGTGATTCAAAAGCATCTGCCAAAGTTCGTGTATCTCGAAGCCCCGATCGGCGAAGACCCCGACAAACGCGACTATATCGTCTCGAACCAACGCGTTCTCTCCACGGGTTGGGCTCCAGAGTGGTCGCTCGATCGCGGCATTCGCGAACTCATCAAAGGCTACACCATTCTAAAAAACAGCACCTACGCGAATGTGTGATCGGTTTTGCCAAAGTGGACCAAGTTGACTAATACGGCCCATTTGCATAAGGCCCTCTCATGACAATCACGGTCCACGAAGCCAAAACCCATCTCTCCAAGTATCTTGCGGAGGTGGAAAACGGGTTGGAAATTGTCATCGCGCGTGGCAAGAAGCCGGTCGCGAGGCTCGTGCCCTTGGAAGGAAAGCCGGTTTCCCGCCGTCCGAAAGTCGGTGAAATGATCGACAAGCCGTTCCACATCCCGGATTCCGCATTTGCCCCGCTGAGCGCCAAAGAACTCGCCGATTGGGGGCTATGAATTGCCTGCTTGATACCTGTGTCTTTCTTTGGCTGGCCCTTGCCCCGGATAGACTCTCCAAGCGTGCCGTCGAAGCGATCAACACTGCTCCCAAGCGCTTTTTCAGCTCGGCCGGGCTCATGGAAATTGCCATCAAGCACTCGTTCGGCAAGCTGCCGCTCCCAGAAAATCCCCGCGCATGGGCCGCTTCCCGGCTGGCATTTTTCCAGGTCGATCTTCTCCCGATGGATGCCGAAGTGATTTTTCTGAGCGGCGAGTTGCCGCGCGTGCATTCCGACCCTTTCGATCGCCTCATTGCCGCCGAATCCCTCCATCGGAGTATTCCAATGGTTACCCCCGACGAGCCATTCTCCGCACTCGGGGTCCATCGTATTTGGTGAAACATTGCCACCGGATTTTTTCATGATACCTTGTCTCTCATGAATTCCATCACCGTTGCCGACCTCCGGAACCGGTTTGCGGATGTTTCCGCCGCGATCCGCCATGGCGAAAAGTTGCTCGTCACAATGCGGGGCGTTCCGTTTGCCACCCTGTCGCCCTTGGGCAAAACTTCGAAAACAAAACTCGAATGGCCCGACCGCTCGGCTTGGCGCGCGCGAATTTTTCCGAAGAAACCGGCCAAGGAAGCGTCTCCTGGAGTTGTTGACTACGATCGCGGCGAGACATGACGGCGAATTACGCGGACACCGGCATCCTTCTGAAATCCTATGTGCTGGATGCCAATTCCAACGAGGCAGAGCTCACGCTGCGAGAGATGGGCGCGCCTTTCTGCTACTCCCTCATCCACGGGCTCGAAATCCCTAATGCGATTCGCCTGAAAGTTTTTCGCCGGGAAATCACCGCGCCGCAGGCTTCCGCAGCTCTTCGCGCCTTCCGCGCCGATCTCGACAAAGGGCTTTTGGAGCGATCCAGCGCAGCCCTTCCCGCCATTTTCCTGCGCGCCGAAAAACTTTCCGAAAAACACTCGGCGAAACTCGGCACGCGCAGCCTCGACCTCCTGCATGTTGCCGCCGCGCTGGAGTCCGGCTGCAAGCGGTTCGCCTCCCTCGATGCCACGCAGCGCCAATGCGCCAGGCTGGAAAAGTTGGAGTTGCACCCTGCCGTGTTTCCCCGTGATGTGAGAATTCGAAAATCGTGAACGACACTCAATTCCTCCCGCTCGCTGGCATCGACGCCGCCATACTCGTCGGCAGCCTCGGCGCGCGCTTGCGGGGCGTGGTGGACCCGCCCTTGCGGTGGACAAGCAGCTGCAAACTAAAACCCAACCCGCCTTGCTCAAACATTCCAACTTTCTAAGAATGTGGGAGTAAAAACGGCGCGGAGTCCACGAGCCGCCGACCGTCGATATAAACTTGTTCGATAGGTCCCACATCGGCGAAGAATCCGACAAGCGCGACGACATCCTCTCAAACCAGCACCTGTGCAAATGTGTGTAACCGAGCTTGTCAAAGTGAATCAAGTTGTCCCTTGACTCGATATGTGATCCGCGAAATGTTTCACATATGAATATTACGCTGTCAGTGCCGGAAGATGTGGCCGCGCAGGCCAAGTTAGTTGCTGCCAGAAGGGGCGAGACGCTTTCCTCTTGGTTCAGACAGCAAGTAGCGCGGGAGACCGAGGAAATGGAACTCGGGCGCATTGCCTCCATCGATCCTGAAACGGCGGCTGCGGTGGGGTCTGCCCTGCCGCTGGAGGAGCACTGGAACGATCCCCGCTGGCGGGCCTTGGTGGAAAAACACCTGCAGTGAAGGTTCTTTTCGACGCCAATGTGGTGCTGGATGTTTTGCTGAAGCGTCCCGGCTTTGCCCAAGCGGCCATGGCGGTTGCCAAAGTGCCGGAGCCATGGTTGTCCACGCTTTCGCTGGCGAATATCCTCTACATAGTCGGGCGGTCGAAAGCCGGACGCATTGAGGGACCTCTCGGCTACATGCGATCAAAATTCCGCCTTGCCGCGCTGACTCCTGCAAGCATTGACAGAGCGTCACAATTAGGCTGGGAGGATTTCGAGGATGCCCTTCAAATGGCCATGGCGGAGGAAAACGAAATTCCCCTGCTGGCAACAAGGAACCTGGCAGACTTTCGATCCAGTCGGACTGTGGAGGTTGTCTCCTCGGAGGAAGTTGTCCGGCGCTTCGAAAGCGGAACAAATGGATGAACCCAATGATGGCTGCAGGGCATGGATTTTTATGTCCACAGCACTGCCACGGGATATTTCTCAAATTTTCCATCATGCGTGATGATCGTTAGGCCCTCGCATTGGGCTTGGGCGATCAGCATGCGGTCGAAGGGGTCGGCGTGATGGTCCGGCAGGTTCTGCATGGCCTCTCCATGGGCATAGCGGAGTGGAAGCTCCAGAAGTCCTCGGAGTTTGATTTCATCCGCAAGCCCGCCCGGCGCATCCAATTTTCCGAGTTTCGTTTTGATCGAAATTTCCACCGCTGTCACGGCGCTGACAAAGACGGATCGATTCGGGTTTCGCAGGATTTTCTTGGCCTTTTCGTTGATGCGGTCGGGAGCGGCAAGCATCCACAGGAAAACATGGGTATCGAGCAGATAATTCATTGACCGGTAAAGACCTCTCCCACGCGAGAATCCTCGGCATCGAAATCTTCGGCGATGCGAATACGCCCCTCGAAGCCCCCCAGCGGACGCTCTTCATTCCCGGGGATGTAGGCGGAAAGCCTCACGAGCGGCTTGCCATGTTTTGCAAGCAAAATCGACTCTCCCGCAACCGCTTCCTCCATGAGTCGCGACAGATGCGTTTTGGCTTCCTGGACATTGACAACTTTCATGGAAAAAATCTGGTCTGTTCTGGTTGAATTGTCAACCGGCAGGGGCTAAAGCCCGGTTCCATGGCGTGATGAGGGGGCGCACCTGATGGCGGGCGCGCTCGCCGGGACTTTTCGGCGAACCGCCGCCGCACGCCATATTTCGGGAATCAAAACGCAGCCCGCGCACGCCCCAATCGCGCAATAAAAATGCGACGACCGTCGGTAAAAACTTGTTCGATAGGAAAAGTTGGAGTTGCACCCCGCTGTTTTTCCCCATGATGTGGGAGTTTGAAAATCGTGAGCATCTCCAACTCTCTTCCCCTTTCCGGCATCGATGCAGCCATCCTCGTCGGCGGGCTCGGCACGCGGTTGCGCGGTGTGGTGGATGATGTGCCGAAGCCGCTCGCGCCAGTTCTTGGCAGGCCATTTCTTTTCTACCTGCTCGATAGGCTCGCTCTTCGCGGAGCCCGCTCCGTCACGCTCTGCAGCGGCTACATGGCCGAATTCGTCCGCGAAAAAACCGGCACCGAATGGCTCGGCATGCCCATCCACCATTCGGTCGAAACCGAACCGCTCGGCACCGCCGGAGCACTCGCCCACGCCAAGGAGTTTCTCAAAAGCTCCCGCGTGCTTGTGCTCAATGGCGACACCTGGTTCGAGCCCCATTTCCCCAACCTTCTCGCCGCCGCCGAAAGCTCGGAATTTTGCATCGCCTCCGCACAGGTTCCCGATGCCTCCCGCTACGGCACGCTCGAAATCGACCCTGCCGACCGCATCCTCGCCTTCAAAGAAAAATCCCCCACAGCCTCGCCCGGCCTCATCAACGCAGGCCTCTATCTCCTTTCACGAAACATCATCGACTCCATCCCGCCCGGCCGCCTCTCGCTCGAAACTCAAGTTCTCCCCGGTCTCGTCGCCGCCGCCCGCGTCAATGTCTTCAAATCCCCGTCCCCGTTTCTCGACATCGGCATCCCCTCCGACTACGCCGCCGCCGCCGCGTTTTTCACCCAACTCGGCATCGCCCCCATCGCCATGTTCCCCGATTTCCCCTCCATGGAAAACGCCGCCGTCAAACTCGGCACCTGCATCGTGATCTTCGATGAAAACCAACGCGTCGTCCTCGAGCGCCGCTCCGATTGCGGCTGGTGGTGCCTCCCTGGCGGACGCGTCGATCCCGGCGAAACCGTCCTCGCCACCGCCCTCCGCGAAGCCGAAGAGGAAACCGGTCTCCGCGTCGAACCCACCTCCTTCCTCGGCCTCTTCTCCGACCCCCGCCGCCGCACCGTTCGCTATCCCGATAACGGCGACATCCGCCAACTCATCGACGCCACCATCCTCGCCAAACCCATCGGCGGCCACCTCGCCGCCAGCCCCGAAAGCCTCGATGTCCGCTGGTTCGCGCCCCACGAAATCCCGCTCAACACCGTCCCCCCCGTCATCGAAATCCTCCGCGCCGCGTATTCCCACACGCATTCCTCTCTCTTGCGCTGACCTGCCGCTCCCCTTCAACTCGCCGCTTCTTCAGCCAACTCTCGACTCGAAAACATTTTTCACGGACTTTGCGACCGAGGGCAGCAGCAACTCCTTGTTCACACTCACCTGCGCGAGCCTGACGACGCCCTGCGCGACCGCTGCATGGACGCCGTTCTCCGTCAGGGCCGGCACTGCGCTTGTTGGAAATCGCCTCAAGACATCCTGAAGTTCTTTTGGAAGTCGCCTGAATCGGAGATGACGCGGGAGTGCGACATTCCCCCTTGATTTGATCAAAAAAAGAACCACTGCGGTCACATGATCGCGACCCTTCGAGAATCCAAGACCCGGTTGAGCGAATTGGTGCAACTGGCCAATTCCGGCGAGGAAGTCTTGATCACGGTCCATGGTCAACCCAATGCCCGCATTCTCCCTGTCTTGGAGGCTCAATCCGACACAGCGGAATGGTTGCGGGATTTGGGAAAGCTCTGCTCCGATTGGGGCACGCCGCCGGATTTCGACTCCGTGGCCTTCCTGCGATCTTTAAAAAAGTGACCTTTTACGCCGACACTTCTTGGTGGGTGGCTTACAAAAATTCCAGTGATCGGCACCCCCTCAGTGTCGATTTGCTTTCTCCTTGCTCTTCACAAACTTTCTGCTTGCCTCGTGTCCTCATTCGTGTATACATGAACCTATGAAAACCATCACGCTTGATGATATCGCTTATTGTAGGCTAAAATCATGGAAAAGAAGTTATAATGAATCGTTTTCGTCGGTTGTAAAGCGAGTGTTACCCGAGCCAGCAACGCTTGGTGCTTTCCTGAATTTCGTTGAGACACATCAGACCCGGTCACTACCATCCAATGCAGTGCTCGAGGAGGCTGTTGAGAATTGTTCCAGCGCGAAGCAAGATCCATGGATTTAATTGCTGACACATCCTATTTGATCGGTCTCTGGCGAGGTCAGGCATGGGCGACAACCTACGCTGCGGCCAATTCTTCAAAGTCCCTTGGAATTCCATGGATTGTTCTTGGAGAATTTTGGCACGGATCAGTTTGTGCCGGCTATGATGTTAAAACGGTCAGCGAGTTCCTCGCTCTTGGCCTTTCGATCATCGACCCCGTGCCAGTGATTCCGGTGTATGCCCACATTTGCGCTAAGATGCAGTTCGAGCCGGTTTACAAACTCATTGGCCAAAATGACCTCTGGATCGCCTCCGTTGCAGTCGCCCTTGACAAACCACTTCTTTCACGCAACCGACGTCATTTTGAAAGCATTCCCAACCTTCGCTTAGAGGTTCTCCAACCGTGACCGCCCGCGCCGCCAGCCTCCCCGTTTGGAAAGGCAAAAATGCCCGCCCCGCCTGAAACCAAGCCTGCCCGACCGTAAAGCGCTCAGGAGCGCCAACGTCCCCGTTGGCTCCCTGCCGAGGAGGACCTCAGCATTTCCAGCAATGTAGCGGCTGTCTATGGCTGCCGACAACGGTAGGGCGATTTCTCTGAAAGCGCAGAAGATCAGCAAAATCATTTTTTGGAGGAGGGCTGCATCGCCTCCACCATCGAGCACTTGCATCTGGAGCTTCAAAACACCCTGAAATTCTTGTAGAGATTCCCGAAATCAGAAATTGCAACGCGCGGAAGGGCGATATTCCCCCTTGATTTGACCAAAAAAAGAACCACTGTGGTCACATGATCGCAACCCTTCGAGAATCCAAGACCCGGTTGAGCGAATTGGTGCAACTGGCCAATTCCGGCGAGGAAGTCTTGATCACGGTCCATGGTCAACCCAAGGCCCGCATTCTCCCTGTCTTGGAGGTTCAATCCGACACAGCGGAATGGTTGCGGGATTTGGGAAAGCTCCGCTCGAGCTTGGGCGCCCCACCTAAAAACAAAAAGCGAAGCGCCCTCGATGAGGTGCGGGAGGATCGTTGGTGAAGGCTCCTTACTGGGACACCTCCTGCGTGCTGGCCCTCTATGTGCCTGAGAAAATTTCAACCCAAGCCGCCGAATTGGCGTCTTTGGAGAAGGGCCCCATCCATTCCAGTGCCATTCTTGAATTTGAAATGACCTTTGCCGTCCATGCCAAGGAGGCGAGGGGTGAGATTCCGCGCGGGAGTTCCGCTAGAGTGCTTTCGAAGTTTCTAACCGATCTCCAGCAGGGTCGATTTCTTCTGGTTCCCATGGGCATCGATATCAAGGCCCGAGCGAGGGAAATGGCCGCCAGAACCATCCAAGCGGAGCCGCCAGTTTTTTTGCGAATGCTCGATGGGATTCATATTGCCACGGCTTTGGAATTGGGCTCCCCGGAGTTGATCACCGCCGACCGAAAAATGGCCGATGCGGCCTCACTTCTTGGCATCAAAACCAAACTCCCCAAGAAACTCTTAACCGAATCAAAAAAACCATCCTGACGTGCTTGTGGAGGTCGCTTGAAATTCAAAATGCCGCCAACCAACTCCGCCAGCCCTACCTCCGACGTCTGCTCGGCGAGGAATACAAAAAGTCGAACATGTCCACTTCTACGGCTTCTACATCGGCAACTACCCCTCGCTCGAACCCGAAAAAATCGACGCGCTTTGCCAGGTTTTGAACTCGCTGGAAAACGACGGTCATCCCCCGCAACCCATGTCAAAATCCCCCCTCCAATCTCCCGCACGCAAGTCGCTCCAAACGAGCGTGAAAGCATTCCGCTCCAAGTCCGAAATTCTCCAAGCTCTTGAGGCGATGCCATTCGATGGTGCCGATTTGGTGTCTGCCGCCAAGCGAATGCTCGGGGGCCATTTGAGAAAAAGGCGTGTCGCTGGTCGGGAAAATCGCGCTGGAAAAGATCCGGCCCCCCGCCCGCTTTAGATATCCGCTTTTGCATTTAGTATTACTATACGCTAAATGACACTCCATGATTCCCCGCCCACTTTGGCTTGAACTGATCGAAAAATCCTGGCGCGAGCGCCCGGTGATTTGGCTCACAGCACCCCGACGCGTCGGAAAAACCACCCTCGCGCGCTCGATTCCGGAGACCATCTACTTGGATTGCGAACTCCCCTCCGCCCGCCGAGATGCCGAGGATACCGAGGCGTTCCTGAAGGCCCACGCCGGCCGCCGAATCGTCCTCGACGAAATCCACCGCCTCTCCGACCCCAGCAACCTTCTCAAAGTGGCCGCCGACCATTTTCCCGGAACCCGCATTTTGGCCACCGGATCCTCCACCCTGGCTGCGAGCGCCCGCTTCCGCGACACGCTGGCCGGTCGCAAACGCACCATCCACCTCCAGCCCGTTCTCGCCGGGGAACTCAACGCATTCGGAGCGCAACTCCCGAAGCGACTCCTTCACGGCGGTCTGCCCGCCCAACTCCTCGCCCCCGCGCCCGTCGAAGAGGACTTCCGCGAATGGATCGAGGCCTACTGGGCCCGCGACATCCTCGAGCTTTTCTCCGTCGGAAAACGCCATGCCTTTTTGAAATTCCTCGAACTCCTTTGGCTCCAAAGCGGCGGCCTTTGCGAACTCAGCCGCCTCGCCACCCCCTGCCAAGTCAGCCGCCAAACCCTCGCCAACTATCTCGACATCCTCGCCGCCACAGGCGTCGTCCGCATCCTCCGCCCATTCGCCAAAAACCCCACCCGCGAAATCGTGGCCATGCCCAAGGTTTATGCGTTCGACACCGGCTTCGTGTGCCATGTCCGCGGCCTCACCAGCCTGCGCCCCGAGGACATGGGAAAACTCTGGGAGCACCTCGTGCTGGACACCCTGCTCCTCCACCTCCCAGCCGAAGAAATCCACTACTGGCGCGACAAGCAAAAACACGAGATCGACTTCGTCTGGACCCCGCGCACAGCGGCCCCCGTCGCCATTCAATGCAAATGGCGCGCCGCCGCAGGCGACCCCGAGGATTTCCACTCGTTCTCCAACCTTTACCCGACCGCCGACCGCTGGATTCTCGCCGCCGACCGCACCACCGCCATCACCCGCACCCACAAGAAAAAACCCTATACCGAAACCGGCCTCGACGCCCTCCCGCAGCTCATCTCGAAACACAACCAGCAGACCGCAAAAAACTCACAATCTTAAAACGTAAAACTGCCGCGCAGCAGCTACTCCATCGCCAAACTTTTGCACTTTTTGCCCCGTGTCCTTCGAATAGTTTTTCGCAATGACACCGACTGTCACAAGGAAGAACCAAGTCACCTTGCCCGCCTCCCTGGTCGCCCAAGCCAGCATCAGCGCAGGCTTTCGGCTGGACTGGTCGCTTGCAAAAAACGGCGAGCTGAGCCAAGCCGCTCCCGCCCTTGGAGCAGGTCGTCCAAACAAAGCCAGTGGGCTGCTTAAAGGGAAAACGCACTTTCTGCCCAGCTCCAGATTGTTTTTGGACATCGAGGGCTTGAACTCAAAAACCGCCAATACGAAACAGATTCCCTGTTCCGCTACCGAAAAAGCCCTTTTCGGGTTGAATGTATACTAATCTTTGCCAAGTTATCAAACCCATCGCTAACCTTTTTATATTTCGAAGATGAATGGTGTTTTGAATCCATTTTCCCCCGGTGCGGGGACTCCGCCTCCGGCTTTGGTGGGACGGCAGGAACTTTTGGAAAAGGCTCATGTCGCGGTCCAAAGGGTGCGGGCGTTGCGTTCTGAGAAAAGTCTTTTGCTGGTGGGGTTGAGGGGCGTGGGAAAGACGGTCTTGCTCCGGACGATTGCGGATGCGGCAGAGGAGTTGAAGTGCCAAGTGATTTTTATCGAGACGCCGGAGGATCAGAGTTTGCCTGAGCTGTTGGCGCCGCCTCTTCGAGAGGCGCTCTTAAAGTTGGACCGGATGGCGGATTTGAATGAGAAAGTGAAGCGGGCCTTGAGGGTTTTTCGAAGTTTTCTGGGAACAATCAAACTTGGGAATGAGTATCTCTCGATGGAGATCGACCCGGAGTTGGGGACGGGGGATAGCGGGAATCTACAAGCAGATTTATCCGCTTTACTTGTGGCGGTGGCGGAGGCGGCAAAAGCCCGGGGGACGGCGATGGTATTGGTTTTGGATGAGATGCAGTATCTGGGAGAGCAGGAGTTTCGAGCGTTGATCACGGCCTTGCATGCGGTGGGGCAGAGGCAGTTGCCGCTGGTGCTCTTTGGTGCGGGGTTGCCACAGCTGGTGGGGCTTGCAGGAAAGGCGAAATCGTATGCGGAAAGGTTGTTCCTTTTTCCAGCGTTGGGACCTCTGGTCGCGTCGGAGGCTGCTGATGCACTGCAGAGGCCTGTGAAGACGCAAAATGTGGAGTTCACGGAGGAGGCGCTGGCGCTGATTTTCGAAGTGACGCAGGGGTATCCTTATTTTCTTCAGGAGTGGGGTTATGAGTTGTGGAATTTTGCCGAGCGCAGTCCGATCACAAAGAAGGATGTGGAGCGGGCGACGCCGGGCATTATTCGCAAGTTGGACGAGAACTTTTTCCGGGTCCGTTTTGACCGGTTGACTCCTTCAGAAAAAAAGTATCTCCGGGCTATGGCCGAACTTGGGGCCGGACCGCATCGGTCAGGGGATGTGGCGGCGGCGCTTAAGGCGGCGGTGCAAGCTGTGGCGCCGGTGCGAAGTTCACTGATTCGCAAGGGAATGACCTTTAGCCCTGCGCATGGGGATATCGATTTCACGGTTCCGCTTTTCGATGCCTTCATGCGGCGGGCAATGCCGTTTGAGAAGGGTTGATTTGAAAAAAGATGACTTCGGCCATTCGTTTTAACCTTTCCACACCATGGGAATCTTTATGCTCTCTTTCTACACCATCCTATCGAACACTTGGCGCAACCGCCGCACCGCCAACGAACTCAGCGCCGTTCACTCCCGCGACCTGCCCATCCGTGCGATGGCCCCCTTCCACATCGCCATCGCTTGCGAGACCAGCGCGGACGAATTCCTGACCTTCGACGAAGATCAAGCCAACCTCGCCCACGCCGCCGGCCTCCCCGTTTGGAATCGGCGGAATAAAAATGTCCGCCCCGCCTGAAACCAAGCCCGCCCGCCCGCTCTCGCGGCTCTCGGTTGTCATCCCCGCTCACCAGCAAGTGTGTAGCGGCAGCACTCGCCGACTTCCCATGAGCTATCTCCTTGATTTTCCTCCGTGTTCTTTGTGACCCCGGTGGTTAATAAAATTCTCGTAGGTAACACTATAAAACTTGTTAGCTAAGAGAGCGGAAAGCGTCCTCGCCTGAGCAAAATGTCGGAGTCATTGGATTCAAAATGAGTTTGACATCAAGAGACTCGCTTATAATTTTAAAGGGGCTTGATTATATGAGACTCACTCCATTCCAGAGGCAAAGCATTCTCGAGCTTTCCCGTAAACATTTTGGGTCTCAGTGTGCGGCTTTTTTATTTGGATCGCGAACGAACGATGAGTTGCGGGGTGGGGATATTGATCTGCTCATAGAGCCTGATTCCAATCGGCAAGTTGAATACTCAAAAAGACTTGCCTTCCGCAGCGAACTCAAGTGCCAGATCGGAGATCAGAAAATTGATGTCATTTTTGCAATGCCCGACGATGAGCGCCCGATTGTCCAAGAAGCCAGGCGCGAAATGGTGCGACTATGAACTCCCTTTGCCATAAAAAATGGTTGTCTGCACTTGATGAATGCGATGCGCATATTACTCGGATTCAACATGCAATCGACCACTTGGCTGAAAAATTACCTCTTACAAAAGAGGTCTACGATTTTTTGAGCGATAGTGACATTGCTTTCATTGACCAAATCGTTTTTCGATTTTCGAAGCTTCAAGATACGATTGGTAAAAAGATTTTTCCATTAGGCCTCGTTCTCCTCGGAGAAGATATCGAAGCGCGTCCCTTTATTGATTTATTGAATAAGTTGGAGGAACTGAGACTTATCCCATCCTCATCCAAGTGGATGGAGTGGAGGGAGCTTAGAAACGACCTTACTCATGAATATCCAGATATTGTTGAAGACAGGATCGATGCCTTGAATAATCTAAAGGCCGCGCTCTCTGAAATTTTGCAAGTGTATCAAAAAATCAAAACAATCGTCGCCAATACATCCAGTGTTTAGTTTCAAGGATTGCAGTTCCGTGATCCGCGCCCTCGAAAAGGAAATCCGCCTCGGCTATTGGCCCCATGTCGATTTCAGTTGGACCGACACCGTGCGCACCGCCAACGAACTCAGCGCCGTCCATTCCCGCGACCTCCCCATCCGTGCGATGGACCTCTTCCACATCGCCATCGCTTGCGAGACCAGCGCCGACGAATTCCTCACCTTCGACGAAGATCAAGCCAACCTCGCCCGCGCCGCCAGCCTCCCCGTTTGGAATCGGCGGAATAAAAATGCCCGCCCCGCCTGAAACGAAGCCTGCCCGGCCGTTAAGCGCTCAGGAGCGCCAACGTCCCCGTTGGCTCCCTGCCGAGGAGGACCTCAGCATTCCCAGCAATGTAGCGGCCGTCTATGGCTGCCGACAACGGTAGGGCGATTTCTCTGAAAGCGCAGAAGATCAGCAAAATCATGGACAGCAAAATCATTTTTTGGAGGAGGGCTGCATCGCCTCACCATCGAGCACTTGCACCTCGAGCTTTCCCCGAGACGTTCCCCACGAAATCGTCAGGATTTTTGCGCTTGAAGCCCCATGTCCTTGCAATACTTTTTTGCAGTGACTACGCCCATCACAATGAAAAACCAAGTCACCTTGCCAGCGGCCCTTGTCGCTCAAGCCGGCATTGCCGCAGGCTTTCGGCTTGACTGGTCGCTTGCAAAAAACGGTGAGCTGCGAGCCAAGCCACTCCCACCGTTGGAGCAGGTCGTCAAATCCCTTCGCGGACGGGGAAAAAAGTTTTTGTCGAAAGGGCGCAGCGCCGTAGCCGATTTGATCGAGGAGCGCTCTAAGGAAGTTTGACCACGCCTTCCTCATGACGCACCTTTTGGATACATCTGCCGTGTTGGCCTACTCCTTCGAGGAGGATGGTGCCGATCAGGTCCAGGCCCTTCTGGCAGACACAAAAAATCCTCCCTCGATTTGCTGTGTTACCGAGTTGGAGTTTTGGGCCAGATTGAAATCTCTCGGTGCGGAAGCCCGATTCCGGATCGATTGGCCGGAACTCTCCAATCTTCTCACAACATGCACGCTGGATAGTCAGATCGTTGGCCGGGCTGTGGAAATTCACCGTGCATGCAGTGACTGGCTGCCCACAGTGGATTCGCTCATTGCTGCAACGGCGTCATTTCACAATATGGTTCTCGTTCACCGTGACCCGCACTTTGAATCCATTCCACGCAAATTACTGCGGCAGGTCTCACTTTGCCCACCCACGGCATCGTAATCACAAAATGTTCCGCCGTTTGCATCTTTTTATCGACGCCAACCTCGCCCACGCCGCCAGCCTCCCCGTTTGGAATCGGCTGGAATAAAAATGTCCGCCCCGCCTGAAACCAATCCCGCCCGCCCGCTCTCGCTGCTCTCGGTTGTCATGCCTGCGCGGAACGAGGAGGGCTGCATCGCCTCCACCATCGAGCACCTCCACCTTGAGCTTTCGCTACGCAGCGTTCCCCACGAAATCCTTGTGGTCGATGACGGCTCCACCGATTCCACTTGGCAAATCCTCCAGGCCGAATCCGCCAAAATCCCCGCCCTCCGCCCGATCCAAAATCCCGCTCCGCACGGCTTCGGCCGCGCCATCGTGCGCGGCCTCGACTCCATGGCCGGTGATGCCGTGGTCATCATGATGGCCGACGAATCCGACGACTGCCGCGATGTCGTTCGCTACTGGCAAGCCCTCAATGAAGGCCACGACTGCGTCTTCGGCAGCCGCTTCCTCAAGCACGGCGGCGTGATCGACTACCCGCCCCTCAAGCTCGCCCTGAACCGCGCCGCGAACCTTTTCATCCGGCTCCTCTTTCGCCACGGACTCAACGACACCACGAACGCCTTCAAAGCCTACCGCCGCGAAGCCATCGACGGCATTCGCCCCATCCTCTCCCCTCATTTCAACATCACCGTCGAACTCCCGCTGAAAGCCATCGTCCGCGGCTTCAGTTTCACCAGCATCCCCATCACCTGGCGCAATCGCCGCACCGGCACCGCCAAGCTCAAGATCAAGGAAATGGGCAGCCGCTACCTCTTCATTTGTCTCTATGTCTGGCTGGAAAAGTATTTCTCGCGTGGGGATTACCTGAAACCCTCTGCCCGAACCATCCATGGAAACAAACCAAGCCCACGCTGATTCCGACCTTCAACGAATTTACGCCCAGCGTTTCTCCGCGAACATGGAATATCGCAAATCGGTTTGGCGGATCCTTGTCGGAGATTTTTTCCAAAACCTGATCCCAAAAAATTCCGCCATTCTTGATCTTGGCTGCGGATACGGCGAGTTCATCAACCAAGTCGAGGCCTCGCAAAAATTTGGAATGGACCTGAACCCCGACTCGCCCAAGTTTCTCGCGCCTGGCGTGAAATTTCTTTCCCAAGATTGTTCCAAACCCTGGCCTATGGAGAACGGGACACTCGATGTCGTTTTCACGAGCAATTTTTTCGAGCATCTTCCCGACAAAGCCTCACTTGGTCGCACTCTCGACGAGGTCAAGCGCTGCCTGAAAACCGGCGGGGGGCGTTTGATCGCCATGGGCCCCAATATCAAACGCACCGGCGGTGCCTACTGGGATTTTTGGGACCACTACCTGCCCCTCACCGAGCAATCCCTCAGCGAAGCCCTCGAAAACCGGGGCTTCAAAGTCAAAACCCAGCTTCCTTCGTTTCTACCCTACACAATGGCCGGCAAAAGGCCCTCGCCCGCCTTTTTGTTCAAAGCCTACTTGAAGCTCCCAATTGCCTGGCGCTTTTTCGGCCAACAGTTCCTCGTGATGGGAGAGATATGAGTCGCCGACGCAAGCCAGCGGTTGAAAAATCGCAACCCGCATCCTCCAAAAACTTCACCTATACCTGCGCGGTTCTCGCGGCTCTGGCCGTCTTGTGTTCCGTCTGGGCTCTCACGAGGGAATGGGACAAGCCATTGCTCGACATCCATTCTTTCCGTCAAACGCAGACAGCCATCTCCACCTATTACATGGTGGGAGATCCCGGCGTTTTCCTCGACTACACGACACCCATCCTCGGCAAGCCGTGGGCCATTTCGCTTGAGGTTCCCTTCTACCAGTGGGTCGTTGCCCGCTGGCATGAACTCACCCGCATGGGGCTCGACCAAAGCGGCAAACTCGTCTCCATCGCCTTTCTCTTCGCGAGCATCTGGCCGCTATGGGTTTTGCTTCGAACTCTCCAAATTCCTTTAGCGGTGCATTGGCTCGCTATCGCCGTTTTCCTTTCGATGCCGCTCCACCTGTATTGGGGGCGGTCGTTCCTCATCGAAACGATGGGGTTGTTCCTGTCGCTTTCGATGGTCGCCTGCATCTTCGCCGGATACCGGCATAAAAACTGGCGCTGGCTGGCTGCGGGCCTCGCTTTTGGGATCCTTGCCGCGCTCTGCAAAATCACCACTTGGGCGGTAGCCTGCGGCGTGGCGGGGCTGCTCGTGCTCTTTTCGGAGGGATTGCCGAAGCGCCAAAACATCGCCTGGCTCCTGCTTGCCGGAGCGGTGGCCGTTCTACCGATTGTTCCCGGAAAACTCTGGCTCGTCTACGGCGATGCGGTGAAATCTGCCAACCCCTTCGCGCGCGAAATCATCATCGCCTCCTCCGACAAGCAGGCAGCATGGAGTTTCGGCACTTGGGAGCAAAAAACCAACCCCGCCGTGTGGCAGCACATCGGCCGTCACATCGGGGATCAACTCGCGGTTCCCGTGCCGGTGCTCAGTCATTGGCTCGTGCCGCTCATCCTGCTCGCCGGGGCCTTGGCGAACCCCAAGCGCCTGCCGCTCCTTTTGATTTTTCTGGCCGGATTCGCGGCGGGTCCGCTCGTGTTCACGAACTTCTATTTCGAACACAACTACTACTGGGTGGCAAATGGCACCTGGCTCGTCCTTGCGCTCGGCGTGGCCCTGACTGCGATTATCGAATTCCGCCCAAAAGAAAACTGGCCGCAATACACCGCCCTCGTCCTCTGCGCCGCACTCTGCCTTGCAGGATTCGCCGCGTGGCATTCCAAGTTCCTGCCCGTTTTAAAAAATCTCCCCGAGCGTGAAAAATTGGCCGAGGTCTGGAAAACACCGATCCAAAAAGCGGTTCCCCCAGGCAGGACTGTGCTGATCCTCGGCAACGACTGGAACCCGAACTCGCTCTACTACGCCGAGCGCAAGGGGATCGCGTTCCCCACGGCCGATTGGATTCCGCTGCCGGGGCCTCAACTCGACGAATCGCTTGCAAATCTTGGCCCCGACGAACGCCTCGGCGCGGTGGTGGTGAACGAGCAACTTCTCAACGCGGGCAACCAAGCCTTTTTTGCCGATTACCTCCAAAAGCTCGGCATGTCTTCCCAGGGGCAGCGAACCGCTTTTGGACTCCTGTTTCCGGCCCGAAATCTGGGAGGGGATGGCCGACCCTGAGTGTTTTAAAAAACCTCGCGCGCTCAGTTTTTTTGCCACACATTCCCTCCACTTATCGCGTCTCTTTCCAGTGATCATTTCTCGCACCCCATTCAGGATTTCTTTTTTCGGCGGCGGCTCGGATTATCCCCCTTGGTATCGCGAGCATGGCGGGGCGGTTCTTTCCACGGCCATCGACAAATACTGCTATCTCACCTGCCGCTACCTGCCGCCGTTTTTTCAGCACCGCTACCGGATCGTTTACTCGCACATTGAAATGGCGCAGAAGGTCTCTGAGATCAAACACCCGGCTGTGAGGGGAGCGTTCGAGCACCTCGGCATTACGCGCGGAATTGAGATCCACCACGATGGCGATCTACCGGCGCGCAGCGGCATGGGGTCGAGTTCTTCGTTTGCGGTGGGAATTCTCCATGCGCTTCACGCGCTGCAAGGCCGCATCCGCAGCAAGGAGCAACTCGCTTCCGAGGCGATTTTCCTCGAGCAGGAAGTGCTCAAGGAAACGGTCGGCTCGCAGGATCAGGTGGCTGCGGCGTTTGGCGGATTCAATTCGACGCGCTTCCACCGGGACGGAAGTTTCACCGTCCAACCCGTTCTGCTGCCCGCTGCGCGGTCGGCGGAATTCAAGGGTCGCCTGATGCTGTTTTTCACGGGCCTCTCGCGGTTTTCCTCGGAAGTGGCGGCGACCTTCGTCGGCTCGCTGGCTTCGCGCGAGGAGGGCATCCAGCGTCTCATGGCCATGGTGGACGAGGCCATGGGAATCCTCGAGTCGGGCGACCTGCAGGATTTTGGCCGTTTGCTCGACGAGGCTTGGCAAATCAAACGCTCGCTCAGCCAGTCCGTGAGCACCAGCGAGATCGATGCGGCCTACGCGGCGGCGAAAAAAGCCGGAGCGCTCGGCGGCAAGTTGCTCGGTGCCGGGGGCGGGGGATTCATGATGCTTTTTGCCGAACCGGACCGTCACGAGGCCGTGAAAAAAGCTTTGCCGGGCTTTCTACATGTGCCATTCGACTTCGAGCCCTCCGGCAGCCAGATCGTCCTTTACGATCCCGAGCAGGATTATTCCGACTTAGATAATGCCAGATAAAACAGCCCTTCTTTTTCCAATGACCCATCCATCCCTCGACTGGCCGCTGATGCGGAACAATGTCACCCGCGCGGACCTTGATGCCGTGATCGAATTCCTCAAGCAGGACGATCCCATTCTCACGCAGTCCAAAAATGTCGAAGCCTTCGAGCGCGAGTGGAGCGAGTGGCTCGGCGTGAAGCACAGCGTGTTTGTGAACTCCGGCTCGTCGGCGAACGAAATCACCATGCTGGCGCTGCGCGAACTGCGAGGCGACGGCGAGATCATCGTGCCGCCACTCACCTGGGTCTCCGACATCGCCAGCGTGCTCTTCGCCGGCTTCCAGCCTGTGTTTGCGGACATCCATCCCCGCACGCTCGGCATGGACAGCGCCGAAGTGATCAAAAAAATCACCCCCCGCACCCGCGCCGTTTTTCTTACTCACATCCTCGGCTACAACGCGCTCGACGAAGCCCTCATCTCCGCCTGCGCCGAGCGCGGCATCCCGATCATCGAGGATGTGTGCGAATCCCACGGCGCGACCTGGCGCGGAAAAAAATGCGGCAGCCTCGGCTTCGCCTCGAACTTCTCATTCTACTACGCCCACCACTTGAGCACCATCGAAGGCGGCATGGTTTGCACGGACGATCCAGAGTTTTACGAATTCTGCCGCATCGCCCGCTCGCATGGAATGGTGCGCGAAACCCGCGATGAAGCCCTCCGGGACCGCTACACTCGCGATTGCCCGGACCTCAACCCCTCGTTCATTTTCGCCTTCGCCTCACACAACATGCGAAGCACCGAGATCAACGCCGTGATGGGCCGCTCTCAGCTTCCGCGTCTCGACGCCAATAACGAAACTCGCACCCGCAACCTCCACCGCTTCCTCAGCCAACTCGACTCGAAAAAATTTTTCACGGACTTTGCGACCGAGGGCAGCAGCAACTACGCGTTCACACTCATCCTGCGCGAGCCTGACGATGCCCTGCGCGACCGCTGCATGGTCGCCATGGCGAAGTGCGGCGTGGAATTCCGTCGCGGCACCTCCGGCGGCGGCAACCAACTCCGCCAGCCCTACCTCCGCCGTCTGCTCGGCGAGGAATACAAAAACTACCCCCAAGTCGAACATGTCCACTTTTACGGCTTCTACATCGGCAACTACCCCTCGCTCGAACCCGAAAAAATCGACGCGCTTTGTGAGGTTTTGAATTCGCTGTAAAACGACAGGCATCCCCCGCAACCCATGTCAAAATCCCCCCAAACTCCCGCACGCAAATCGCGTCAATCGAGTAAGAAAAAATTGCGCACCAAATCCGAAATTCTTGAAGCGCTTGACGCGATGCCATTCGACGGTGCCGATTTGGTGTCTGCAGCCAGCCGATTGGCGAAAGCTCTTCAAGGGACCGGCACTGCGCTTGTTGGAAATCGCCTCAAGACATCCTGAAGTGCTTGTGGAGGTCGCCTGAAAGTCAAGATGACCCCAACCAACTCCGCCAGCCCTACCTCCGCCGTCTGCGCGGAGGGGCTTTCCCATTTTCGGCAGGACTGGGCTGCAATCGGAGCCACGGGCTTGGCATTGGCTTACTCGGACGATGAACCCGAATACACTCTGGCCATGCTGAAAAAAGCGAATCCGGACTATGCAGCCGGGTGCTGTGGTTTTGGCCGGTCTGCCCCAAGCGGATGGAAAAATCAAACTCAGGCCCGCCATTGTTCTGGCGACGGTCAAACCCTTTGGCGATGTCTTGCGATGCGGCGTAAGTTCACAATTCCAAAACGAGGTTCGGGCTTTGATGAGGTGCTCTCGCTGGATACCGAGGATTTTTTGGACTCGGGTTTGTCGCAGACATCCCTCATCCGTTTGGGATTTCTGGCGACCTATCCGAAGTCGCGAGTTGCGGGAATTCTGGGGGCCATTTCCGTAGAGCGGTTGGCTCGCTTGAGAAAAAAATTGGCTGAATTTTTAAAGGGGGGCTGAATTTGAACGGAGTGATCCGCTGTCGATGACTTCGAGATTCCTTTTGGAAATTGATTCTCTCCTTGCAATCGTGTCCTATCTCGAATTCCTGAATCCGCCTCAATGACACCCGCCCAACTCATCTCCTTCGAGGAAGACATCGCCTCGGAATTCAACGCCGGAAAAATCCGCGCGCCGGTCCATCTTTATTTCGGCAATGAGCAAGCCATCATCGATGTTTTCAAAAA
>Ga0247843_1002142_pt1 | contig 37154 bp, 35 predicted proteins | sample LaCruzMarch2017__FD_192420 | JGI IMG/M metagenome (GOLD analysis project Ga0247843, IMG submission 192420) | Freshwater microbial communities from meromictic Lake La Cruz, Castile-La Mancha, Spain - LaCruzMarch2017_8m | ecosystem: Environmental > Aquatic > Freshwater > Lake | place: Spain...
CCCTCAGCTCTGTCCATAAGCTCCACCAATCCTTCTTTGATTGCTGAAGCTTACAGGGTTAGGGGGGTGACATTATCGCTGGAGAATTAAAGGGAGACAAAATCGCTGGAGAATCACAAAAACTAAATTTTCACCCAGCCTTGGCCGAAAAGCAGGCTATGAAAACACCCGCAATTCTCGCATTGCTTATGCTTACCGCCTGCTCCACCTCTTCGATGCGCAAGCCGTCTTCAGCAGATCTGCCTTGGGGCCTGGAAAGTTCCGAGATTCCTGAAGCTCAGGCCGTCAGTCGCTGGACCGACCCCAGATACGAAGACACTTCCGCCCCGAGACCAGACTCGCTCGAGCATGTGGAAGTGCCTGCCTCTTGCCGCGGCAAGGATCTTTATCCAACGCACCCCCAGCAGATGAGCAAGATTTATCACGTGTATCGCGTGGCCAATTATACGAGCAACCTTGTGCCCGCCGATTCGCGCGTATGCAAGATCACCTCTAGAGGCACGGTAAAGCACTGCCTGCAGCCCGATAGCTTCAGCTACGCCGTGATCTCCGACATCTTCCAGGATGGCTGCGGCAATATTTACCGCGGCGTATGGAAGGTAGGCTTCCTCAAGCGCGACGATAATATGGGCACCCTCTTCTCTAAGGGGCGAACGATGTACGAAAAGGAAAACTCCCAGTTCCGCAATGACATGGAGGAAGGGCAAACCTATGCCGTCGGTCGCAATGACTTCCTCTTTCTGACCCCCGCCTTCCCGGGTGACAAAGAGAAGGCCCAGAAGCTCTTTCAGCAGGCGCGCCAAACCCACGTGTATGACGAGCGTACGCGGTTGTTCCAAAAGAAGTAGTGCTGGGCCGGGCCAGCTATAAAATCTTCACCAGCTCGCCGTTCTCGTATTTCCATTTTGCCGCTTTACGGTCCGCTTCCTCGAGCGCGTCAAACGTAAACTCCAGCCAGCTCTCGCCCGCGGTTACCTTCGCTTCCATGCAGTTTCCAAAAGAATGCGCCTTCCCATTCCCGTCCTCGTCTACTACGAGCAGCGTATAAAAAGACGGGCAGCCGTCGCCGTGCTTTTCTTCCAAAAGCAAATACTCCGCGTCGTCTACTTTTCCGGGGCGAACCGGCTTTGGCTCATACCAGGATTCCTTCCGGTAGATCACCTTGGAGCCGACTTCTGCGAGGTAGTGGTCACCATCGATGCGGGTGGTGATCGGCGGTCGGGCCGCTTCCGCAGAAGAAAAGGTTAAGATAGATCCGGCAAGGTTCAGCAGGTTGGCTATGAGCTCGAGCATTTCTCCACGCTAGCAAAGGTTAAGGCGTGCGTCTGCGCGCAAGGCTACGAATTTTCTCAAACCTCCGTGCGAGCTCTACAGCCGGCGGCCTATCACGCAGGCGTCATGCCGACGCTTCACCCGCTGAAAAAGACTAATACTGTCTTCGCTCAAGCTATGCTCGAAGGCATTTACGATTCCGCTCACATCGCTGGCTGCGGCACCCATGATGAAGGCCGCGGGATTGGCTTTGGAATCTTCTGTGATCGAGGCCAGCGCCCTTGAGGCGCCCTCAAGCTTTTCAAGGGTTTCGCTTTCCGCTTTCGCGATCTCCTTTTCGAGGCTGGCAACCGCGGTCGAATCACCGCGTGCTTGCGCGGCAGCCAGGGCCGCGCGAAGTTTTTCGCGAAGGCTCGGCTTGGCCTTGCCCTCGGGGGAGATCAATCCAAGGGCCAGAGCGGAACCAGTTTTACCAGTTTCATTGCTCCCATTTTTCACGGCCGCTACGTCAGCTGCCCGGCCGAGAGGAGGGTTGAGGCGGTTGGTGACGGAAGCGGGCACCGAATCAGCCCGCTCTGCGCCACCAGATCCCGAAACATTTTCGCTTTTTGCGGTGTTGGTGCCTGCCACCTTCGCAGTGGGAAGCGAAGCCATGCGCTGCCGAACGTCATTCAACTTTTCCTGCAGCTTCGTTAGCTGCGTACCGGCAGCCGAGCCTTTTTTGGCCTGGTCCTGGAAACGCTGGAAGGCTTCGACGTCTTTGTTCATCTCGGCTTCAAGCCGTTTCTGAACCTCCGGGCCCTTCTGGTGCAGATCATTGTAGTTGCGGAGGCCAAGCGCGGCGGTGGCGTCGCGGAAAGCTTTGGGCGGCTGGTAGGCTCGGTTGAGCAGCTCTGTACGGGCCTGCGCCCGCTCAGCGGGGCTGGAAAAGGGTTTGCGGTCCAGCTCCGAAAGCTGTCGCTCGAGCCCTTTGTGATCCTTGCCAATCTGGTCGCCTAAGCCGGCCTTGCGATCAGCACTGGCGAGAGCCTCGTCACCTCGCGTTTTTTCCCGGTCTGCTGCTCGATTTGCCTGCTCGGCCGAGGTTCCAAACAATGCATCGTTGTAGCCCAAATGGTTGCTTTCGGCATTTAGCCACCGACTGATACCTTCTTCGGCACACGCGAACGATGGCAGCAACGCGAGCGTGGCAAAACAACGGAAAGTGTTGATCCTCGAACCCATCTCTTTGTATCGGATATTTTGATAGAGAGCTTGAACGAACTGCGAGCACATTTGTCTTTTATTTCGGTTACTTACCGGCAATTCGACCACCCTTACAATTCCAGCGCCTCCCTTCACCGGGCCAGTTCCCCATGGAAAACCCTGCCCCCAAAGGCTATGACCTACTCGTGCAACCGCAAACCCCCTACACCACCTACTCGGATAGCCTGATCCAGCGCTACGGCGGCAAGACCTACAAGCTCACCGTAAGCGGCGGCCAAACCTGCCCTACGCGCGACGGCACTTTTGGGCCGAAGAAAGGCTGGGGCGGCTGCTCTTTCTGCGACGTGCACGGCTCGGCCTCGTTCTTCGCGAATATGCGCAAAGCCTTGCCCGTGCGCCTGCAGATGGAAGCCGCCGCGAGCGGCATCAAGAAGCGCTTCAAGGCCGAGCACTTCGTGGCGTATTTCCAGAGCTATACGACCACGCACGAAGAGATTCATGAGTTCAAGGCCCGCTACGACGAGGCGATCCGGTTCCCTGGCGTGGTTCGCCTGGCAGTCGGCACCCGCCCTGACTGCCTGCCCGACGAAGTGCTTCAACTGCTCGGAGAATACACCGACCGCGTAGACGTGCAGCTCGAGCTCGGCGTGCAGAGCCTGCAGAACGAAGTGCTCGACTTCTTCGAGCGCGGCCACGATGCCGCCACGGCTATCGACGCCCTTGAGCGCGCGCTTGCCTATAGTCGTAAGCTAAAAGAGCTTAACAAACCAAAAGAGCTAGATGTTTCGGCCCATCTAATCGTGGGCGCCCCGATGGAAAAACCCGAGCACCTGATCGAAACCGCGCGCGCCTTGAACCGCGCGGGCGCTCACGGCGTGAAGCTCCACCACCTTCACATTCTCAAGAAGACCAAGCTCGAAAGACGTTACAAGTCGGGCGAGTTCGCCTTTCTCGGCATGGAAGAGTATTTCGAAAAAGCCGCGCTGCTGCTGCGGCACCTGAACAAGAATATTGTAATTCATCGCACGCATGGGCTCGCCCCGCACCCAGAGGAGCTGCTCGGCCCCGACTGGTCAGCGCAGAAAATCTATCCCGTGGACGAGTTCAAAAAATGGATGCTGGCTCGCGGCTGGCGCCAGGGCGATCTCGCAGCTAATTAAAATATATTTTGTAAAAAACCGTGAATCCTTCACAATGGATTTATGGAGCTACTCCACGACGCCAGGAAGGCGCGTAAAGTTCTGCTACTGCAGGACTCTCAATCTGAAGTGCTGGTTCTCACCAGCCAATCTCTGCTCGAGGCATGGCCAGTCGATCTCGTCGCCGCGCTGGAAAGCTGCGCCCAACGCGGCCTGAAGGTTTGCTTGCTGCTGGAGTCGGGCTCTCTCTCTCCCACCCCTCGCGTTGCTCATCTTTTGCGGGCCGGCGCAGAAGTACGGCAGGCGAGCCACAAATTTCCCTGGAGCTTCCAACTTTCTCCCGTACAGGGCGAGATCTGGCTCTTCGACCGCGATGTGGTCGTGGCCGTAAACGAGCGAAGCGGCGCGGCCAGCAGGCAGCATTCAATGGTGGTCGAATGCCTCTTGGGCGAAGAGGTTGCCCGTGGCACCGCCGCCTACTTTGACCTTCGCTGGCAGCACTCTGCCGCGCCCGTAAATTTTTCCGTTCGCCATAAAAACTACGCTCTCCATACCGGCCGGCAGGGCGACGAGGAATTTTTCAATAGCCTGAAATCCGCGAAAAAAGAGATCTTGCTCTCTTTGCCCGGCACGCGGCTGTCGAAAAAAGTGGAAGCCGCCCTACATCAAGCCATGGCCAACGGCGTGCAGGTAACGATCTACGTAAACGCTGATCGCGAAGACGCGCCCGCCCTGAAGCGCCTTCGCCGCTTGGCAATGGCGGGCGCTGTGCTAAAAATCTGCGGGCACCGACTCTCTTCAGAATGCGCCGTATTGGATGGCTCCACTGTGTTCATGGGCGGCCTTCCTGGTTCCTGGCGCCCTTGGGCCCAGGCACATGGTGCCGTATTTCTGCTGCAAAATCGCAACATGTGTGACGAGATTCTTCAGGCGCTCGAGGGCCAGGTTTCGGTCGAGATTGCTACCCCTGTCTCTGCGCGGATACGCGCCTTTTCTTCTTAAGACCGCGGCTTTTCTCGCCGAAAAATAGCCTAGCATCCAACTTTGATTGCGGGCTTATGAGAACCTTCTTTTTCAGCTTATTCCTGCTCATTTCGCTCTCCGCGAGCGCGGCGAATAACTCCGTTCACGAAGCCTGCCGACGTCTTTGCGAAGTCGAGGCCGACTGCCTGCGCCGCTGCGTTTCGCATGCAGAGCTTATGGAAGTGCGCGCCGACCTCGTGAACGTTGCCGCTGACTTTCATAAGAATCCCGAAATACGCCTGACCGCTTTGCGAACCGGAGCGAGCCTCGACACCTTCGGCCTTTGCGGCAAAACAGGCTGGAGCACCGACAACAAGCTCATTTGCCTGCGATCCTACCCGACAGCCGAGCTGATCAAGAGCTGCAAGAATCTGAGCCCCCGCGAGGAAGACCAGGTTCGCTGCGTGCGTAACGGCAAGAGCAGCGTCGAGGTGGACGCCTGCTCCAGCCTCCTCACTTCTCCTGAACTTCGCCTCGAGTGCATCGGACTTCCGATCACAGCGCAGCAAGCCTTCTCGTGCAAAGTGTCGGGCTTAGGCTCCCAGCAGCGCCTCGACTGCCTGAAGCGTCTAGATCGCTCACCCGCCTCCCGCTGAACTTGAAATTTTTACCCTGCCGCTCGAGGGCCGAAAGGCCACCGGTATCCCTTCGCCCCACCTAAGAGATTGGTATCCCTTGGCTTTTTCCATGGCACATCCATTGCTCTATGGCGAGCGCCCATGTTCGTTCAACCAAGGAGACCCCTATGAAACAGTTTTTATCCCTTCTGGCACTTGCCCTTACCCTTTTCACCGCCATTAACGCCATTGACGCAAACGCCGATTGGCGAGGCGGCAGAGGACCAGGCTTCGGCGGCCCTGGTCGTCCTGGTCCTGGTGGCCCCGGCTGGAGTGAGCCCGGACGTCCCGGTCGTCCTGGCCCCGGTCGTCCTGGTCCCGGCGGACCCGGATGGAATAACCCTGGTCGTCCTGGCCCTGGTCCCGGCGGTCCCGGTTGGAATAACCCCGGTCGCCCCGGCCCCGGCCCTCGCGTAACCTGTTCTGCCACCGACAACGGCTGGGAAGAACACTGGGGCGGACACGGCTCCTGCCAGGAGTGCAAAGCCCGCCATGGCAGCTGCACCGAAACCTGCTCTACCGAGAGCTTCTCTTGCCGCGCCGAAGGCACGAACTATTCGGGCCGCACGGAATCCTTCGAGTCCTATGGCTCCGACGAGTACTTCGCCCGCAATGAAGCCCTCGACCGCTGCTACCGCATGGGCGCCCGTGACTGCCGCTCGGCAGGATGCACGACCAGCTCGCAGGTAGTTTCCCGCAATAGCTGCAGATAGTTTCTTAACGCTGAGGCGGCTCCGAAAGGGGCCGCTTTTTTTTGGAAGAAAAAAACAGACAACAGATTTTTGGAGAGTTCTTATGTATCCCAAGCTTCTGATCCTCTACGCGATGTCTCTCAACCCTCTGGCCACGCAGGCAGCCCTTCCCGTCGACTGCTATATCGACGCTTCAAACCGCACGAGCCTTTCGCAGGAGCTGAAAGTACAGCTCTGCAAATCTTTTAGATAACGCGCCTCTACATTGGCCGGCCAAACCGATCAACAAACTCAGTTTAAGCGTTCGCTGAAGGCTGATGTGAACGTTTTTCGGCCGCGGCCTTACGATCGCGCCCCTCTTGGTACTTCGACTTCAGCGCCTCTTTCGAGCGAAGCTGCCCGCAGGCGGCGAGAATATCCGGGCCCTTCGAGATCCGGATCGTCGTCGTCATATTGCGGTCAAGCAGGTACTGCTGGAACGCTTTCACTTCCTGCAAATCCGGGCGCAGGAATGGCGAAGCCGGGTGCGGATTATAGGGAATCAGGTTCACCTTCGAAGGGATGCCCTTGAGCAGCGTGAGGATTCGCTGCGCGTCCTGACGGGAATCGTTGAGGCCCTTGAGCATTACATACTCGAAGGTGATCCGGCGGCTCGGGCCCAGCTCATACGCGCGGCAGCCGTCGAGCAGCGCCTTTAGATTGTAGCGCTTGTTCACCGGCATGATCTCGGAGCGCAGCTCGTCGGTTGTGGCGTTGAGCGAAACGGCCAGGTTCACCTTTGAGCGCTTGCCCAGTTCCAGCATCTGCGGCACAAGGCCGCTCGTGGAAACAGTGATCTTGCGGTGGGAGATATTGAAACCGTTCGGGTGCGTGAGGATGTCGATCGAGTCGAGCACGTTTTCCAGGTTATGCAACGGTTCGCCCATACCCATGTAAACAATATTCGTAATGCGGTCGCCGAACTTCTGCACGATATCGTTTGGATAGTTACGGGCAACTTCAAGCACCTGGTCTACAATCTCGTGGGTCTTGAGGTTGCGCATGAGGCCCATGTCGCCCGTATTGCAGAACGCACAGGCCATCGCGCAGCCCACCTGCGAGCTCACACACTGGGTGAGGCGATCTTTGATGGGCATGAGCACGGTTTCGATCGTGCGCTCATCGGTGCAGCGATAGAGGTATTTATGGGCGTTGTCTTCCTTCGAGATCTGCCTGTTGATCTGCGGAGGGTGCGGTATATAAAACTTTTCTTCGAGAAGGGCGCGTACGTCTTTCGAGACGTTCGTCATCTCTTCGAACTTGCGGATGCGGCGCCGGTAGAGCCAGAAGAAAACCTGTTCGGCTCGGTATTTCTCTTTCCCAAGCTGCGCGATCTCGGCGCTGAGCTTGGCGAAGGTGAGGCCCGTGATCGGAATGCGGGTTTCTGTATCGACCTTGCCGATCGCAGGCATGTCGAAGATCTTCGCGCGCTCGTCGAGGGGCTTTGCTGCCACGTCGGGATTGAGGCTGATCAGATCGTCACTGTTTAGATCTTCGGGATTGCGCATGGATGGGGGCCAATATGCGGGCTAGAGCTCTGGAACGCAAGGGGATTTTGCGCCATGCATCATTTGAGTGATTTAGTGCTCCTCCCGCGCTATTTTGCGCCAAAAGTAACCCCGACCCTGACCCGGAGTTATCTCATGAAACTGCTGCCCGTTTTGCTGGCGTTTGCCAACCTGGCCCTGACCACCTCTGCCCAAGCTGCCCAAATCTACGCTTCTTACGACTGCGTGCCCGCCAAGCCTCTCGCGAGCCCCTTGAATGTGGAAAGCGACCAGCTACTCGACGTGCTGAGCTACCGCTCAGAGGCGACCGTGGACGGAAACAACCACACACAGAAAACCGAGATCACTTCCCGCATGCACGAAGGACTGAACAAAAGGATCCTCGTGGTAACAGACCAGTACCAACCGGACCCCTATAAGGGAATTCTTCACGCGGTAGGCGGCCTGCACTCTCTGCGCTACGACGCCGTCGTAGTCACCCATACTCACGACGAAATTCCGTTCTCCGCCGGCCCGGTTTATCCCGGAACCTACCCTACCTGGGCCACGCTCACTTTGGTCTCCAGCTACTTCGACCCGGCCGAAAAGAGGAAAAAAGTAGAGAGCAGGCAGATCGACTTGAACTGCAAATACACTATTAGCTACGGAGCTTTTTGAGCCCGGAATCGAACTTCAAAAATCAATCAAACACCGGCGTCTGATTCCAGAATTTTTAAAGATCTCCGTTCGCCTGTACGCACGCGTAATTACGCGCCTATACTGTGAGCATGAACCTCATTCTCTCCCTGCTCCTCGCCACCACCCTTTCTTTCGCTGCCCGCCAGGAGGCCTCCGTGCCCGACGCCAATACCGCCTTCGGGCTCGCCCTGTACCAAAAGCTCGCCAAAGAAAAAGGCAATATCTTCTTCTCGCCTTACAGCGTGAGCTCTGCTCTCGCCATGACCAGCGCCGGTGCGAAAGGAAAAACTCTCGAGGAGATGAACGCAACCCTGCGTCTTCCGAAAGAAGCTCATAAACATTACGGCGAGCTGCTGACCGCCCTCGCTCCCAAGGGAAAAGACGCGCCGGTGCTCGAGATCGCAAACCGCCTCTGGACCCGAAATGGCCCGAGCTATCGGCCCGAATTCCTTGCTCTCGCCAAAGGCGGCTACGGCGCTGAACCCCAGGCGCTGGACTACAAAGGCAGCCCCGAAGCCGCGCGCAAAACGATCAATGCCTGGGTGGAAAAGATCACTCACGAAAAGATCACAAACCTTATGCCCGCCGGCTCGATCACAGAAGATACCGACCTCGTGCTCACCAACGCGATCTACTTCAAGGGCAAATGGAAAACCGAATTCAGGAAGGCAGAAACCAGGAAAGAGGCTTTCTTTCCGGAGGGTGGCAACGAAACGCAACGCCTTCTGATGCACGCGTCGCGCGAAATGGACTACGCCGAGGACTCGGACTTCCAAGCCATCCAGATGCCCTATAAAGGCGACGGACTCGCGATGGGAGTACTGCTTCCCCGGGAAGGAAAAAAACTCAGCTCGCTGGAAGGAAAAGTGACGCCCGCACTCCTCGAGAAATTCCGTGCAGCCTTCCGAAACGACGATGTCGTGCTCACCTTCCCCAAATTCCGTCTCAACTACGACAAACGGCTCGAAGGTGTGCTTCCCGGGATGGGAATGGCGCTCGCCTTCTCCGACAAAGCCGACTTCAGCGGAGTGCGCGAATTGAAACCCGGTGAAGTGCTTGCTCTGAACGTGGTAGTGCACAAGGCATTCGTCGAGGTAGATGAGCAAGGCACCGAAGCCGCGGCCGCAACAGGCGTGGGAATGGTCATGATCACCTCCGTGCAGGAGCCTTCGCCTCCGAAAATTTTCAAGGCGAACCGGCCCTTCCTGTTCTGGATCGAGCATATCCCTACGAAGTCGATTTTGTTTTTCGGACGGATGGCAGAGCCGAGCGAAGGCTGATCAATTCACCCAGTCGATGAACATCATCCCATCGCTATTGGGCACGCGCTGCAAGTCCTGGCCGTTTTTTCGCATCACCCAGAGGTCGTGGGTGAACTCACCATTCTCGAGGTGCAGCCCGCGGGTGAACATGATCAACTCGCCATCGGGCGACCAGGTGGGAAGCCAAAGCTCGTTTTTGCCGCAGACGTCGGGCTCGGTAAGTTTGGTCTCTTTTCCGGTCGCTATATCGACCGAGACGATTCCTTCTCCGAAGAAATAATCGTTCGGATTTTGTCCCTTGTGATCGGTCATGCCGTACATCCGTTCGAACGCGATCGTGCGACCGTCGGGCGAGAAAGCGGGATCCTCGTCTCTGTAGTCGAGCTTGGTGAGTTTTTTTACGCCGGTGCCGTTGGCATTCATCACGTAGATATGCACCACGTCCTCATCCTTGGGATCCTGCGACTTGAAGGCAATCTTTTTACCGTCGCGAGACATTTGGGGATCGCTGATAGGCCCTTTAAAGCGGTGCTTGAACTCGCTGATCTCCATGGTCGCAAGGTCTACCACCTGAAGCTTGGCTACTTTGTCTCCCTCTCCTTGGGACGAGAACATAACCTTTTCGCCCCCGGGCTTGAAAAAACTCGGAATGCCCAGATATTTGGAATCACCGTGCGCAATCACTGTTCTTTCCGACATGTCGGTATTCGCCATCACGATCGTATTATCTCCGTCGAAAAGATCGAGAGCGGGCCTGACGGACCAGAGAATTTTCTTACCGTCCGGAGATACGCGCACCTCAGCGTCGTGCACGGCATCGAACGTGAGCCGCTTAATTGGAGAGCCAGGCCGGTCAAGGTCAAGCATGCCTACTTCAAAATAGTCGGGCGCAGCCGGCTCGCTCAGCTTGTTGTAACGCTTACCATCCGGTAAATAGGTGCCGAAGATCTTCCCGCGCAAATGTATCGGTTTCGCTGGTTTAGCCTCGAGGTTCTGGCAACCGGGCACTGGTGGTTCCGGCAAAGCAGCCGCCGGAGCTTTCGTAGACAACAACAGCAAAATTATTACAACGAAAACTTTTGATTTTTTCATCGCTAGCAGCTTTGCATCAGCCAAGCACCAAACGCCACTTCAAAATTAATTCAGTGGCTACGGCTTCGCCTCGGCAAGATAAAAAGTGCGGCAGCTAACAGAACCCACGCCAAAGTGAGCAGCTGGCCAAGTCGGATATAAGGGTTCTCATAGCGAAAAGAGATCAATACCGAGAGAATTCTGACTTTAAACATTACTCATTGTAAAAGCTAAGGCCCGGTTCCTCAATGGCTATCCATCACCCGCGCATCGATTGCCAACGAAGCAGCGCCTTCATCGGCCACGGTTCCGGCTCGAACATCAGCTCTTTTTCCACGTCACGCAGCGACCGGGTTTTTTGCAATAGCTTCCAGGCAGCGCGATCGCCGTTCGTCATCTGCGCCGCGCGCGCTTCGTCCCAAACACGGCGGGTTAAAAAAATCGAGTAGGCAGGCAGCACGTAGTGATTCTCGCACCAGGCCACGAAGCGGGCAGCCGTTTCAGGAAGGAAAAGATCGAGGCCTTTCCAATCGATGCCGGAAAAGTCAGGTTCCGAAAATCCTTTTACTTCCGAACCCTGAAATTCGAGCAGGAGCGCATCAAAACTATCGTTCCCGTTCACCACGCCAACAAGCAGCAGCTTGCGCTCAGGAAAAAGCTCGCCGAAGAACGAGCGAAACAACGAGAGCAGGAAATTCTTGCGGGGCCAGAAATGCTCCACCGGCCGCTCGCCGAGGTGCGTGGCGAGCTTGCTCTTTTCTCCGCCCTTCTCCACGCCAAGCATTTCCCGCAGGCGCGCGAGCTGTGCGTGAAAATGATCGGTGGCAGGAGCCGATGGGCGAACCGCCGCTACCTGCGAAAGCGCCGAGAGGAGCTCTTCCTGGTCGATGAACGTGGCGCCGGCGGCATCATACTTCACACTGAGGTCTTCCCAGGCGCCGGTAACGTCGTCGATCTGGCGGCCGATTTCTTTAAAGCCCGTTCGGGAGTGTGCGCTCGAAGCGAGGCCGAGCGCACCCGCCACCACGCGATTGTGAGAAAGGAGAAGCACGAGGCCCGATTTTTTCGCGGGCAAGGGGCCGAGGATGCGCTGAAATTTATGCCAGTTCTGCCGGAGTTCCATGTTCTTCCACCTTGTCGAAAGCCTGGGTTACCCTCTCCACGAAGAGGCTCATCGGGATCACCGAAAGAGGAGGCAGCTCGGTCTCAAAGCATTTGCCGTAGTTCTGCTCGGCGCCCTCGGCGTTTTCGCCTTCTCCTTGGGAAACCCCGTGGATGCGAACGCGTCCACTGAACTCGAGGGTTAGCTTTTTAGCTTCCGGCTCGGGGTTCATCAGGAAAAGAGTCTTCATGGTTCCGCGGGATTTTTCTTCCGGCGACTCGTCCTTAAGGTTCCAGTCTACACTCGCGGAGATTACGCCGCTTTCGCCTCGGTCAAAGGAGCAGAAGGGTTCGATCCTTGCCACTGATACCAGGCTGTCGCCGAGCGTATTCATGGTGAGATTGGAGCTTTCCTGCCCTTCGATCAGCAACACGTGGCCACCGCCCGGATAGATCCCGATCTCGAAGAGCCAGCCGTGGTTGAGACGGAAGGTCTTGAGCTTCTTGAGCTCCTTGAGGCCCGACTCACAGAGCGACGAGCGGAACAGCACTAGGGTGCAGTCGCGATCGCGGGCGAGCCCGAGCAGCTCCATCGTTTGGCGGAGCTCAAGACTATAACCCTCCTCCACCACGAAGAGCTTCGTGTTCTTACGCTCAAAACTGTCGATCTCGGCGAGACTGGTCTTGAACTTGAGCGCGACGCCGAGCTTGTCCTGCAGGAGCGCGGAAATTCTCGCCGGTGCGAAACGGTTCTGAGAAAGTGCAATCGCCGGGCGCACGAGCTCGGTTTCGTCGGTCGAAAATCCCCGGCACAGCTTACGCATCTTTCCCCGGAAGCCTTCTGAAAGGGAGAAGTAGTCGTGTTCATTCACCCAGAGTTCGCCAAAAAGCACGAGCGAACTTGATATGAGGAAGTTGCGCTCACGATCGCGCAGACGGTAGAGATCGTCGAGCCAGGCCACCTGGCAGGAAGCGCGGGCGCGGATCAGATCGCGGAACATGTCAGCGTGGTTGGGTCCCGACCCCATCAGCTCTTCGATAAGACGGCCGTGCGAACTCTCGCGGGCGAAGATATTCTTCGAGACTACCTTTACGCGCGAAAATTTCCTGAACCGGCTTTCCAGAAAATCGTAAGCGCGGGAATGAAAAATGCGTTCCGCGAGAGCTGGAGTCCACTCCTCTTTTTTGTAACCCGCCCCGAACTGCATGTGCCGCAGAGAAAAGTCGCCGTGGTCGGAAGCGGCAAGGCCAGTATTGCGGTAGTGCTTGAAGAGAGAGTCGGTAACCACGAGTTCCACATCGGTCTCGAAACCCTCCGAAAAAACTTCCGTGAGCTCCTGCGTGAGCTTCAGAAGGAAATGCCCGTAGCGCTGGAACACGGCGGGGGCGAGCAGACTCACGAGAGGATGGATATTGGGCGGCACGCAAGCATAGAACGGGTGGCCAAGACGGTCCTGCGCGAGATTATGACGCTCCCGGAGAAGCTCGTCGGGCACTCCGCCATTGGGATAGCCGATGCCGAGCTCCGGCGTGACGCAGAGGCGAAGGGAGAGTCCGCTCGCAACGGCCTGCTTCACAAGCTTTTGCAGCAGATGATGGCGGTCCGTTTCCAGATGCGACCAGGGAATCATGCAGGCAAGCACAGTGCTGCCGCTTTCCCGCACGCGCTCGATCGCGGAAAAGATTTCTTTCGAATTGTAATCCCAGTACCTTACAACGGGGACCAGCTCTAGCTTCATAGTTGGCTCTCTTGCTCCGGACAACAATGGCTGCATCATCCTTGCGCAGCCTAACAACGGAACAACGTGTACAGGAAAAGGCTAACACGAAGCGTTTAGGAAAAAACCTTGTTTTTCGGCCACTTGAAGTTATAACGGAACCGTGTAACGCGGAGGGTAGCAATGGACTTCTCACTAACTGACACCCAAAGAGAAATTGTTGAGGTAGCCGCTAAATTCGCGCAGCGCGAGATTGCGCCATTCGTGGACGAAGACGAAGCCAACTCCTATTTCCGCCGTGAGATCTTTTCGAAGGCCGGAGCCGCGGGCCTCATCGGCATCACCTGTTCGGAAGAATATGGCGGCCTAAACCTCGGCACCACCGAGTACGCGCTCGCACTCGAAGAGCTCGCCAAAGTGAGTTCGGGTTACGCAACCTCTCTCTCCGTTACGGCGCTGCCGATTTCGATCCTGGATCGTTTCGGCAGCAAAGAACAGAAGGATAAGTATATCCCTCCCCTCATTGCGGGCGAGAAGATCGGCGCGTTCTGCCTCACGGAGCCCGGCACCGGCTCCGATGCGGGCGCACTGGTCACTACCGCGGTGAAAAAAGGCGATAAGTATGTTCTTAACGGCGTGAAACAGTTCATCACCAACGGTTCGGCCGCCGACGTGTTCGCCGTGATGGCCCGCACCGGCGGTGAAGGCACCAAGGGCGTGAGCTGCTTCATCGTCGACCGTGGCCCCGGCCTCAAGGGCGGCAAAATTGAAAAGAAAATGGGCATGCGTGTGTCGCCCACTCAGGAGATCGTATTCGAGGATATGGAAATTCCGGCCTCCGCACTCATTGGGAAAGAAGGCGAAGGTTTTTCCATCGCGAAGCGCGCGCTAGACGGGGGCAGAATTTCCATGGGCGCCGTTGCTAACGGCATCTCAAAGGCCGCACTCGACGTGGCGTGCGCCTACTCCAGAGAACGCGTGCAGTTCGGCACTCCGATCATCCGCTTCCAGGGCGTGAGTTTCCTGCTCGCCGACGGTGTTACTGAGCTTGAGGCCTCGCGCCTGCTGGTGCTCAAGGCCGCCACTCTCAAGGACCAGGATAAGGAATATACGGTCCAGGCTTCCATGGCGAAGCTCAAGGCCACGGAGGCCTGCATGAAGATCACCACCGACTGCGTGCAGGTGCTCGGCGGCTATGGCTACATGGAAGAGTACAAAGTGGAACGTTACATGCGAGAGGCCAAGATGCTGCAAATCGTGGAAGGCACCAGCCAGATCCAGCGCGTGATCATCGCCAGGAGCCTCTGATGCGCCAGTCTCTCTCCGTTACCGGCGCCTCGATTCCAGGTTTTCAAGACGCGGTTTCCGGTCAGGACGCCTTAAAGCTCAGCGCGAGAATGCAGGAGTGGAATGCCTCTGACTTCGCAGGCTATCGCAGAATCCTTCAGGAAGGCAGCGACTGCGCTCCCGACTTAGGCAAGATTCGCCTTCTGGCCGATGCCCACCGCAATGGCGCCACGGGCAAGCCCATTCGCGACTTCGTGATCCTCGGCATCGGCGGCTCGAGTCTGGGTGGCGAGGCAATCGTGCGTGCGCTTCGCCCTGCTCTCAAAGAGCCTCGCTTCCATGTGCTCGATAACTCCGACCCCGACTGGCTAAAGTGGCTGCTAAGCTCGGTGGATCCGGAAGAAACCCTCTTCTTTGTGGTGATGAAGAGCGGGGGAACCGCCGAGACGATCTCGCAGTTCCTGGTTGCTATCGATTGGGCGAAGAAAAAGCTCGCTGGCGACACGTGGAAAAAGCACTTCGTTTGCTGCACCGATCCCGAGAAAGGCGATCTTCGCGCGCTTGTGCGACGCTGGAAGCTCGACTGCCTGGATGTGCCCCCGGCCGTGGGCGGCCGTTTTTCCGTGCTCACTCCGGTAGGGCTTTTTCCCGCCGCGTTCGCCGGCCTCGCGATCGAGGATTTCCTCGCGGGCGCCGCCAGCGTAGCTTCGTGGGAATCGAAAAAATGGAGCGAGAATCCCTGCGCCAGCCTTGCTCTCGCGCTCGCCGCGGGAGAAAAAGAGCGCCCGGTCACGGTGCTCATGCCCTACAGCACGCGGCTCTCTGCTTTTTCTCGCTGGTTCTGCCAGCTATGGGGGGAAAGCCTCGGCAAAGAAGGCCACGGCCTCACGCCGTTTCCCGCAGTCGGAGCCACCGACCAACACTCCCAGATGCAGCTCTACATGGGCGGCCCGCGCGACAAAGTGATCGTGTTCGTGCACGTGAAGGAAACGGAAGAGCGCATGCCGGTTCCATTTCCGGAGGAACTCTCTGACTTGCCCTCTTTCGCACTGCTAAAGGGAAAGTCGGTGGCCGGCCTGATCGATGCTGAGCTCAAAGCCACGCGCGATGCCGTTACAGAAGGGGGAATCCCGAACTGCACGCTCGAAATTGACCGGCTCGATGCGCACTCGCTCGGTGCGCTCTTTTATTTCTGCGAATGGGCCACCGCAATCGCGGGTGCGAAGCTCGGCGTGAATCCATTCGACCAGCCGGGAGTGGAAGCGGCGAAGATTCTTACGAAGAAATATCTCGCTGAAAGCAAATAGTGGGCTCACCACCAATTCCTAGATATGATTCTATTGTGCTGGGTAGCGGCCTGAGTGGCCTTACAGTGGCCTGCCTGCTTTCAAAAGTCTTTGGCGAAAAAGTTCTGGTTCTCGAGCGGCATACGAAACCCGGCGGCTTCACCCATACCTTTCGCCGGGGTGAGTTCGAGTGGGACACCGGCCTTCACTACGTTGGCAAAATGCAGCCGGGCGAGTTTCCCCGCCTGCTCATGGACTTCCTCACGCGCGGCGAAGTGTCGTGGCGAAAAATGCCTGACCCCTTCGAGCTTTTTCATTTTCCGGGCTTTAAGTTCGGGCAACGAGCGGGAAAAAATAATTTCCTGGCCGACTTGATCGCAGAGTTCCCTCAGGAAGCCGTTTCGCTGCGCCACTATTTCCGCGCTCTCAATCTTGCCCAGATCTGGATCGTGCTCCGCTTCTCTTCGCAGGTTCTGCCCATCGGCCTCGCCTGGATTCCGCGGGTCACGTCAATTCTCTTCCGACGCTGGGGCCTCATGAGCCTGGGTGCCTTGTTTCTCAAACGAGTGCCTAACCAGAAACTGGCGGCTCTGCTCGCTGGCCCCTCGGGCGACTACGGCCTCGAACCGTCGCGCGCTAGCCTCGCAGTTCACTCCCTGATCGTGAGCCACTATTCTACCGGCGGCTTCTATCCCGAAGGTGGCTCGGCAAGCGTGCCGGAAAAGATCATTGCCCACCTCAAGCAGAACGGCTCCGAGATCCTGCTAGGCCACGAAGCCAACGAAATCATCCTCACGAATGGCCGAGCGCGAGGAGTGCGTGCTCAGCATCAGAACGAACTGAAAGAGTTTCACGCCCCGAAAATTTTTTCCTGCGTAGGCGTGCGCAAAACTTTCTCTTCTTTGCTGCGCGCCCCCTCCCGCATAAGCCGGGAATTGACTGATTTTCCCCGTGGAATCTCCCTTGCCACGATTTACCTCGGCTTGCGCTCTTCGCCCGCGGCGCTGGGATTGCGGGGAGAAAATCACTGGCTTTTTCGAAGCACCGATTTTGAGCAAATGGCTGCCGAGCATGCTGGCCCAAGCCTACCCGTGATCCAGGGCTGCTTCGTTTCCTTTCCTAGCTTGAAGGACTCCAGCGCAAAAAGCCATACTGCGGAAATCCTTGTGCCGGTTCCCTATGAGCTTTTCGCAGATTCCGCCCAAGGACCCTGGAAAAAAAGAGGCGCTGAATATGGCGACCTGAAAGAAGAGCTGGCGGATCGCGCGCTTGCCTTCGTGGAAGAACGCCTGCCGGGGCTACGCGCGCTGGTGGAGTTCCGGGAAGTTTCTACCCCTCTCAGCGTGGAACATTTCTCCGGCCACGCGCGAGGAGAGGTCTATGGCTTGCCTGCCACGCGTGAAAAATTTGGCCTTTCGAACCTTGGCCCACGCACGCACGTTAAGGGGCTTTACGTTGCCGGGGCCGATGTTTTCGCGCACGGAATCGTGGGTGCGATGACCAGCGGATTCTGCGCAGTTTCTGCCGCAAACTCACTTTCAGGCGTGATTCGCCTGTTCCGCGGAGTATTTGGCGGAGCTAAATAAATCTAATGGCAATACGTCTTGCATTGGCCCCAGCTGTCCCAGATATTTCCGTCCAGCATGCAGAGCACGCGTGTGCGCCCATCGCTGTTGCTCGTGATCAGCTTGCAGTTGGGATCATCATTGCGTTCGCTAAACGCGAGCAGGTCCTGCACTAGCTGCTGGCTTGAGCCACAGCTTCTTTTGGCCGCGTAGTAGTTCGCATTGCATTCCGCGGCGCACGCGGCACGCGAGCTTTCTGTCCAGCCGGAATTGCAGCCCTGGCGACAGGATAAAAGGGTAGCTTGTGCTTCGGAGAGGCAGCTCGCGGAGGCTGCAGCAGCCTGGAACAGGGAAATCAGAGTAACCAGGAGGAAGAGAGGCGTTTTCATAAACGTATCCTTTGCTTCCAGGGTCCGGTTTGTTGGAGGCATTTTAAACGTTTACTCGTGCAATTCAAAATCAAAATGGTCAATTTAATAGACGAGGGATTTCGATTACTTAAGGATCCACCCCGCTAAATTTCAAGCTATGCTCCTCCCTATGCACAGACAACTCCAGGACCATTGGCAGCTCACACTCGCCTATCTCACCGAATCCCAGGCCATCGCTATCTACCAGGCGGAATGCGCGGTATTGCGCCTTTCACAGTTTTCTCCCGAGCGCGGTCAGTCGCTCGCGCTCTGCGGTGAAATCATGCAAGAGGAAAGGGAGCACGAAAAACATCTCCTTCACTGGTATACGCCGGGCTGGCCCGTACGCCTCTATTCTTACCCGAATGCCTTTCTGGGATTTCTTGTGGGACTTGCCCTGGCATTGCTGCCGGGCAGGCTCTGCTGGCGACTGCATGTGATCGCCGAGATCCAGGCAGCGCAAACCTACGCCCGAACTGCAAACCTGCTGAAACATGCGGAGCCGGAGCTATTGCGCTTCCTGCATGAAGCCTCTTCGCAGGAAAAGTTGCACGCGGACCGGTTCGAAAAGTTGCTGAGCGGCTGACTACTCGTTCCGCTCGCTGAGCGGAAACACAATCCGCTGCTGGTTGCGGTTTTCGAGCCGCGAGAAGAAAAATTGCGCCTCGTGCTCTTCGAGCAGCATCTTCGCCACCGTGAAGGCCACCGAGCTCTGGATCTCGTATTCGTGTTTCACGGGATCGCCGTTGTCTTCGATGCGCACTTCCACATTGCCGTAGCCCGGAATCATTTCGATGTTCAGAAAAGGATCGAAGGCCTGCTTGCCCGCCTTTTCGCCGATCGAAAGCAGGCTCTGCTGCAGGAGGTGAAAAAAAACCTGGAGCAACCGGTTGCGATTGCCCATTACGAGTGCCACACTCTTGGTTCCTGTGATCGCCGTCTTCAAGCGCACGGTATGGCGCTGGGCCTCGCCCTGAAGGAGATCGAGCGCACTCTGGATACAGTCCGCTATCGATACATCACTGCGCTCTTCGTCGGCCTTGCGCACGAGGCTGAGCATGGTCTGCACGATCTTCCGGCAACGCTCGGCAGAATGCACGATATTGGCCACGTCTTGCCCGAGGGGCGAAGAAGCATCGAGATCCTTCTGCAGAATCTGCCCGATGGCGAGGATCCCGCCGATTGGATTGTTGATCTCGTGGGCAACGGAGCCCACCAAAGTTCCGAGCTCGGCTACCTGCTCTTTCGCGAGAATCTTCTCGGTGAGGAAACGCTCTTCCGTTACATCGTGGAAGCGCAGCACGTAACGGCCAGCGCCGAGCGGCTCATTGATCGTATCGAAGTAAACACGATAGTGCTTGCCACCATTTTCCACGTCCCACTCATTAACATTGAGCACAGGCTGGGCCTTGAGCTGTTCGGCCGTAACAACTGCCGGCTCTTTACCCATCAGCCGCTCGACTGGAAGCTTTGCAAAGCGCCCATAGGCGCGGTTTCCGCGCAGCACGAGATATTCATCGTCGAGAATGGCGACTGGGTCTTCCACCGCGTCGAAGCTCGCTTCCCATACGGTCTTGGTCTCTTCGGCCTTCGAGATCATCAGGTTGCGCTCCACGGCAAGCGCCACTGCATCGCTGAGGTTGAGCAGGGCCTCGCCCACCTCTTCCATCTGCTTGGCGTCGGGCTCGCCGGAGAAGCGAACGTAAATATGGGCTTTCAGCAGGCCCTGAAAATGTACGGGCACGGCTAGCTGGTAAAGCCCGACCACGCGCGAGCTCGCGGTATCAGGGTAAGCATGCACCTTCACCTCGGCCACGGGCGCGATCTGTACGAGAGCCTTCGAGATTGCCTGTTCCACCGATTCCATATTGCGTGCGCCGGAAAGTTCCAGAATGGAAGAGCCCAGCAGCTCGATAGAGGGGTCGTCGAACTGGCCGCCGCCGTCGCCACCCCAGGCCACGCTCTCCGCGGCCTCGAGATCGTGCTGCAAGCGGGCGTCGTTTAGCACGGAGCGCACCGCGAGCAGGAGCTTCTCAGGCGCAAGATCAGGAGGAAGCAAATGGAAGGCGAGCGCTTTCGGAAAACGTTCGGCGGCGTCTTTCAGCACGGGAAGAGTCGCAAGCAGGATCGCCCGCTCACCGGGATCGAGGCGGCTTTCCAGCTCGTCGAGATTCGCCACGCACACCATCTCGGCGAGACGATTCTGCGGCAGGCTATCGCGCCGGGCATAGAGAGCTTCATTTACGATCCAGACGCGCTCCATCACCCTCCCCTGCACTCACACTGAGTCGGCCTCAATTGTTCCGTCATGCAGGCGCAAGGCGAAGCGCTTGCCGGGCGGCAGCTCCTTCACCGAGCGCACAGCTTTTCCATTTTCCTTGTCGAAGGCGATACTGTAGCCGCGTTCGAGAACTTTCAGCGGCGATAGCGCCTCGAGAGAAAGCTGGAGCCGCGTAACGAGATGGCCATTGCGCTCCACGGAGCGGTGAATCGCCGTACCGAGGCGTTCTGACCAGTCGTCAAAGCGCAGCCGCAGATCGTTGATACGGTCGCGCGGATTCTTGAGGCCTGCCACCATGCTTTTCAGAAGAAGACGAGCGCCGTCGATCTCGTTGCGAACCGCATTCTCAAGACGCTGCTGGATCTCTCCCAGTGATTCAATCATGGCATCGAGCTCGCGCACGAGCAGCTCAGCGGCAGCGGAGGGCGTGGCGGCGCGCAAGTCGGCCACGAAATCGGCGATCGTGAAATCCACCTCGTGGCCCACGGCACTCACTACGGGAATCTCGGATTCAAAGATTGCGCGGGCTAGCGCTTCGTCATTGAAACACCAGAGGTCCTCGAGCGAGCCCCCTCCCCGCGTGAGAAGGATCACGTCGCCGAGCTTGTGCTCGTTCACCTGGCGCATCGCCTTTACCAGATCTTTGGCGGCCTCCGCGCCCTGCACGAGGCAAGGAACGATAAGCACGTTCACTCCGGAGAACCTGCGCTTCAGCACAGAAAGCACATCGCGGATCGCGGCGCCTGTCGGGCTGGTGATAACCACGATACGCTGGGGAAAAGCCGGCAGTGGCCGCTTTCTTTCCAGGGCAAAGAGCCCCTCGGCCTGCAGTTTTTTCTTGAGTGCTTCGAACTTAGCCTGAAGGCCTCCCGCGCCCACAGGCTCGATGGCTTCCACGATGATCTGGTAGGTGCCGCGGGGCGGATAGACGGAAATTTTCCCGCGAAGAATCACCTCTACCCCGTCTCTCATTTCAGAGACTCGCTTGTTGCGCATCGCCTGGCCGCGAAAGAGCGCAGCAGAGATCACGGCTTCGGTATCTTTCAGCGAAAAATAAATATGGCCACTTGAGGCTGGGCGCCAGTTGGAAATTTCCCCGCGCACGCTAACAGCGCCAACTTCGCCTTCGAGGAGGTTCTTGATCGCGGTCGTGAGATGGCCCACGGAAATCACGATCTCCTCGCCATCCGCAGTATCTTTTTCAAGCTCGCTGAAAAGGTCCATCACCGGTCCTGCGCAGTAACGGATTCTGGAGCCGTCACTGCGGTTTATTTTGTCGGGGCGCCCTGCATACTGATGGCCTTCGTGGCCGTCTGCGGGGTTTTGAAGTTCATCGTCTTCAGGTAGTTTAGCGCCTGTTGTACCTGGTAATCATCCTTGGGATCAAGCATGCGGGGCGGCGCATCCTTCGCAGCCACAGAATTTTTCTCGTCTTCCTCGTCTTTATCGTCCTTGGCGTTCTTTTCCCGCTCGGCGGCGGCCTCGATATGGTTCTTCAGGTCAGCTTCGCTCACGTTTCGCACTTTTTTGCGGAGCTTCTTCATGGCTTCAGGATCCAGGTCGTCGAGAATAATGTCCGGCTCGATACCTTTTGCCTGAATCGACACTCCGTTGGGGGTGTAGTAACGCGCGATCGTGAGCTTAAGCCCAACGTCCTCGGCTAACGGGATCACGGTCTGCACGGAGCCCTTGCCGAAGGTGCGCTGGCCGGCGATCAGGGCGCGCTTGTGATCCTTCAGCGCACCAGCCACGATCTCCGCGGCGCTCGCCGAGCTTCCGTTAACGAGCACGACCATCGGGAAATCAAGCCGGGCAACGCCAGAGCGGGCGCTTTTCACGTCTTTGTCTTCCTTGTCGCGCCCGATCGTCGAAACGATAACTCCGGAATCTACGAAGAGGTTCACCACTTCGACCGCCTCATCGAGCAGGCCACCTGGATTATTGCGCATATCCAGCACAAGACCGGTTAGCTTTCTTTCGCTTTCGAGCTTCGCGATCGCGGCCTTCACCTCACTGGAGCTCTTCTCCTGGAAGTGGTTGAGCTTGATATAGCCGTAGCCGCCCGCGAGCATTTCCAGCTTCACGCTTTTCACGTCGATGGTTACACGCTTCATCTTGAACTCAAGCTGCTTGGGCGCGCCTTCCCGGGCCACGGAAAATTTTACCTCAGTGCCTACAGCGCCGCGGATCTTCGAGGTGGCTTCGACAATGCTCATGCCTTTTGTCGAAACTCCGTCGATCTTCATGATCCTGTCACCCGGCTTAATGCCGGCTTTCCATGCAGGTGTGCCCTCCATAGGTGTGACCACGGTCAGGATCCCCTCTTTGTTCACCCAAACCTCGATGCCGAGCCCGCCGAATTTCCCGGCGGTGTCGGTTTTGAGCTGAGTATAGATATCCGGAGGCATGAAATTCGAATGGGGATCGAGCGTCTCGAGCATTCCCTTGATCGCGCCGTGCACGAGGTCATGGGTCTTCACTTTATCGACGTACTGCTTTTCAATGAAGTTGATCACCCGGCCGAAGAGAGCGATATCATCGTACTTGGAGTTAGGTACGACCACCTGGCTCTGCGTGGGATTGGGCCCTGAAACAGACGCGTCTTTCTTCTCCTTTTCATCGGCTGCGAACAGAACCGCGGAAAAGGAGATGGAGCCGGCGAGCAACAGAGCGGGCAAACGAGAAAAAGACATAGGGACCCTTCCTTGGAAATTCCTCTTTTTATTGTCTCTTATTTAGGGTGAGAAGGGGGCCGAAAAATACGCACGACCGCGAAGGATTTTTAGTTAGTGGTGGACCCATTCTGTCTGCCGGTATCCGCTTTCGAAAACCACGGTACCGGATTTACTGCAACGTGACGCTGGCGAATCTCGAAATACACCGGCGTGCCGTCGAGCGCGGAGCGGCCGATCGATTCGCCTTCCTTTACTTCGTCGCCCTCACCCTTAAGGGCCTCGCTAAGCTGGCCCACCAGGCTGTAGTACTGATCACCATGGTCGAGAATCAGGAGCTGCCCGTAGCCGCCGATTTTGCCCGAGAAAACCACCTTGCCCGGAAAAACAGCGTTCACGGGTGTGCCGGCGCCGGCCTGAATATCCACGCCTTTGTGAAAAGTGTAGAGGCTCGCCTTGGCATCGTAACGGCGGCCGAACGTGGTCACGATCTTACCGAAGATCGGCTGACTCAGCCCGCCCTTGCGCGCGGCGAAGCCGGTGCCGGGTTTGCGGGGTGCCGCGATCTTCTCGGGTGTGGCGTCGGCGTCTTTCTGCTTTTTCACTTCCGCGGCCAGGTTGAAGCGACTCAGCACACTTTCGAGTTCACCCTCAGCAGCTTTGGCGGTCTGGTAAGAGCGCAGGCGCTCGCCCTGTTCGCTTCGAGTCTTGGTGAGGAGTTCTTTTTTCAGCTTCTGGTTTAGCTCGAGCACGGCCTGCTTTTCTTTGAGGTCTTCACCATGGGCGGTCTGCCGCTCTTTGTCTTCGGCGAGCTTGGCATTGAGGCTCTCCACCTCTTCGAGCACTTTCCGAAGCGACAGGATTTCCCCTTTATCGGCCTGGAGCATCCGCGTGACCATCTCACGGTATTGGTGCAAAGAGGCGTGATCGCTTTCCGTCAGGCTGGCAATCGGAGAGCGCGTTTCAAGCGTGGGAAGGAGTGAAAGAGCCATGCGCAGGCGTTTTTTGCGGGTCTCGATACTGCCCTGAAGGCTGTCTTTGCGCAGGTTCATCTCCTGCACATGCGCCTCGAGCTTCTCGAGCTCGATCGCCGACAACTCTATCTCGAGCGCCTGCAGCTTGAGCAGCTTCTCGAGACGGCCGAGCTCGCTCGATAGCGAGGCTTCCGCTTGCTTTGCGCTCTGGATGCTGCCTTCCAGGCGCTTCACTTCGTTCTGGATATGTTCGAGATTCTGCTTCTGCGCGGCTGCAGGAGCGCTCGGTGCGGCATTGGCCGAAACGGAATATACCAGAAGCGAAAAGAAAAGCGCTCCAGCCTTCACTTAAGCGATCCTTCCGCGGGCGAGAGCGGCCAGGCCGGCCAGCACATGCGCAAGGAGCGCCATGCCAACGATCGCCAAAGCCGCGAGGGCAAAAGAAGCGAAGTCGATACGAAAGGCATCGTAGCCGATCGTGCCGAAGAACTGGTTATAGAGATCCGAGATATAAGTCTTGCCGGCAAAGAGCACCACAATGCAGAGCAGGCCTGTCGTGAGGCTCTGCACCACCGCTTCGATCATCCAGGGCAGCAGGATCGCGGCCTTGGTGGCTCCGAAGGAGCGGATCAGCTGGATCTCCTGGGCGTCGGTATAGAGGATGTTCTGGTAGTGCCCGAGGCATACGATGAAGAGCACGAGCCAGAGGCCGATCGAAAGCGCACCACCTCCATAGCCGAGCCAGCGCAAGGAAGTGAGCGCGCGGCCGAGGCGAAGCGAGCCGTCGTCGACCCGGGCCACGCTCGCCACGGCAGTGATCGCCTCTACGGTTTCCTTGCGGGCAAACGAATCGGTATCAGCCGGAAAAACCACTTCGAGCATCCGCGGCACCACTTCGTCGCCCAGCGAGGCGAGCGCCTCGTGCAGGTCAGGAAAGTGCTGCTTGAGAAACGCCTGGAATTCCTCCTTGCTCACGATGCGCGCGGTTTCCACGCCCTTGATCTGCATCACGCGAGTGAGCGCTTCTTCCACGGCGGTGGGCTCGGCGCTGTCGATGAAAACGGAGGCCGAGCGTGCGGCCTTGAAGTGATCCTGCTGGCCCATGAGCCACAACGACCAAAGCCCGATCGCAGCGGCAGCGGTGAGTAAGGCCGAGCCGCCGAGGATCGCGAGAATCGAGGGAACCAGCCGTCTTCGCATTCCGGAAAGCGCCGCTTTTAGAAAATACATGCACCCTCCCGGTCGTCCACGCGCACGGTTCCCGCCGAAAGATGCAGAGTGCGTCGGCGAACCTTGCGAATGATGTCGCGGTCATGGGTGGCCACGAGCATTGTCATCCCCTTGATATTGAGCTTCTGGAAAAGATCCATCACAGTCCAGGTATGGTCATGGTCGAGAGAGCCGGTGGGCTCGTCGGCGATCAGGAGATCAGGCTTATTGATGATCGCACGCGCGATCGCAACCCGCTGCTGTTCCCCGCCGGAGAGCTCGCGCACGGTGGCATCAAGCACTTTCGTGGAAAGGCCCACGGCGGTGATCGCGTCCTCCACCAGCCGCTCAGCTCCGCGGCCAAAAAAGCTTACGGGCTCAATGCCGAGCCCGGCGCGCCCGAAAAAAAGAGGAATAGCCACGTTCTCGTAGACGGTGCGGTCTTTGAGCAGGCGGTAGTCCTGGTGCACGACACCAATGCGGCGGCGGAGCTTGAGCATCTTGCCCGAGCCCTGCTCGAAGCGAACATTGTCACAAGCCACGATCCCGGAGGTCGCGAACTCTTCGCCGGTGATCAGCTTCAAAAGAGAAGTTTTGCCGGCGCCGCTGTCGCCTACCACGAAAAGGAACTCGCCTTTATTGAGCTCGAGGTTCACGTTCCGCAGGACCAGCGAGTTGGGATGGTAGCTCTTCGATACCTGTTTCAGTAAGACCATCATAGGTCAGGATTTCCCCTCCGTAGGTGACACGGCGATTCCACCAGCCAGCCGTCTTAAAAGCCTAACATCCTTCCAGGTGCCCTGGCTAGTCTTGCGATCCCCAGAGAAGGCCTCTAAACTTAGGAAAATGAACGCCTTTTCGCGCTACGGGTCCGCCCTTCTCCTGCTTGCCGCCGGATCCGCCCACGGCGAGCCGGGCTTTCCCGTTATTTCCTCGCCCTTTGCCCAGCTCCGCAAAGCCCCTGTTTTTAGCGCCGAAATCATTCCCCAGGCGAAAACTTGGGGGGTTTCCTTGCCTATCGGCACCCCTTTCCAGGTGGAAAAGGTCTATGGGCGCTGGGTTTTTGGCCGCCCCTCCCCCCTGGCCAACATGCGAACTGCCGACTATTCCCCCCCGGGCTGGATTTTCAGCCGCCAGCTCCTGGTTCCCGGAGACTCAGATACCCTCTCGCCGGCCCAGCTCAAGGCCTCACGCAATGTGCTTTTCCATGGCCGGGCCACCCGCAAGAAACTGGGTGACACTGGTGCCAGCCCGACAGACTTCCTCGAAACGCTGACCCTCTCCCGGAAAACCCTGGAAGCCTTCTCCATCCGGGATAAGGAAGCGGCTAAGCAAATACCCTTTTCCCTGCACCCGATCTCCGAAGCCCTTGCTAACGAGAAGGAGCCCGCACCAATGGGACTCATCGGGGCCGACCTCACTTTCCTCGATCAGGAGATCAAGGTGATCCAGGACCGTAAACAAAGGGAAGCCAGGCAGAGGGAAGCCAAGAAGTTGAAAGCCCCCGCCGCGCCGCCCCTCGACGATGGAACCCGCACAGGCGTGCTCGGTCGCTACCTCCTGGAACGCTATCTCGACTTGCCTCCCCTCACGATGGAAGAGGTCGACGGGCACATCTATCTTCGGGCAACTGCAACGCGCGCCCTGCGAGGCTGCCCTAAAGAAACGCAGGACTATTGGAAAAACCGGCGCTGGGCTCACTTCCGCGTTTTCCGCCTTAAGTCGCGCCCAGAAGTTAAGCAGCCGTGGCTGGAGCTGGCACTGCCCGGCGGTTATTTCGCCGTGAGCGCGCGCGCAATCGAACAAGCCTCGAACGAAGCAGAACTCGCATACCTGCTGGTGCGCCAGCTGGTGCGTGAGCCCCGGGTAAAAAGAAAAGCCACGCGCTTCGATGCCAAGGCCTGGCCTCAAAGCCTGCCCGCCCTCTCAGAAGAAATTTGGGACCTCGTGCTCAAAGCGCAGAGCACGAAAGATAGCGAGCACCTCGACGTGGCCGATGAGATTGCCGTCGATATGATCGCGGCTGAGTGCATCGCGCGCGCCGGCTACCGCCCGATGGCCGGGCTGGCCTACTTGAAGAATCTGTTCGTGAACAAAGAAGAGCCCTGGGCGGAGTGGTTCTCGAAGAACAGCATCGGCCTCGGGTACCGGATCGAGCGCCTCGCCACCCTCATTCAGGAGTCGGTCGCGCAGCAAAAATTTCCCGACGGCAGCGACAGTCAGACCAAGCGCTTTGCGGCGGCTTCACGGCAGTGGAATATCCTGCCATGAACATGCGCAGCCTGCGCCCGATCGTATTTCCCTTCGCTCTTTACATCATCGTTTCCCAGGTGGCGCACACCCTGCTGAATACGATCGTTTCCTACATCGTGTCGCTCTCGCAAAAAACCGGCACCGACTTCTCCAATACCGTGAACGAGATCGCCGACCAATACCTCGTGCTTTCGTTGTCGCTCGGCGCGCTTCTGCTGTCTCTTACGTTGTGGCAGGCCGATCGCGCGCTCTACCGCTCTGTGCCCTTCTGGAATGACCTGCGAAAGCCCTTCTGGCAGCTCGACCGCTCCCGAAAAGAAGAACTCCTGCGCGGCCTCTCGAGCGGCGCGCTTGCAGCCCTCGTGTTTCTGGTATTCTTCGCGATCTCCGGCCAGCTAAGTTACCTCGGCGTTTACATTACCTCGACGATCGGCACCCCGATCTTCCCGCTCTTCTTCATGGACATCGCCGCGCTCGCCACCCTGCTCCTCTGCGAAGAGTTTCTGTTCCGCCATAAGATCCTGCGCGGCCTGCTGGCCCTGATGCCGGAATCAGCCGCGATCGTATTCACCAGCGCCCTGCATATCCTGGCCCGACACTGGCAGTTTCACCTGGAAGCCTTCGACTATGTGAATCTCGCCTGCCTGAACCTCGTGCTTGGGTATTTTTACGTGAAAAGCGGAAAGTGCCACCGCGGCCTGGGCTTTCTCCTTTCCCTGCTTCTGCTCCTACATAACATGGGTGGGTTGCCACTCTGGGGCTACGAAAGCCCGAGCATCTTCCTGTTCAAAGCGGGCCTCCGCTCGTCGAGCCTCATAACGGGGGGCACAAGCGGACCGCTCGGTGGGCTGGGGCTTTTTGGCATATTGGCGATCTTCGCGCTCGGATCATTTCTGACCTGGAAACGAGAGCTGGAAGCGAAGCGCCAAGCGAGCGGCGGCCCCCTGTCTTGATTGACCTTTCCCTGCCTCGGGCCTACTCTGTAAGCCATGCCAAATACAGACGTTTCCCTCAATACCATGTCACTGATCATGAACGCCGGACTCGTGGTGAAAGCCGTGATGCTCGGGCTCTTTTTCGCCAGTGTGCTTTCGTGGGCGATTATCCTTCTGAAGCGCCAGCTGCTTAAACAAGCGACGAAGCAGAACGACGCATTCCTTCAGGGCTTCTGGGGTGGCTGGAATATCTCGGAAAGTTTCAGCCGCGCTGCGGACTATCCGCAGAGCCCGGTCGCGAAAAGTTTTCAAGCCGCGATTCGCGAGCTGCGCAAGCTCGGCGAAGAGAAGAAAGCCGCCGGCGACAATGGCCTCCGTGGCGATGTCGTCGTGCGCGCTTTGAAAAAAGCGAATACCGTCGAGATGGCGAATTTAGAGAGCTCGGTGAGCTGGCTGGCCACGGTCGCCTCAGCTGCTCCCTTCGTGGGCCTCTTCGGAACCGTATGGGGGATCATGAGCTCCTTCCAGAGCATCGGCATCTCCGGCAACGCGAGCCTGGCGGTAGTAGCGCCCGGCATCTCGGAAGCGCTCATCGCCACCGCGATCGGCCTCTTCGCCGCCATTCCCGCCGCGATCGCCTATAACTTCCTCAACGCCAAGATCAAGTCACAAGCGCTCACCCTCGATTCCTTCAATCAGGACCTCCTCAACCTCCTCCAGCGCGAAGGTGCCATCTAGTGGCCGGCATGGGCGGAAGCGGCGGGGGCTCGTCGCACACCGACGGATCCAACTATAAGTCTCAGGCCATGCTCTCCGAGATCAACGTGACCCCGCTGGTCGACGTAATGCTCGTGCTCCTCATCGTGTTCATGATCTCCGCGCCGCTCATGCAGCAAGGCGTGCAGGTCGACCTACCCAAAACGAAGAGCCCCGCGCTTGCCGAACAGGAAAAACCTTTTGTGATCGTGGTGAACAAAAGCGGCAACGTGGAAATCGGCAAGAATGAAGTTCGCACCTCCGAGCTCGTCGAAAAGCTGCGCGCCGCCTTCGCCAAACGAGAGAAAAAAGAGATCTTCATTCAGGCCGACAAAAGCATTTCCTACGGAGTAGTGGCGGGCGTGATGGCACAGGCACAGGCCGCCGGCATCAGCCGCATTGGATTGGTCACCGAAGCCAAGGATTCGCGCCAGAAATAGCGCATGGAATCTCATCAAAACGAACAGCAGAGAAAAGCCGAGCAACGGACCAAGCGCTTCGTAGTAATTTCGTTTGCGTCGCACATCGCGTTCTTGTTGAGCTTCACGATCGGCAGCTACTTCGCGCCCCAGAGCCTGGTGCTCGCGCCTTCGGTGCAGATCGACATGGTGGCCCTGCCCGACACACTAAAAAATCAGCAGCAGGAAGACATCGACCTGACGAAACCCGTAAAGGAAGACACGCCCCCTGCCCCGCCGCCGCCGGAGCCCGAGGCTAATAAGCCCGAGCCGGTGGCCGAGCCCACTCCTCCCGCGCAGCCTGATCCCGACGAGATGGCGCTTGAGCGCGAAAAGGAAAAGCAGAAGCTCCTCAAGGATAAAAAGAAACTCGAAGCCGATGCCAAGAAGCGCGCCAGCGAAGCGCTCAAAAAAATGAAAGAGGAAGCCGAAAAGGAACGCCTTGCCGAAGAAAAGAAACGTAAGGACGCCCTCGAAAAGCGCAAAAAAGACCTCAAAGACTTCGAAGAAGCCTATCGACGGGCCCAGCGTGGAAACCAGAAGAATGAGGGCACGAGCGCCACGGGAGATATCAACGCCGACACAAAGAACGCTTACGTGGGGCACCTGGTGGACCGGATACGTTCCCAGTGGTCGTTGCCTCAGTATTTACAGAACAAAGGCTACCGTGCGGAAATGCGCATGTACCTGAACGCCAGAGGCGAGGTATTCAAGCTGGAATTCACCCGCGTTTCGGGTAATAACCGGTTCGACGAACAGGCGGAGGCCGCGATTCGAAATGCCAAGTTCATGCCTCCGCCGGCCGAGATGGCCTCCGTGCTTAAAAATCCGGGAGTGCTGGTACAATTCCCGCTATAAACAATAGGAACGCAGTTAACGCCAAGATTGGAACTCTTATGAACCACAAAATTCTAGCAGTGCTTTGTATGATAGTTGGCTCCACCTCTGCTCTTACAGCGCTGGCCGATACTCCAATGATCAAAATCGCCGTAGGCGAAGCTCGCGTGAGAAAATCCGTGGTTGCGTTCCCGACCATCATCGCTTCGCGCGACACCGAAGGTAAGCTCCGCTCCGTGCGCGAGATCTCGATGAGCGACCTCGATTTTTCCGGGCTCTTCGATTTTCTCAACCCCGCCGCCTTCGTGGAAGATGGCGCCAAAGCGGGCGTAACTCCCGGCACCTTCAAGCTCGTCGACTGGTCGTCGATCGGCGCGGAGTTCCTCGTAAAAGGCAAAGGCGAGGTTGTGGGCAATAACGTGACTCTCGAGATTTATCTCTACTCCGTTTCCACCGGCAAACAACTGCTCGCCAAGCGCTACAAGGCCACCGAAGACAGCGTGCGCAAGATGGCGCATACCGTTTCGAACGATATCCTCTTCGCCCTCACTGGCAAAAAAGGCCCCTTCACCTCGAAGGTCGCGTTCGTAAGCGACAAGACCGGCAAGAAAGAAATCTACGTGATGGACTACGACGGCCACAACCCGATCAAGGTTACCTCGAAGTTCTCGCACGCCATGAGCCCCGGCTGGAGCGCCGACGGCAAACAGATCGCATTTACCGCTGTAACCAAAAACGGCAAGAACGTGCGCAACCACAACCTCTTCGTTTACGACTTACCGACCGGCAAGATCAATATGCTGAGCAACCGCCAGGGCATCAACTCAGGCTCCGTGTTTTCTCCTGTAGGCAAGCAGCTCGCGCTCACGATGAGCTTTCCCGGTAACGCTGAGATCTTCCTGATGGACCCCGTGAGTAAAGTCGTGCAACGGATCACCAACAGCTTCGGCCTCGATGTGGATCCTTCCTGGAGCCCCGACGGCAAGTGGCTGGCTTTCGTTTCTGACCGCTCAGGCCGCCCGATGGTCTACAAGATGGAGGCAAGCGGAGCGAACGTGCAACGACTCACCTACGCCGGCTACTACAACGCGACTCCGTCGTGGTCTCCCGCTGGCAACAAGCTCGCCTTCGCAGGCTGGGACGCCGGCAAGTTCGACATCTTCATCATGAATACGGACGGCACCAATATCGAGCGGCTCACCAAGAGCATGGGCAACAACGAGGACCCCGATTTCGCTCCGGACGGTTACTTCATCGTTTACTCGTCGAACCGTAAGGGCAAAAAGAACCTCTACATCACGAACGTAGACAACACGACCCACCGGCAGATCACGTCCGACTTCGGTAATTGTGAAAGTCCTCGCTGGAGCCCGGCGAATTAGTCGGTGACCAATCGGCAGGAGCCCGAGCTCAAGCCCGGCGAATTAGTCGGTCGCCCCTTTTATTGCGCAGTTTCAATGACTTAACTATTTGTTGACTAATTTAGTCAACAAAGGTATCTTAGCCCCTCTTGAGGTTATGTATGCTCATGGTAAATCTCAGCCCATTCCTTCTCGCCGCCCTTCTCCTAGTGCTGGGCCTCTCGGCTTAGTGTCAGGGTCTTTCGCGTGTCTGGTGGATCAGTCCTCCGGCTGATCGCAACTGCGTTAAGCTCTGATTCATTTCTCCCAGCTCTTACGATTTTCACCGCTCAATGCAATTGTTGCCAATTTCAGAGCAGACTCCATTACTTAGAACTCGAGAATTTGTACTTGTCATAGTTGAGTATTTTTTATATATTGCACCGCGCTATCTTAACGGTAGCCTTTACACGGGTAGGCAGGAGCAAATACATGTTGGAAGCTCAAAAAGAAGCCCTCAAATCGAAGCACCGCGAACAGCTTCACATGCTGAACGAGCTGAGCCACCGGCTGCAGAGCTTGCTCACCGCGGAGAACCTCTACAAAGAAACGCTCAAGATCATCCAGGGCCGCTTCAAGTACTACTACATCTCCCTCTGGACCACCGCCGCCGACGGCACCGCCACTCTCCAGGCCCACGAAGGCGCTTACGCGAACTTCCTGAACCCCGGCTTTCAGCTCAAAGGCGAAGGCATCATTGGCCACGTGATCGCGCAGAAGAAGGCCTACCTTTCGAACGACGTTTCGCACGACAAGAACTTCACCTCGCTGAAACTCCCTATCGACACCAAGAGCGCGCTCGCCGTTCCCATCGTGAACAGCACGGATGGGCTCATCGGTGTGCTCAATGTGGAAGCCGCCGAAGCCGGCGCCTTCGATAACGACGACCTCTTCGTGATGGAGAGCATCGGCGCCCAAGTTAGCCTCGCCCTCTCCAACGCCCAGCTCTTCAACCAGGTAAGCGGATTCAACAAAGAATTGAAAAAGCTCGTCGAAGAAAAAACAGTCGAGCTGCGCTCAGCCAACGAACGGATCCTGGAGCAGCAGAAGCTCGTGCAGAAAGAAAACCGCGCGCTCAAGACCATCGTGAACCGCGCCGCTCCTGGCCGCGAGATCGTGGGCCAGAGCACCACGATCGCTTCCCTTCTCAGCATGGTCGACAAAATCGCGCCCACGCGCGTTTCTGTTCTGATTCAAGGTGAAAGCGGCACCGGTAAAGAGCTCATCGCTCACCGCATTCATCGCCAGTCTGATCGCATCGACAAGCCTTTCGTCACGATTAACTGCGGCGCGCTCCAGGAAGCGCTTCTTGAGAGCGAGCTCTTCGGTCACGAGAAAGGCTCCTTCACCGGCGCCGTAGCACAAAAGATCGGCCTGGCCGAAACGGCTGACGGCGGAACGCTATTCATGGATGAGATCGGCGAGATGAGCCTGAACATCCAGGCAAAGCTCCTGCGCTTCCTCCAGGAGGGCGAGATGTACCGCGTTGGCGGCAAGCAGCCTATTCGCGTGGACGTGCGCGTATTGAGCGCGACAAACCGCGATCTCGAGACCGAAGTGAAGAACGGCCGCTTCCGCGAAGACCTTTACTACCGCCTCAACACGATCACCCTGCGCGTTCCCCCTCTCCGTAAACGCCCCGACGACGTGGCCTTGCTCGTGCGCTACTTCCTTGACCACTCGCGCTACGGCTCCAGCCGAATGCTTGGCGTCGACGCGAAAGCGATGCAGGCGCTCAAGAATTACGCCTGGCCCGGAAATATCCGCGAGCTACAGAACACGATTGAACAGCTCCGGATCCTCGTGGAAGGAAACGAGATTCGTCTCGAAGACTTGCCTTTCAATATCCGCATGGCGCAGAGCAATCCCTCGCAGAGCGGCCAGGGCTCTGCAGGAACGAACAGCCACACAATCGCGATGAGCCTCGAAGACCTCGAGCGCAATCATATCCTGCAGATGCTGGCCTACCAGCACGGCAACAAGACGAAGACGGCCAAAGTGCTTGGTATCACCATCAAGACGCTTTATAATAAGCTTCACCGTTACGGCATGCTGGAGTCCGCTCCCGCCGCTGTTCCCGAAGCTGCGCCTGTACAGCAATAACTCAAGAACTGATTCAATAAGAAGCAAGTACCGCCATTCAGAGGAGAACGCAGATGGAACAAGAACTCGACTTCAATACCGAAGCAGGAAAAGCCGCCACCGCCGCCACGATTTCGGGCGGAGTGCCTAAAAATTTCCGCCAGCAGGCCGACATGGAAGCGTTCTACCGCTTCGTGTTTGAAAACGACCTGCGGGATGACGCTCTCCAGATTCTCGATAAAGTACGCAGCCAGCGTGCCGTAGCGAAAGCCGCTAAGCGTCCTAAGAACTAGGGGGCCCGCTTTATTCCTCCAAAAGCCTCGCTACCCGACCGGGAAGCGGGGCTTTGCCGTTTTCGTATGGCATACCTTCACCGACTGGTTTTTCCCGCACCGGATGCCTCCCTTTCTTTTAGCTGGGCGGCCAAAGCGCCGGCCAGGCTGGCAAGACCCTCGGGATTCAGGTGAAAGTCGCCCTCCCAATAGTAATTCTCCCCTTCCACGGCCGCCAGATACGGCGTAAGCCCTTCCTTTGCCAAACACTCGAGCAGTTCCTGGCGCGGCGGACGCGCCTGCGCATAGTTTCTGCCAGGATCCGGAAATCCCTTGGCGAGATAAACAACAAACATTTTAACCCCAGCCGCCTTCGCGAGGCGTTGAAAGTCTCGCACTCCGCGGCAAGCATCGCACCCGGCGGCGGCCGGGCTGTCGACGAGCCGCTGCCATTCTTCCAGGTAAGCAGCCCGGCGCACCCGATCTCCGGCGCTGGTATTTCCCAGAAGTTCTGCGATTCCTTTTCGCCAGCCTTGCATGGCAAATTCGGGCGCACCGAAGCCACCGCCATTCTTTGCCACGGCACAGGCGAAGCGGTCGTCAAGGCCATCGGTATCGTTCAGCACCCAGAGCAGAAGCTGTGGGCGATAGGCCTCCAGGAGGGGTTTCAGCCTGGCCGACTGCAGAACCGGCCCCGTGGATCTCAAGCCCGCGTTGATGAAATATTTAGACGGAAGCGCGGCCGAGAGAAGGGAGGGCAAAGCCTGGTCGGCGGCGACCCACCATCCCTCGACGAACGAATCACCAGCTACCAGCACCCGTTGCCGCTGCTTCAGAATCTGCGCGCGGGGCAGGTCCCTAAATCCGTCATCATTCACAGAAAATGGAACCGTACCCGTTGGCGTCGCCAGCTCCCCGGTACAGTTTGCGCGAAATCGATGATGGTAAGGCTCACCGATCTCCAAACAAGGCGGCAGCTCTTCACGATAATCTCGGGAGAAGAAAAAACGCTCGATACCGAACACCAGCAAGAGGCCGAACGCGAAACCGAACCCCAGTATCGCCGCGCGCTTCATTTCAGTCCCCGGGATTTTTCTGAGCGAGAGAGTTCGGCAGTAATGAAAAGCATCGTGAATGGGATCAGCAACGCGGCGAACAAACAGTGTGCCTCGGCTATGGCGAGGAACAGATAGGGCAGCCTGGATCTATAGACGCGCATCGGGCATTGTTTTGGTCGGACTCACTGCCATTTTAGCCAGCCTCATTCTGGCGAAAAACAATCCTTTAAGCTAGTATCTCATTGTAAATCCCCCACCATTTTTCCGAAGTCCCGAAAGGAATTGCAGATGTCCAAAGCCAAGCTTCTGATCACCGATGGTCTTTCCCCTGAAGGCCTGCAGGCCCTCGAGTCTTGCGGGCTCTTCGATGTGTCCTTTCATAAGGCCGTGGAAAAAGACGCCCTGATGGCAATGCTTCCAAATTACGAAGCGATCGTGATCCGCTCTGCCACCAAAATGACCAAAGAGCTCATTGATGCCGCCCCTAAACTTAAAGTGATCATGCGTGCGGGTGCCGGCGTAGACAACGTGGACGTAACCCATGCCACCAGCAAAAAAGTTCTCGTGCTCAACTGCCCTGGCACCAACAACAATGCCGTGGCCGAGCTCACCGTCGGCTTCCTGCTCGGACTGATGCGAGAAATACCTCGCGCCACGAGCGGCATGAAAGCGAATCTCTGGGAGAAAAAAGAGCTCGTAGGCAACGAAGCCGCAGGACGCAAAGTTGGCCTGCTGGGATTTGGCGCCATCGGAGGCCTGGTGGGCAAAGCCTGCCACGCTCTTGGTATGACGGTTATGGCTTATGATCCGCGTTCAGAAGAGCTGAAGAAAAACCCCGAATATTCCTTTGTGAAGGGCTGGGCCTCCTCGCCTGACCTCGTGTTTTCCGACTGCGACGTGGTTTCGCTACACCTCCCGCTGATGGATTCGACCAAGAACTCCATCACGGCCGCTCAGTTTTCCAAGATGAAGAAGGGCTCCTATTTCATCAACTGCGCCCGCGGTGGAATCGCCAATGAAGCCGACCTCCTTGCTGCTCTCAATGACGGCACAATCGCCGGCGCCGCGCTCGACGTATTCGACAAAGAGCCCACGCAGCCGGACCACCCGCTCGTGAAACACCCCAAAGTAATCTGCGCCCCGCACATAGGCGCGGCCACCAAGGAAGCGCAACATAAGGTAGGCATCGCCGCCGCAAAGTGGCTGATTCAATTCTACAGTGAAGGCACCGCTCCTTCAGCGGTAAATAAGGTTTAACTGAATTTCTACAAGCCGGAGGCTTGATGGCCAATATTGCGGTGATCGGTGCCCAGTGGGGCGATGAAGGAAAAGGGAAAGTAGTCGATGTTTACGGGCACCATGCCGATGTAATCGTTCGCTACCAGGGCGGGAACAATGCGGGTCATACGCTCGTAGTCGGCGGCAAGAAAATCGTTCTCCACCTGATACCAGCGGCCTCGCTCCACGAAGGCAAAACCTGTGTAATCGCCAATGGCGTGGTCATCGATGTCGAGGTCTTCCTCAAGGAGATCCAGTCGCTCCGCGAGCAGGGCTACTTGAAGTCTTCTAAGGTGCTGATCAGCGACAGAGCTCACGTGATCATGCCGTACCATAAGGCCCTCGACCAGGCTCGCGAGAAAAGTAGGGACGGCACCAGCATAGGCACCACCGGCCGCGGAATCGGCCCCTGCTATTCCGACAAAACATCACGCCTCGGGATCCGCGTCGGCGACCTCCTCAATCCCGCTTACCTCAAGACGCGGATTGAAGAGAGCCTGACCGAAAAAAACGTGCTGTTCAAAAACCTTTATGGAGTCGACGGCTTCCATGCCGCCGAGCTCGCGGAGCAATACGCCGCTTTCGGCGAAAAGATCCGCGACTACGTGGTGGATGCGAACTCCGCCATGCACGAAGCGGTCGCGCAGAAGAAAAAGATCATGTTCGAAGGAGCGCAAGGCGCCCTGCTTGACATCGACCAGGGCACCTATCCTTTCGTGACCAGCTCGAACACCACGAGCGGAGGCGCCTGTACCGGCGCGGGAATCCCCCCCACCTCCGTACACGAGGTAATCGCGATCATGAAGGCCTACACC
>Ga0247843_1002144_pt1 | contig 37118 bp, 35 predicted proteins | sample LaCruzMarch2017__FD_192420 | JGI IMG/M metagenome (GOLD analysis project Ga0247843, IMG submission 192420) | Freshwater microbial communities from meromictic Lake La Cruz, Castile-La Mancha, Spain - LaCruzMarch2017_8m | ecosystem: Environmental > Aquatic > Freshwater > Lake | place: Spain...
TTAAAAAAAGTGACGTAAATTGGATTGAAAATCAACTAAACAACCGACCCCGAAAAACTCTTGGGTATTTATCTCCCATCCAGTTTGCTCTAAAACACCAAATTGCACTTCAAACTTGAATCCAAGGTTTAATATAGCTCGGAACAAATACAGATTGATAGCAGCCTTTAACTATGACTTTCAATTATGTTTTGTAAAATTCATTGGAACACACACTGAGTACAATAGAATAGATGCTAAAACCGTAGATTTTGAGTCATGGAAACCATAAAACCTATTAAAACCGAACAAGAATACGAGTTTGCACTGAAAAAATTGGAAACGATTTTTCATGCAAAGCCCAATACCTCCGAGGGGGATTTATTGGAGGTGTTATCTTTATTGGTACACGAGTATGAGCAAAAGCAGTATAAAATAGAACCTCTAAGTCCATTGGAAGCTTTGAAATACGAGATGGAAGAACGAGGACTGTCTCAAACGGGATTAGCAAAACGGATGGGAATGAGTAAGAGTACCATTTCTGAAATTATGAATGGAAAAAAACAAATGAGCATCAACTTTATGAAGTTTTTGCACAATGAATTGGGAATTCCTGCACATATTCTATTAGCTTATTAAAAGAACTCCCTCTCCAGAAAGGAGAGGGTTGGGGTGAGGTTATGAAAAAAACAGCATTTGTCACCGGCGGCAGCCGCGGTATAGGCTTGGGCATAGCCGAGCATTTAGCCAAAAAAGGGTTTGATTTAGCCATCAACGGAATGCGCGATGAAACCTCTGTTGAGGAGGCATTGACTCATTTACGCAGTTTAGGCGCGGAAGTGATTTATTGTCAAGGCGATATTGCTTCAAGTGACGCACGAACTTCAATGGTAGAGAAAATTAAATCGCATTTTGGACGCCTGAACGTGCTGGTCAACAACGCTGGTGTAGCGCCCAAAGTACGTGCCGATATTTTGGAAGCTACCGAAGAAAGCTTTGATTATGTAGTCAATACCAATTTAAAAGGTACTTATTTTCTGACTCAGGCCGCCGCTAATTGGATGATTCAGCAAAAAGCTGAGAATGCTGATTTTGAAGGTTGTATCATTACTATATCGTCTATTTCAGCCACTGTTGCCTCGGTCAATCGCGGTGAATACTGCGTGGCCAAAGCAGGTTTAAGCATGACCACGCAGTTGTTTGCAGCGCGTTTGGGTGAATTCGGAATTCCTGTCTACGAAGTGCGCCCGGGCGTTATCAAAACCGACATGACCGCGGGTGTCACCGACAAATATGACAAACTCATCGCTGATGGCCTGACCGTCCAACCCCGCTGGGGCTTTCCTGACGACATTGGGAAAGCCGTGGCTGCCATTGCCGAAGGCGCTTTCCCTTATTCGACGGGGCAGGTGTTTATGGTAGACGGCGGGTTGACGCTGGCGCGGTTGTAGGAAGTCAAGTTTTATCCGTATTTGGATTGATTACTATAGGGTTCAAACGTATTTTTTTGCTTCAGGTTTTAGGTAAGAGATGATTATGGAATCAAAAATAAAATAGGGCATTTTTAGCGCCGTCACGCAAGTATTTCCCGCACCAAATAGCCTTACTATGGGTAGTTTGGGTAATAGAGGAAATCTATTATGCTCACTTTTATCAAATCCTAAACATACAATGAAACATACCCCTTTTTCCCGACGAAAATTCATTAAAGCCGCCGCCGTCGGTACTGCTGCTTTGGGAATCCCCACGATTATTCCTGCCAGTGCTTTTGGTGCTAACGACCGCGTTCGTGTGGCGGTCATTGGTGTAAACGGGCGTGGGAAAGACCATATTGCTGGTTTCTCAAAATTGGAAAATGTAGAAGTGGCTACTATCTGCGATGTAGATAACGTGGTGCTTCAGGAACGCGCTTCTGATTTTGAAAAGAAGTACAGCAAAAAAGTGAAGATGGAACAGGATTTACGCAAAGTCTATGAAGATAAAGACATTGACGCAGTGAGCATTGCAACGCCCAACCATTGGCACGCGTTGGCTGCGATTTGGGCGTGTCAGGCGGGAAAGGATGTATACGTGGAAAAACCGGCCTGTCATAATATTTACGAAGGTCGTAAATTGGTAGAAGCTGCCGGCAGATATAACCGTATTGTGCAACATGGCGTACAATTGCGCAGCTCGGTAGCCATTCAGGAAGCTATCAAGCACCTTCGCGAAGGCTTGATTGGGAATGTGTACATGGCTCGTGCCTTGATTTATAAATGGCGTCCGGATATTGGAAACCAAGGCTTGTCTGCTGTGCCGGCGGGTTTAAACTGGGATTTGTGGCAAGGACCGGCGCAGGCTCGGGAGTTTTCTAAAAATTATGTACATTACAATTGGCATTGGTTTTGGGAATACGGCAACGGTGACATCGGCAACCAAGGGATTCACGAAACTGACCTCGCTTTGTGGGGCTTGGACGTAGGTTTGCCCGAGGAAATTACCTCAACAGGTGGTAAATTTCTGTGGAACGACTGCAAAGAAACGCCCGAAACCCTCAGTTCTTCTTACATTTATCGGCAGCAAAAGAAAATAATTGAAGTGGAAGTACGGCCTTGGATGACCAACAAAGAAGATGGTGTAGAAGTGGGTAATCTTTTTTACGGGGACAAAGGCTATATGGTCATCAACGGTTACAACGATTATAAAACCTATTTGGGAAAAGAACGTACACCCGGACCTGCTCGTAATGCGGGTGGCGATCACTACAAAAATTTTGTGGACGCCGTAAGGGCGCACGATAAGAAGCTATTGAACGGCCCGGTCGAGACAGCTCACTTGGCAGCCTCGTTGGCGCATTTAGGTAATATTTCCTATCGTTTGGGCCGTACGCTTAAATTTGACCCACAAAAAGAAGTATTCCCCGGTGATAAGGAAGCCAATGCGATGCTGACCCGCAAGTATAGAGCACCTTATATGTTGCCGGATAAAGTTTAAATTTTTACCTCGCCCTCCCCAAAAGGGAGGGCTTTTTTTGTTTTACAATTTTTCATTTTTTGCTGTTACAATGTCTTCTTCTCCTAAAACTACCTCTCAATACCTTCTCCAACTTCCCGTTTTAGTGGCCGCATTGGGTTATTTAGTGGATATGTACGATTTGTTTTTGTTTAGTGTGGTGCGCGTTCCCAGTCTTAAAGCCTTGGGTGTCGTAGGCGACCAATTGCTGCCCGAAGGCGTTTTTCTGCTCAATATGCAGTTGGCCGGGTTGTTGATAGGCGGGGTTTTGTGGGGCGTGTTGGGCGATAAAAAAGGGCGTTTGTCGGTGCTTTTCGGTTCTATTTTACTCTATTCGTTGGCTAATCTCGCCAACGGAATGGTGACTAATCTCTCTCAGTACGCGGTTTTGCGCTTTATTGCAGGTATTGGTTTGGCAGGTGAATTAGGGGCAGGCATTACCCTTGTGGCCGAAATTTTACCGCAAAAATTACGCGGATACGGCTCCATATTGGTGGCAACCATGGGCGTATTGGGAGGTGTTTTGGCCTATTTTGTAGCTGATTTGTTTGAATGGCGCATCTCGTATTACGTAGGTGGAGGTTTAGGGCTTTTACTGCTGGTATTGCGCGTAAACGTGTTTGAATCAGGGCTTTTTGTCCAATTAAAAGATAAGAAAGTAAGTCGGGGTAACATTGGAATGCTGTTCACCAAAAGCCGTTTTTCTAAGTACATGTTGGCGATTTTGGTCGGAGTTCCTTTGTGGTTTGTAGTGGGTATTTTGATTACCTTCTCTCCCGAATTCGGTCTGAGTCGCGGGCTTCCTGATCCCGTCATTGCGGGCAAAGCCGTTATGCTTGCTTTTTCAGGACAAGCCATCGGCGACATTGTGAGTGGTGTGTTGAGCCAACGCCTTCAGAGTCGCAAAAAAGCGATTGGGATTTTTATCATTCTGTCGTTTACGTTGATGGTTGTTTATTTGTTGGCACCCATTACGACAAATACTCAATTTTATATTCTATGTGCTTGTCTCGGTTTTTGTAATGGCTACTGGACGCTGTTCATTATTTTGGCAGCCGAGCTTTTTGGAACCAACTTGCGGGCTACCGTAGCTACCTCCGTTCCCAATTTTGTGCGAGGAGCAACCATTCCGTTGGGGGCGATTTTTGTGGCGCTCAAACCTTCCCTGGGCGTAACTAACGGGGCGTTGGTCATTGGGGCTACTGTCGTTGTCATTGCGTTGATTGCCCTTTACTTTTTGGATGAAACCTTTACGAAGGACATGAACTACGAGGAGTGAGTTTACAGTTCACGGTTTAAAGTTTACAGTTGATGCTTGGTAAAAAAGTAGATTTTTTGGAAAAAAGCCTTCGTAAGTCATAAGTTGAAAGGTAACGAAACTAATTATTCACGTATTTAATCCCAATCATGAAAAAAGTAATCTCGCTATTTGTGATAGCCTTACTAAGTTTAGTATCAACGGCTAACGCCCAAAAATTCGGCAAAATGTTGAAACAAACGCCCGGCGCAGTTTCTTTTACATTTCGTAACGAATTTGCCAAGGATGTTCCCGGTACTCTTGATAAAGTCAAGGCAATGGGTATCACCAACATTGAATTTTCTAATTTATTTGGAAAAACAGCACCTGAACTTCGCGCCTTGCTGGATGAACGCGGAATGCGATGCAGCAGCTTGGGGGTGGGCTTTGCCGACTTAAACGATAAGCTGGAAACTGTAGTTCAAAATGCAAAAACGTTGGGCGCAGAATTTGTACGAATCGGTTCTGTGCCGCACAAAGGCCCGATGGATTTGGAGTTGGCTAAAAAAACAATTGAAGATTTCAATCGCTTTGGTCAAAAACTGAAAGATAACGGTCTGACGTTCTGCTATCACAATCACGGATTTGAATTTGAACCTTACGAAGGAGAAACCTATTTTGACTATATCGTCAAAAATACCAATTCTGACTTAGTGTTTTTTGAAATGGATGTGGTATGGATGCACTTGCCCGGTCAGGACCCGGCGGCGATGCTCAAAAAATATCCTAAGCGTTTCAAGTTGATTCACTTGAAAGACCTTAAAATCGGCGTTCCTCCCAGTAAGGCAGGAAGTACTCCTAACGAAAACTGCGTGGTGTTGGGAACAGGGCAAATCAATTATCCCGAGATATTGAAAGCCGCTAAAAAAAGTGCCATCAAATACTATTATATCGAAGACGAAAACTTGGGCGCGATGCAACAAGTCCCCCAAAGTTTGGTGTATTTGAAGGGCATTTAAGCTCCCGATTTCTTTTTCAATAGATTTTACTACCTTACCGCGAAATTGTATAAAATTTTCGGTAAGGTTTTTTCGTTTCTAAGTAGCTGAATATAATAACGCGCCGTTCAAATCAAGTCCTCCCTACAGGTGAGGATTTAGGCGGGGTTATTAAAAAATTAAATTTTGTTAAATTTTGCAGCGTTCCCATAAAAACCCGCGTAAACAACTTTGCTAACGAATGCGTTGAAATTAGGCATAAGATTTGAGGAAGAGGAGTTAGAGAATTAACCAATGAGAAACAAACTGCACATATTTCTTTCAATACTAGGAGGCTGGATGCTGTTTATGCTTTCCCCTAACGAGGTAAAGGGGCAAGCCACTTTTGATATTAAGGGTAAGTTATGTATCCCGGATCAAGAATGTAAAAGTGATTCTACTACTTTTATTGATAGCTTGGCTACGATTTCCACGGCTTGGCAGTGGGATTTTGGTGATGGGAGCGGACTTTTAACTTCTACTCAAGGCTCAATTAAGCATCTTTTTCAAACGCCTGGTTCTAAGATAGTAACACTTACCAGAATAGTTAACGGAGTCACTCAAACTGTAAGTAGATCAATTAACATTGGTGTCCCACCTCCGCAGTTTCAGAATTGGCGGCGTGATACCATGATTTGTAAGACAGATTTGGGAAAACTTGTTCTTAATCCGTACCCTACCAATGCTCCCAATGGAGCCAATTATATGTGGTTTCCGAAGGGTGAGACCACCCAAACCCTACGGGTTGATAGTTCGGGTTGTTATTCCGTAGAAGTGACTAATGCTTCGGGATGTACATACGAAGACCGCATCAACGTCAAAGTCTGCTTAGAACCTGTGGCACAGGAAGGAGCAAAGTGGTTTTTTGGTAACAACGCAGGGCTTGACTTTGCCGGAGGAAGCCCTCAGCCTATTACTGATGGTCAAATCAAAACACCCGAAGGAACCTCATCCATTTCTAATTCCAAAGGCCAACTGTTATTTTATACCGATGGGATTAAAGTGTATAATAAAGATGGCGCAGTCATGCCCTCCAAAGGCGGGGATACGACGTCATTAGGAGGGAGCCCAAATTCTACCCAGTCGGCATTGATTGTGCCTCAACCTACCTGTCGTGGGTGCGAATACCTGTATTATATCTTCACAACTTCGGAAATCAACGGCAAAAAACAGTTCAGTTACAGCGTGGTTGACATGCGCCGCAATGGTGGGAAAGGGGAAGTGGTTGAGAAAAATATTTTGCTGAACGGCAATACAACGGAACGGATTGCCTCGGTTCGTAATGACCGTGATTCGAGCTACTGGGTTGTCACGCACGATTATAAAAGCAACGTATTTAGGATTTATCACGCAACTAAAACAGGTCTCCAAGAATCAGGGGTATTTCCTTTGGGGGCAGTGCAAGACACTACCTCAAAAGCCGAAGGCTACATGAAATTTTCAACGGCCGACAGTACTGGTATGCGCCGTTTGGCGGTAGTAGTACCCGGCCCGCCGCGAAATCTGGTTCAAATCTATAATTTTAACGATTCTACAGGTCGTCTTACTGGTCCTATAACCGTTGATTTAGGTCCTGCTCCGCCCAAAGCGTATGGGGTGGAATTTTCGCCCGATGGAACAAAAATGTACGTTTCGCTTCAAAAAGGGTCAAAAGATACAACCCTCTCCAGACTTTGGCAGTTTGACATTACGGGCGATTCGGCGCGCATTGCCGACTCTAAAATCTTGATTGACAGTTCTGCTACGAAAATCTACGGTGCTTTGCAAATTGGTTCCGATGGCCGCATTTATTTGGCCATTAAAGACAGTCAATATTTAGGGGTTATCAATGTGCCTGACCAAGATTCACAAGAGGAAGTACGATTTGTAACCAATGGGATTTTCTTAGGCGGAAAAATCAGTCAGTTAGGCTTGCCCAACTTTGTTCAAAACTTTACTGAACCTTCAACGGGACCTGGATTTACCTACGCGGATACGTGTTCCAACCAACCTACTAATTTTCAAGCGTCTCCGCTCTGTGACCCAATAAAAGATACCTATACGTGGAATTTTGGGGATGGGTCTGCCCTTGTTACTGGGCAAAATCAGCAAGTACAGCATACATTTCGAATGCCGGGCACCTATTCTGTAAGTTTGCGGCTTAAAAATGATTGTAAGGATACCACCATTACCCAACGAATTACCATTGTTGCTACCCCTGATCCGATTTCGCTAAAATCTCCGATTGATACCTGCGTCAATAGGCTAATACTGGATGCAGGAGTGCCGGCCGAGCAGTATCTATGGCTGAGGAATGGTGTGCCCTATGCGCGTACCAAAACGATAACTTTAGTCCCTAATGGCGGCTCGGGTACTTATAGAGTGTTTGCAGCGAATGGTATAGAAGGGCAATGCTTTAGCCAAGGTCAAACAAATGTTAGGTTAGGTACTCCTCCTCCTTATACTTTAGGTCCAGATACAAGTCTTTGTGTAGGAGGTGGAAATGTAATCTTGGATGCTAAAGGTGCTGTGAGGGCAGCTTGGGAAGTAGTTAAATGGAATACAGGAGAGAATAGCCAACAGATTACAGTAAGAACACCGGGGATTTATTCAGTCCAGGTAGTTATAAATGCCGGAACTTCAAGGCAATGTTTCAACGAAGATACAATCGCCGTTCGAGCCTTGCCAAAAGCAAGATTGCTGGCTGTATTGACCCCGCCTACGGGTTGTACTACACGAGACGGACGCATTGCCATAGGAACTGTTACGCCCAACGGAAATTATAGCTATAGCTGGTTTGGGGCGGGTGATGTGCCCTTGTCAGGTACGGGAAATACGTTGACTAATTTGGGAGAGGGTGTTTATAAAGTACGTTTGACGGGTAATTCCGCCGTTTGTGCCACTGACTCCTCATTTAATTTGAAAGTTGTTAAAACCTTACGATTGCAACCTACCATTGTCAACGCCCGTTGTACGTTGCCGAGTTCGGGAGCAATCAATCTTAATACGTTGGCAGGGACTCCTACCCGATATGTGTGGACCAACGCACTGGGAACGGTGATCGGGAATAATGCACCGCTTTTGAACAATCTACTTCCCGGAAAATACAATGTGAAAGTAACCGACGCGGGAGGATGTGATACAACCCTGCGCGATATTACGGTAGGAATAACCCCCGAAAAATTCCTGAGTCTCGGGCCTGATCGTAAAAAGTGTATCGGTGATACAGCCTTATTGATTCCAACGTTGCCCGCTTTAGCCGGCAACTGGTACAAATGGAGCACAGGCGATACCACCAATCGCATCAGCGTAAGCCGAGCAGGAACGTATACGTTGACTGTGACCAATAGTGTTACGGGCTGTACGGATACGGATGACTTTGTGTATTCGTTAGCCCCGCGACCCACGTACGATTTAACCAAAGAAGTTGGACTGTGTGATCTTGATGTTGGGTCAAGTGCGACGTTGATTATTCGACCGACTTCGCCTAATGCGACCTTTTTCTGGCTTTCGCCTTTAGAGGCAAGCACTCAGCGAGTGACCGTGACCCGCGTGGGTAATTACTTTGTGCGTATTTCCAATCCGGAAGGATGTGTATTGATAGATACGGCTCGCGTCGTGGTGCGTTGTGAGCCACGGATTTATATCCCAGACATTTTTTCTCCAAATGGCGATGGTCGTAACGATGTGTTGGATGTGTATGGTGACCACCTTACCGATTTTGAATTGAAAATTTTCAATCGTTGGGGTGAGGTAATTTTTCACACGACCGACATGAACCAAAAATGGGATGGTACTTACCGTGGAACAAGTTATCCACCAATGAGTTATCCGTATGTAGTCTCCTTCAAGTCTGAATTTTTTCCTAATCGACCGCGGGCCTCTCAGCGCGGCGCAGTGCTACTGATTAAGTGATTTTTGTGTATCTTTGGATAACCAAAAATAGGAGAATGAGTGAATAATTCACTCATTCTCCTATTCACAAATTTTCAGATGCGTCAAGACTACTTAACCGGCACCAAAGAGCCCCTTTCCCCCATTGAAAAGGAAATAGATCGGGCCTTGCGACCGCTCTCTTTTGGTGATTTTGCAGGGCAGGACAAAATCCTTGAAAATATCAGGGTGTTTGTAATTGCGGCCAAACAGCGAGGAGAAGCCCTCGACCATGTGCTGTTGCACGGGCCTCCGGGTTTGGGGAAAACCACTCTTTCCAACATTATTGCCAACGAATTGGGGGCCAGCATGAAAACCTCATCGGGGCCTATTTTGGACAAACCCAGTGATTTGGCCGGTTTACTTACTAATTTACAGACCAATGATGTGCTGTTTATTGATGAAATCCATCGCCTTAACCCGGTCGTTGAAGAATACCTGTACTCGGCGATGGAAGATTATAAGATAGACATCATGCTTGATTCTGGGCCGAATGCGCGCAGTATTCAGATTACCCTGAATCCATTCACATTGATTGGGGCTACTACGCGGGCGGGTTTGCTTACATCGCCGTTGCGTGCGCGTTTCGGCATCAATTGCCGTTTGGAATACTATGACGCTCAATTACTTTCTTCGATTGTAAATCGTTCAGCGCATATCTTGGGGACCCCTATTGACGAAGACGGAGCGTATGAAATTGCGCGGCGCAGTCGAGGTACCCCGCGTATTGCCAACAATCTGTTGCGTCGTACACGTGATTTTGCCCAAGTGAAAGGCAAAGGACGAATAACGGTTGATATAGCAGAAATGGCCCTAAAAGCCCTTGATGTGGACCAAAATGGCTTGGATGATATGGACATCCGCATCTTAACGACTATCATCGAAAAATTCAAAGGAGGGCCCGTAGGCTTATCGACCATTGCTACTGCCTGCGGTGACGAGGCCGAAACTATTGAGGAAGTTTATGAGCCGTTTTTAATTCAGGAAGGGTTTATAAAACGTACTTCCAGAGGACGGGAAGCGACCGAAAAAGCCTATCGCCACTTGGGTATTGTGCCTAAATTTAGAACAGGAGATTTGTTTGAGTAGTGTTTTTTTTAAGAAAAATTTGGCAAATTTTTGAAAAATTACGACCTTTGCCCCTCATTCTGAAAAAACAACAATTGTCATGGCCAGAGTTTGTGAAATTACGGGCAAAAGAACACGGGTTGGTAATAACGTATCGCACGCTAACAATAAAACCAAGCGTAAGTTTTATCCTAACTTACAAACAAAGAAGTTCTTCGTACCTTCTTTGAATGAGTGGGTTGAGATTAAATTGGCCACTTCGGCTCTTCGCACTATCAATAAAAAAGGTATCGAAGCCGTTTTGAAAGAAGTAGGTGCATTGTAAGATACCAATCTTTTGCAAAAGACATTGAAACCCCGCCGATGCGGGGTTTTTTGTTATGCTTTTATCCAGAAAATTTAAATTGTTTAGCTTGATGGTTAACCAATAGAATGCTTTACCGAAAAAAACACGACAAATCCATACCCTAAAGTGAGCATGGTGTGTAACATGAGCATTTGATAAGAATGCCAATAAATCCCTAAACCAACTCCGAGAGCGAAATAAAGGGCAAGAAAGAGTTCTATGACCGTAATTGGGTTAAGGCTTTTGACTAAATAGTTTTTACGCTGCCAACCATCCTGATCTTTTACAATTCCCCATTTGGGGGTACGAACAAAAGGTGTTTTTTTGCCTAAGTACCCTTCAAGTGCTGCCACGGAATTATGCAGTGACAAGCCCATGATAACAATCAGAAAAAAAGGTAACTGCCAAACTAATTGGACTACTGATTTTCGGTCGTAATGGACAGTTCCATAAAAAACGAATAGCAATATAAAACTTCCCTGAAATATTCGAAAAATGCCTAATAAGTAAGCGTACTGGGGGAATTGGTGGATGATTAACAGAGTCGGTAAACTTACCAAAGCCATAAGAAAGACTACTACAAAAACTCCGCTGTTAAGTAAATGAAAAGTCGCGTGGATTTTGGTGGACAGTTTGATATTTTTGGTTTGAAATACGTTTACCAAATTTTTGCGGGCACATTCGGCGGCACCTTTCATCCAACGGTATTGCTGTGATTTTAGGGCAGGCATGGTAGCGGGGAGCTCAGCGGGTGTTACTACGTTTTCTAAATACACAAACTGCCAACCCCGCATTTGAGCACGATAGCTTAAATCCAAGTCTTCAGTGAGGGTATCGGCGGCCCACCCACCGGCATCGGCAATGCAGCTTTTTCGCCAAATGCCTGCTGTACCGTTGAAGTTGATAAAATGTCCGCCTGCGTTACGTCCGCCTTGTTCAACGACAAAATGCCCGTCTAATCCAAAAGCCTGTAATTGAGTAATGAGCGAATACGATTCATTAAGATGCCCCCAGCGTGTTTGTACAACCCCAACGTGCTCTTCTGTAAAATAGGGTAGGGTTTTCTGTAAAAAGTCGGGAGTGGGAACAAAATCAGCATCAAAAATTGCGACAAATTCGCCTTGACTTATGGTAAGCCCATACGCCAGCGCTCCCGCTTTGAAACCTTCACGGTTGGGGCGCTGGATATGCTGAATTTGAAAGCCCTGTGATTGATAGAAAGCTATTTTTGAAGCTGCCAGCTCTACCGTTTCGTCGGTAGAATCATCTAAAACCTGAATTTCTAACAGTTCTTTTGGGTAGTCAAAGGCTATAACTGCTTCTATAAGTCGCTCAATGACGTAGCGCTCGTTATAAATAGGAAGTTGGATGGTAACTAAAGGGGCGAGTTGTTGGCTGTTGATTGTTATCTCTGAACGGTAACCTGGAACCTGTAAACCGCTCACTGCCGATTGTAAAGTATCAGCTGCGGACTTCTTGAACCAATAGTTCCAGACTAAACTTAATTGTGCGCAACTATAAGAAAACAGGATAACCGTAGGCAATAAGTACAGTAAGATGATAAATGCTCCCATTAAAAAGGTAATTTTACCCCTGTCTGAATCAAATTAGTTGCTGTTTTTGCAATGATTTTTCCAGTCTCATTGACGATTCGGCACTCCCCGTGAATAATATTTTTACCCGCACGAATCACATGTGCCTGAACAGTAAGTACTTCTCCTTCGCGGGCGGCAGAGAGAAAATCGCAGTTCAGATTTACTGAAGTATAACCGTATTCACGTCCAAGGGCGTACACCATCATCCCTACTACATCGTCCATCATAGCGGCAGCGACTCCTCCGTGCAAAACGCCCATTGGGTTAGTCATCTCTTCTCGAACCAAAAATTCGACCGTCATAAGTCCGTGACTTGCTTCTTTGAGGGTGCCGTTGAGCCAACGCCCTAAAGGAGATGGGCTTTGAGAAAGACTATTGCCGATTTGCGAGCGAAAAAACTCTAAACGTGGATTGGTTTCTGATGACATGCAGTAACATTTAGGGAACAAATATACACCATTTGAGATTAAACCGATTTTTCCGGCTGTTCGACTTGCTTTAAGAAATCCAAATAACGCTTTGCCAACACTTTACGGTCAAAATTTGCTTTTGCATATAGATAGCCATTTAAGCCGTGCTGTTTTACCAAGTTAGGGTTTTGTAAGTAAAATCGAATTTTTTCGGCGAAATCATCGGCGTTTTCGGGTTCTACATAAAGCCCCGCTTGCGCTTCTTCTACCAACTGCCTGGAGACCCCGTCTATTGCCATCAGAATGGGCTTTTGGCAAGACATATAATCAAAGGTTTTGTTGGAGTAAATGGTTTTGAAGGTATCCACTTTTTTCAATACCGATGTGCCGGCATCCGATGCCAAAATGTATTTGAAAACTTCTTTTTTGGGGACTGAGTCTATAAAACGGACATTGGAAAGTTGGCGGCGTTGAGCCTCTTCTTTCAATTCTTTTTTTAACATTCCATCGCCAATGAAGAGAAAAAGAACGTTGGTATCTTGCAACAATTCCGCAGTATCCAAAACCTGTACCAAATGATTGGCTACGCCGTGTGCTCCTACGTAAGTTACGATAAATTTTCCTTCTAAATCGTGCTCTTTTCGAAATGCAGGTACGTCTAATCCAGTCAATAATTCTTCGGAAAGTGAAAAATCGGCTGCGTTGGGAATAAAAATGATTTTTTCGGAAGGAACTCCTTTTTGGGTTATTAATTTTTCTCGAAAAGCAGGGGTTAATACGTTGAGGAGCCTTGCTTTTTTGTACATAAACTTCTCAAACCAGTAAGCAAATTTGATGAGAATACCGCTCGTAAGTATTCTGGTATCAATAGCTGATTCAGGCCATAAATCACGAATTTCAAATACGAATGGAGTACGTTTCAGGAGAGACAATACATAAGCCGTAATTCCCACAAAAAGAGGGGGAGAAGTTACTACAATGACGTCATAGTTGCCTTTTGTATAACGTAACCCACCCCAAATACTCGAAAATGTGAAGGAAAAATACGCCCATAATCGCCCTAAAAAACTTTTATTATACGATTCAGACACGTGGCAACGAATCACTTGCACGCTGTCTCGATTGGTTTCCTTCAGAAAATGTTTTCCCGAATATTTAGCGGAACGGTGACCCATATAATGTACCATTCCTGCAATAACAGTTATTTCGTGGCCTTCTGCCTGCCAAAAACGGCTGATTTCGTTCCAACGGGAACCGCCACCGTCATCATCTTCCAGAAAATATTGGTGAATAAGTAAAATTCTCATAAGTTGGTGCGAAGATACTGTAAACTCAATAAATTATGTCTGACCAACCTACTTTTGCCCCCCGAAATAATTATAAAAACTTGGCGCCCCGTCGGGGTAATTTGTTGGAAACTAACACTCACATTGCCGTTGTAGGTGCAGGGGCATTTGGGGGGTGGACTGCTTTGTGGCTTCGGCGGTTGGGGTATCGTGTTACTCTCATAGACGCTTGGGGGCCGGGCAACTCGCGGGCCAGTTCAGGGGATGAAACAAGAGTAATCCGCTCTACCTACGGTGCAAATGAAACGTACTTTGACCTGAATGTACGAGCCATTGAACTTTGGCGGGAACATCAGCACCGTTGGAATAAATCCCTGTTCTTTAATGCAGGTGTACTGTGGTTTTGCTACGATGAATCTCCCGAAATGATTGAAGCTACGCAGCCATTTATGCGTAGACACAGGCTGGAGTATCAGTATTTTTCACCCCAGGAAGCTGCCCAAAAATATCCCCATATAAATACGGCCGACTTACATCATTTGGTGTTGGATCCCTACGGCGGCTATCTCAAAGCCCGCGAAAGTTGCCAAGCCGTTCAAGAGGCTTTTGTGAGAGGAGGAGGCGCTTATGTGAATGCATTTGTTCAGCCAAACAAGATTGAGAAGGGGCGTTTGACTTCCTTAACTCTTTCCGATGGTTCTACGTTTGCGGCGGATACTTTCCTGTTTGCGTGTGGGTCTTGGCTGGGTAAACTTTTCCCCGAAGTGATTGGGGAAACAATTACATGTACTAAACAGGAAGCGTACTATTTAGGCGTTCCTGCCTCACATACGCAGCTTTTTGATCAAATGCCGGCGTGGATAGATTTGGATGGAGTGGATTTTTACTATGGAATTCCGGGAAATGCCTATCGGGGCTTTAAAATTGGCGTAGATAAACGGGGAGAACGTTTTGACCCAACAAACGGAGAAAGAATAGCGAATCCCGATGTTTTGGCAAAAGCACGGGCTTTTATGAGTCACCGTTTTCCGGCGCTCAAAAATGCACCTTTAATTGAAAGCCGCGTATGTCCCTACGAAAATTCACCCGACGGTAATTTTATCTTGGATACTCATCCCGAGGCAGACAATTGTTGGTTTTTAGGTGGCGGATCAGGACACGGCTACAAGCACGGCCCTGCTTTGGGCGAAATGGCAGCCGAGATTGTGAGCGGTAAACGAGATTTGGAGAATTTGTTCAGAATGAGATAAAGGTAATTTGGATCTATGGTGATTTTTGTGAAAAGGTAACCGCCACGCCATTTAGGGCGTGGATAAAAAAGATATGAAAGCGAAACACAGGACTCTTAAAAATTCAATGGGTCTAAATTCTTGAAATGCCCGTTGAGCTTAATTCGCTCTTTGGTGCGTTCCATTTCAGACATTACTGGAACGACTTTGTTGAGGTGACGAAGAATGTATCGTTGTCGTTCCGTTTCAGAATCTATTGTAAGCAAATGGTATTCTTCTTCTTGCGAAAGTCCCACTTTATGGCCTATTTGGTACGAAAACGGCTGTACTTGGGTGTCAAAATTTACTTTAGTTTGAAGAATATGGTGCAACCGATCAAGCTGAAGCAGTAATTCTGAAATGACTCCATCTGGCGTGTCGGTATCTTCTACATAGGTAATTCTGCCACCCGCGTATAATTTATTGGGTACAGGATTTTGAAAATTCAGCATCCGAAATACCTTCAATCCCTTAGTTTTGATGTCCATTCGTCCATCTTCATAGCTTTTAGAGAGACTCACGATTTGCATTTCAGTACCGTAGCCAGGAAGCTTGTTGTTGATAAAAGCCGGAATTCCAAACGTTTTTTGTTCCTCTAAGCACTCGTTGATTAACTGCCGATAGCGGGGTTCGAAAATATGTAGGTTTAGATTTTCGGTAGGATAAGCTACCAAATTTAAAGGAAAAAAAGGGAGAAAACTTTCCATAGGTTGTGCCAGAACACAGATTAAATACTGCTTGGATTTATTGCTGCTGATTACCTGATGCAGATTCTACGCTTACGCCCATGCTCAAAATAGCAGGTAATGGATCCTGACGCATGTATTGGCGAACTTTGAAGGTATATTTACCTGCGCGGGGAAAACGGTAATTTTTGAGAGCAATGATTTTATGGTCAAACAAATCGCCCAGCCCATCGCCCATGGGTTTTCCCGTTTTTTCATCCATTAGAATCAATTCATTCAGAGCTTCGTTAACGATTTTCTTTTTGTCGTTAATTAAAAACCGTTTTACGTATAAATTGTAATAAGGATAAGCTATGCTGTTACGAACCAAATAGTAAATGTTATAAGTCTTTGTCGTGTCAGTAATCTCAAAAGTAAACGACGGCTCGTTTTTGAGATACCATTGCCCGTCTTCGATGTCTTCGTGGTCTTTAAAAACAGAGTTAGAATCACAGGAAAGTAGAGTGAAAACGAATAAGTAAACAAATAAGCGAGCAATTTTTCTTGCGTATATCGCGAAAACCATAGCGTCTATTGCAGTTAGAAGAAAATTTTAATTCAAAATTTTAATTTTTTGACGAATTCTCAAAGGTATTGAATCCCGTTCAACGAGCAAAATGCCTAATCCGTACAGCAGACATAACGCCAAATGATAAGGAACAGATACCCACAGATTAGAGATTTTGACCAATGACGAAAGGTAAATCACTAATCCCGCACTTCCAATGTAGCCTAAGGCTGATGTGACTTGATAGGGAACGGAGTAATATTTCTCTCCCAAAAGATAGCATAGTATACACATTATAGCACTTGAAAGTAGAAAAGCATACGCACAAGCCATATAACCCAGTTGCGGAATCAATAAAATATTGAGTCCCACAGTCAATATGGCCCCAATAACTGTAATAAGCGTACCAAAATGAGTTTTGTCAGTGAGTTTGAACCAAAAAGCCAAATTATAGTAAATACCTAAAAGCAAGTTTGCCAGTAATAAAACGGGGACAACATCAAGGCCCACACGATATGCCTTTGAAAGCATATAATGACCTAAGAAATCAACATTGAGACTTACGCCAACCCATAAAATTACGCACACAATTACAAACCATTTCATAACTGATGCCAACAATTGTGGGGCATTTTTGTCTTCGGCTTTTGAGAAAAAGAAGGGGTCGGCAGCATACTTGAAAGACTGAATAGCCAACGACATAAAAACAGATAGTTTATAACAACTGCCGTAAATACCAAGTGCATCCTCAGAAGTAAGATTCGGGTAGAAACCCGCCGGTAGCAAGTGTCTTAAGAACCAACGGTCGGCCATTTGATTGACTGTACCGGCCAAACCGAGAATGAGAATAGGATAGGCATATACCCACATTTCGTTGAAAAGGGGTCCTTTCCATGTAAACTTAAATCCTTTAAAGGCGTCTTTCAGCAAAATCAAAAAGCAGGCATTGGCAATCAAATTGGCAATGAAAATATACCCTGGACCTATCTCGGGACGATATAAAAAAGCACCCAAAGACTGCAAAGAAGGAAGGTATTTTCCTAATGAAATATCTCGGCAAATCAGCAGAAAAAACACATTAAGTAACACATTGATGACAATATTGATAACTTTAATTTGAACAAATTTCTTTGCCTTTTTTTCTAACCTAAGGCGAGCAAAAGGAATGGCCACTACGGCATCAATTGCTACGATAATGGCTAAATAGATGATATTGGAAGATTCGCCCGGATAATCAAGCAGGTCGCTTAGGGTAGGGGCGGCTATCATTAAGAGTCCAGAAAAAACAAGACTCACCAGTATAATAGCGGTAAGTGCTTGATTGAAATAGACCTGACGGTGCTCAGGAGAGCGATTTGCAAATCGAAAAAAGGCGGTTTCCATTCCAAATGTGTAAACCACGTTAAACAATGCTACCCAACTATAGAGCTCTGTGTTGGATGAAAGTTCACCGGGACGTAAAAAAACGTAAGTGTGCAGAGGTACTAAAAACCAGTAAATGGCTCGTCCGAGAATACTGCTTACTCCATACAGCGCAGTTTCGCTGGCTAATTTTTTGAGAACACTCATGTTTTAGTTAATAAGGTTCAAAGAAATCGTTAAATCCCTGACTGCGAAGATGGACTTTTAAAGTGTCGTCTCTTGTCCAATATCTTGCTTTTAATGCCAACGTTAAAGCTACAAAGGGAGTATCTTCTTCGTCAACGTCCTTGCAAAGACGATAAGCCTGCCAATACTGATTGGTCGAAATAAAGTCATTACCAACAAAGTGGATATGTTGGAGAATATTATCTAATAATTCATAGATTTCCGACTCCGAAATGTGCGCTTTTTGAATAATGGTTTCTTTGTGTTCAAAAAGCTCTACAAAGATGTACTTTGGGGCGAAGAACTTATATTGACTGTCAGAAAGAAGTAATCGACTTTTTCGATTGTTAGAGATAAGTGTTGAAAACAGGACATTGGCATCCACAACAATAGTGTCCATGTTATTTCAAAAGGCCACTTTTATGTTTTGACCACCATTCTTTTTTAATGGTTTTGCTTAAATCCAGAATAGATTCATCAAATTGTGCCCTTTTCACGAGGTCTTCTGTGCGTAAGTATTCTAATAAATCCATAATTTGCGTTCTATCAAACGCTTCTTTATCCAAGGTTATCCTTAGGTATTTGTCTGTATTTTCGATTTGTAAAGCTTCCATGGGTGCAACTTTTTGAACAAATTTATCGTAATTATTTTAAATAACGCAAACCTTATAGCACTAAATGCCCACTCTTTTAGATTTTGTAGGAAATACCCCCCTCGTCGAGCTGACACGAATGAACCCTAATCCCAAAGTAAAATTATTGGGAAAACTGGAAGGCCATAACCCGGGCGGAAGCGTAAAAGACCGCGCCGCTTACAGCATGATAAAAGGCGCTGTAGAGCGCGGTGAAATTAAACCTGGTATGAAATTGATTGAGGCTACCAGCGGTAATACAGGGATAGCTTTAGCGATGATTGCAAGGCTGTACGGGATTGAAATTGAACTGACAATGCCCAAAAATTCAACCCGCGAGCGAGTATTGACGATGGAGGCTTTTGGGGCAAAAGTTATTTTAACCGATACCATCGAATCAGCGCGGGACTATGCCGACGAAAAAGTAGCCGAAGGTGGATATTTGATGCTCAATCAATTTGCTAATCCTGAAAATTACCTGGCTCATTATCGTACCACCGGTCCTGAAATTTGGCGCGATACCGACGGAAAAGTTACGCATTTTGTGTCATCCATGGGTACTACTGGCACCATTATGGGTACTTCGAGGTACCTGAAAGAACAGAACCCTGATGTTCAAATCGTGGGGTGCCAACCGACTGACGGGTCGAGTATTCCCGGAATTCGGAAATGGCCGGTAGAGTATTTGCCCAAAATTTTTGAACCGTCGCGCGTAGACAGAGTGCTGGAAGTTTCTCAGGAAGACGCTACCCAAAGAGCGCGTGATTTGGCAAAGGTTGAAGGTATTTTTGCGGGAATGAGCAGCGGAGGGGCAGCCCACGCAGCTATTCAGTTGGCCGAAGAATTAGAAGAAGGAGTAATTGTCTTCATCGTTTGTGATCGTGGCGATCGCTACTTATCAAGTGACTTGTTTGGATAAAAAAAATCTCAAAGCGGAACTTGATACGGATTCCGCTTTGAGAAATATAAGAACCCCAATCGTTTAGTCCTCAGAAGGTTCTACATTCGTTCCACTCGGCGCTTTGATGATACCGCGCTCGGAATTACGAATAAAATTCAAAATCTCATCGCGCTCGGCCGAAGGAGGAAGTTCGATTTCGATGTGTTCCAATGCTTCCGAATTGTTCAGTCCTTTTAAATAGATATATCGGTAAACTTCCTGAATATCAGCAATTTGCTCATTAGTAAATCCACGGCGACGCAATCCGATTGAATTTACTCCAGCATAAGAAAGTGGCTCACGTGCGGCCTTGGTAAAAGGAGGAACATCCTTCCGAACCAAAGAACCTCCAGAAATCATGGCATGTTGGCCGATTTTTACCCATTGATGCACGGAGCTTGAACCGCCGATAATGCCCCAATCACCCAGATGAACGTGACCGCCCAATTGGACATTGTTCACGATAATACAATAATTGCCGATGCGACAATCGTGTGCAACGTGTGCATAAGCCATGATAAGGCAATGGCTGCCTATTTCGGTTTTACGGTATTCTTCTGTGCCACGGCTGATGGTTGCGTATTCGCGGACGATGGTTTCATCGCCAATGTAAGTAAGCGTGTATTCGCCTTTAAATTTTAAATCCTGAGGAGTAGATGAAATCACCGCTCCCGAGTAGATTTTGCAATTTTTGCCAATCCGAGCGCCCTCATTAATGACCGCGTGTGAACCTATCCAAGTGCCTTCACCGATTTCAACATCTTTGTGGATAATCGCAAAGGGTTCAATTACAACGTTATGGGCGATTTTCGCCTCCGGGTGTATGTATGCCAATGGTTGAATCATCTTTTTCTTACTAAACTTGCAGTCATGTCAGCTTCGCAAACAAGTTGGCCGGCTACATAGCCCGCACCGTGCATTTTGACAATTCCACGTTTGATAGGTGCTGTAAATTCACACTTAAATATGACGGTATCTCCAGGAATAACGTTCCGACGAAAACGGCAATTTTCAATCGCTGCCAGAAAAGGCCAATAATTCTCGGGGTCAGGTTGACTGCTAAGGGCTAATATTGCACCCGTTTGCGCCATCGCTTCCATTTGTAAAACTCCCGGCATTACCGGATTGTTTGGAAAATGCCCTGTAAAAAATGGTTCGTTCATCGTCACGTTTTTGAGACCCGCCACGCTGGTCTCGTCCATATAAACGATTTTGTCAATCATCAAAAATGGATAGCGGTGGGGAAGGAGTTCACAAATTCGCTTCAAATCCATCACAGGCGCTACTTTCGGGTCATAATGGGGAACGTGGCTCTTGGCCGCTCCCATCAATTTCTTAATTTTTTTGGCGAGAGCTACGTTGGCGGCATGGCCCGGGCGGGCAGCCAAAATTTGGGCTTTGATGGGTCTTCCTATCAATGCTAAATCTCCCACTACATCAAGAAGTTTATGGCGAGCCATTTCATTGGGGTAGTGAAGGTCTAAGTTATTCAGAATTCCTACCTTTTTATTGACTCCTATCTTGGGCTTATTGAGCAATTGCGACAAATAATCCAACTCGCCTTCTTCTACATCACGATCTACAATGACAATGGCGTTGGTTAAATCTCCGCCTTTGATGAGATTAGCTTTGTAAAGTGCCTCCAGTTCGTGCAAAAAACAAAACGTACGACAGGAAGCAATCTCGCGGGCAAAAGTCGAAATATCGTTGAGGGAGGCATGTTGACTGTTGATTACCTGTGAATTGTAATCCACCATTACCGTAAGTCGGTAATCATTGAGCGGTAAAGCCACCATCTCAATGTCTTTCTCCGCATTGATGTAGCGAACCGGTTCGGGAATTTCAAAATAATTGCGCGAGGCATTTTGCTCTTCAATCCCCGCTTCGCGTAAGGCCTCCACAAACTTGATAGAACTTCCATCCATAATAGGCGGTTCCGGACCGTCGAGTTGGATCAGAACGTTATCAATCTGTAAGCCAACCAAAGCAGCCAAGGTATGCTCGACGGTATATACGCGTGCACCGCTTTGCTCAAGGGTGGTTCCGCGCGACACATCCACTACATTGTCCACGTCGGCATCAATGATGGGCTGTCCTTCCAAATCTATCCGTTGGAATTTATAGCCATGATTGATGGGGGCCGGCAGAAAAGTCATAGTAGCTAAAACGCCCGTGTGCAAACCTACACCCGATACAGATACCGCTTTTTCGATGGTTTGTTGTTTAATGTTCAACATTCCTATTGTTTATCTTCTTTGTTATGTTTCTCTAACGCCTGAACTCTTTTTTCTAAAAGAGGTAATTTTCGAAAAATTGCTGCCGCCCGTAAACTGTCCTTAATTTCAAGAGCGGGAGTTCCGTTAAGCGATAGCCCCTCTTCGGTCCAAGTACGCGTAATGCCAGCTTGCCCGCCTACCTTGGTGCCATTCGGAACAGTAATGTGTCCATTAAAACCGGCTTGTCCTCCTATGACGCAATTCTCTCCGATTTTAGTCGAACCCGCTATGCCTGCCTGAGCAGCAATTACGGTATTTTTACCGATTTCAACGTTATGTCCAACCTGTACTAAATTATCCAGTTTTACACCTTGTCGGATAATTGTGGAACCTATAGTAGCGCAGTCTATAGATGAACATGCTCCTACACTTACATTGTCTTCGATGACTACGTTGCCCAATTGTGGAATTGTTTTGTAAGTTCCGTCAGCTTGAGGCGCAAATCCAAATCCATCGCTGCCAATGACCGCATTCGCAAAAAAAGTACAATTTTCTCCAATGACGGTATTGTTATAAATTCGTACACCCGGATGAACAACCGTCCCATCACCAATTTTGACGTTATCACCAATGTAAGCTTGCGGATAAATCTTAACATTTTTGCCAATTCGACAATTAAGACCGATGTAGGCGAAAGCACCTAAATACAGGTTTTCACCTAAGGTAGAACCCTCTCCGATGTAGGAGGGTTGCTCTATTCCTCGCTTTTCGCCTTTGATGATTTGTTCATATTGCTGAAGAAGCTGAGTGAATGCAGTATATGAGTTTTCGACCCGAATAAGGGTAGTTTTAAACGCTTTTTTGGGTTCAAAACGCTTATCTACAATAACCGCCGAAGCTTCAGTAGTGTATAAATAAGGCTCATATTTTAGATTCGATAAGAAAGAAATAGTGCCAGATTTGCCCTCTTCTATCTTAGATAACTGGCTGATTTTCAGATTGTCATTTCCTTCTATTTCTCCTCCTAGCAGCCCGGCAATCTGCTTGACGGTAAATTCCATACGGTCTCATTTAAGACTGCAAAGTTAGAGGTTTCATCCAACAAACATAATACTTTCGGACAATATTACTCAAGGCCTTAATTGTCGGTAAATCAGAGGCATTGGCAATGTCGCATACGCTCCCGTCTTTCATTTTAATGAGTATGTGTTCTTTGCTGGATACATAAGCCGCGTTGCTGGATTGGCCCAATACCATAAAATAGTCGTGCCACCCGTCAGAAATGCCCTGATCTCGCAGTTGCTGATGAATTTCCTGAAATTGATTTTGGTCGAAAGGTTGATCTGAAAACCTGATTTTGTACAATTTTCGGTTCAGTATCCGTTGGCAAATAGTGGAAAGAACAAAATCGGGATGTTTGGTCCAGGCTTTAAGACAGGCCCATATATCATAGTCATCAATTTGCGTAAAAGATTGAAGGTATACGGGATTCTCCTTGAATTGTAGCATCGTCACCGTATTGTTCAAAAACAATGAGAAATCGGGCGAGGCAAAAACGGAATCTCCACTCATTGCGAGTTCCCGAGCACGCCTGATGGCCTGAACGAGCATGACTTCTGCACAAATAGATGTTTTGTGCAGATACACCTGCCAATACATGAGGCGTCGAGCGTTAAGAAAGTTCTCTATACTCAAAATACCCTTGGATTCTATTACCAATTGGTCATTGACGACATCAAGCATCTTAATGATGCGGTCGGTACCGATAGCGCCTTCGGCAACGCCCGTAAAAAAGCAATCACGATTGAGATAGTCCATCCGGTCCATGTCCAATTGACTGGAAATCAACTGGTGAAAAAACTGACGAGGATAACTCCCTTCAAACATCTGAACCGCCATATCGAGCCTTCCGTCCATCTGACGGCTCAGGTCTTTCATAAGCTCCAATGAAAGATATTCGTGGGGTACACCCGCTAAAATGGTTTTTTCCAGTACGTGTGAAAAAGGCCCATGCCCAATATCGTGCAGCAGAATGGCGACTTGTGCAGCTTCTGATTCTGCTTCCCAAATCAAATGCCCTTTGGAACGAAGCGTATTTAAAGCCTGACCCATCAAATGCATCGCTCCCAAAGCATGATGAAATCGGGTATGCAGCGCTCCGGGATATACCAATTCCGCCAATCCCAATTGCCGAATTCGTCGAAGCCGTTGAAAGTAAGGGTGTTCGATTAAGTCAAAAACCAAATCAGAGGGGATATTGATGAAACCGTAAACGGGGTCATTGAAAATTTTACGCTTGTTAACAGGCATAAAGAATTTGGGAAACGTTTTTTTTGAATGCAATTTCGTGAAAAAAAAGAGCCAATACCTAATGAAACACCTTTGCTTACTCTTTCTGTTGCTGACTTTTTATCCGGCTTTTGCTCAAAAGAAGTCTAAAAAAGATAAACTCATTACCATTCACACATCGTACGGAGACATGAAGGCCATATTGTATGCCCAAACGCCTCTCCACAAACAAAACTTTTTAAAACTGGTCGATGAACATTTTTACGACAGTTTATTGTTTCATCGCATTATTCAGGGTTTTATGATTCAGGGAGGTGATCCCAACTCTAAAAAGGCAAAACCTGATGAGCGTCTTGGCGGTGGCGGAGGAAATATGGAACGTATACCGGCGGAGTTTCGTCCCGAACTGTTTCACAAAAAAGGGGCATTGGCCGCTGCTCGAGACGGCAATCCCGAAAAAAAATCGTCGGCGTGCCAATTTTATATTGTTCAGGGAAAAGTGTATAACGACTCAGAGCTGGAAGTTCAATTAAAACGAATGGCGGGAACGCGAATGCCTACAGATGTTCAGCGAGAAACCTATAAAACCCTCGGAGGAACACCTCATTTAGATGGAAACTACACAGTATTTGGGCAAGTTATCAGTGGATTGGCTGTCCTAGACAGCATTGCCCGTCAGCGTAAAGATGGTTTTGACCGACCTCTCAAAGACATTAGAATGAGCATGACCGTAGAGAAGATGAAAAAGAAAAAAATCACCAAACAGTACGGGTATCGGTTTGAATAAAGCAAAAATGCAGTTATTCAGGCAACTACTTTTCAAAATATTTGCAAAAGCGAGATTCTTTCGTGTAATTTTCGCGGTTGGTTTGTTAAATTTGCCCAACTTAGTGCTTATCTCAGTTAAAAGTTAATGTTTTCAATCGAAAAAGTTAAAGGCTTAACTGTTTCTAATGAACGATTAACACGTAAGCAATTAACATTTTAACGATTAATTCATCAAAAAAATAGATGGCAAAAATCCTAATTGTGGATGATGAAAAAAGTATCCGCGCTGCTTTGCGGGATATTTTAGAATACGAAGATTACGAGGTCGAAGAAGCTAAAGATGGCGAAGAAGGCCTCAACATGATTCTGAATAATTTTTACGATGTGGCTCTGTGCGACATTAAGATGCCTAAATTGGAAGGTCTCGAAGTGTTGTTGAAAGCAGGCGAAGCTGGGCGTTCGACGCAATTTATCATGATTTCTGCTTTTGGGAGTGTCGAAAATGCTGTAGAAGCTACCAAGCGCGGTGCATTTGATTTCATCACCAAACCACCGGATTTGAATCGTTTGTTGGTTTCGGTACGAAACGCCATTGAAAAGTCGAAATTGGTGGCAGAAACTGCTGACTTGAAAAAGCGCATTTTCAAAATCAATGAGATTGTAGGTGAATCCGCTCCCATACGTAAAGTTAAAGAAACCATCAGTCGTGTAGCTCCTACCGAAGCTCGGGTACTTATTACCGGTGCCAACGGTTCGGGCAAGGAAATGGTGGCAAAACAAATTCACGAACGAAGTAATCGTGCCAACAAGCCATTGATTGAGGTAAACTGTGCCGCTATTCCGGGGGAATTGATTGAAAGTGAGTTGTTTGGTTATGAAAAAGGGGCATTTACGGGCGCTATTAAGCAACGTATCGGGAAGTTTGAACAAGCTGATGGCGGCACGCTTTTTCTGGACGAGATTGGCGACATGAGTCTATCGGCTCAAGCCAAGGTGTTGAGAGCTTTACAGGAAAGCAAAATTACCCGCGTAGGTGGCGACAAAGAAATCAAAATCAACGTGCGGGTGATTGCGGCAACCAATAAAGATTTGAAACGTGAAATTTCCGAAGGTGGATTTCGCGAAGATTTATACCACCGTCTTAATGTAATTCCGATTCACGTACCGCCTCTTTCAGAACGGCGTGAAGACATTGGACTTTTGACCGAGAAATTCCTGTACGATGTTGCACAGGAATACGGCGGTATTGCCAAAGTAATTTTACCCGATGCCATTCAACACCTCAAATCGTTGCCATGGACGGGAAACGTTCGTGAGTTGAGAAACGTGATTGAGCGTTTGGTGATTATGTGCGGCGATGAAATAATGTTGGATGACGTTCGCCTTTACGCAAGTTTTGGAAATTAATGAACACTGACTTGAAAATTTGAAAAGACAATACTGTAAAAATTCAGTTAGCTCATTTTTAAATTTTCAATTTTTTAACTCTGAATAAAGTTTGGAAATCAATTTTGAAAAATCCCCCGATGGATTGATACCTGCCGTAGTGCAAGACCACGAAACAGGTAAAGTGTTGATGTTGGGATACATGAATGAAGAATCTTTGGCTAAGACGGAAGCCGAAAAGGTGGTTACTTTCTTCAGCCGTAGTAAACAGCGTCTTTGGACCAAAGGCGAAACATCAGGAAATTTTCTACACGTCAAAGCTATTTTAGCCGACTGCGACCAAGACACGATTCTTATCAAGGCCCAACCCGTTGGTTCAACCTGCCATACAGGGGCTGATACCTGTTTTTTTGAAAAAAATGAAGGAAAAGCTTCTTTTCTGAATTATTTGCAAAAACAAATCATTCGTGATCGAAAAAACAATCCGTCAGAATCATCTTATACCAGCAAACTCTTTAAAAAAGGAGTAAATAAAATCGCGCAAAAAGTGGGTGAAGAGGCGGTTGAATTAGTGATTGAAGCTAAAGACACCAATGACGACCTTTTTAAAGGCGAAGCGGCCGACTTACTTTTCCATTATCTCATTCTTCTCGAACAACGTGGAATGGATTTGGACGATATTGTGGAGGTGTTGAAAGAAAGACATAAATAGTTTATAGTCCACGGTCAATAGCCCACGGATTGTCGTTGAAAAATATGGATATGGTAATCTATGGGCTATCAACTATGGACTGTAAACTAAATCATTCATCAATTAAGCGCTTAGTAATTGGTTGATAGCTATCAATACGGCGGTCGCGGAGATAAGGCCATGTAGTGCGGTAGTACTCCGTTTTGTCCAAATCCAACTCAACCACTTTTACTTCTTCTTGGTCGTGAGAGGCCAAATGCATCAGGCTCCCGAAAGGGTTTGACACAAATGAACCTCCCCAGAATTGCTGGTCAGCTTCGCGACCCACACGATTAACAGATACAACATACACGCCATTCGCTACCGAATGACTGCGCTGAATGGTTTGCCAGGCATTGTATTGTTCTTCATTCATAGCCGGGTCTTGTTCATTGGTATCCCAACCGATAGCTGTAGGATAAAACAGGATTTCGGCGCCCATCAGGCTGGTAATTCGTGCTGCTTCGGGGTACCATTGATCCCAGCAAATCAGGATGCCGAGTTTTCCAAAACGAGTATTAAATACTTTATACCCTAAATCTCCGGGAGTAAAATAAAACTTTTCGTAATAGCCTGGGTCATCGGGAATGTGCATTTTACGGTATTTTCCCAGGTAACTGCCATCAGCGTCTAAGACAGCAGTGGTGTTGTGATAAAGCCCAGGGGCGCGTTTTTCAAACAAAGACGTAATAATAACAATCCCCAGTTCTTTGGCCAATTCGCCAAACCGTTCGGTGGTTGGACCGGGAATAGCCTCTCCTAAATTAAAATTGGCGTGGTCTTCTACATCACAGAAATAAAGCGATTTAAACAACTCCTGCAAACAAACTATCTGTGCACCCAAAGCCGCTGCTTCGCGGGTTTTGGCAATGGCTTTTTCTACATTAGCTTCAACATCAGCGATGCAACTCATTTGCACCAGCCCCACTTTTACATTTCGCATAGAATCTCTCTTAAATTCAATACTTAATTATACTTATGTAGTGCAAAGGTAACGCTAAAACCTCTTACTTAATTGACAAATCCGGGAAAGTGCTTACTTTAGAGGTGAAATCAACAAACCTTTAATTATGCAATTTTTTACTAACCTAACGAGAAGTGTTTTTCTGACTACTGTTCTCTTTTATCATGCAATCAGCAGTTTTTCCCAAACCAAAGAAAAAATCGTAGCCTCTGATCTGACACGTATTAAGCAGGTAGGCGGCATTGCCATTTCTCCCGATGGGAAACGGGCGATTTACACGGTTACAGCACTTGAGCCTGCTTCAGAAGCGCTTGATTATGAATATCGTACTCATTTATGGTTGATGGATTTGGAAGCTAAAACACCACCGCGAGCCATTACACGCGGCAACGAGAGCGCAAGCCAGGCATCATGGAGTCCTGATGGTAAAAGTGTGACATTTGTAAGGGCGGTGAAAGGCAAGTCTCAAATTTTTATTATGCCGCTTGACGGTGGTGAAGCTTGGCAATTGACAGATTATAAACACGGTGCTTCGGCCCCTCAGTTTTCTCCCGATGGTCGCCAAATTTTGTTTTCTACCGCCCCTGCTTTTTCAGTACTGATGACTGATTCTACGTTAAATCCTACTAAAATTGGACCTGCCTGGAGTTTGGAAAAAGCAGGTTTTGCCAAAAATGAGTTTTTGAAGAAGAATACAGCCAAGCCTAACCCAGACGGGACGATTGAAGAAATTAGGGCGTATTTGGATAAAGATGTGGAGGATAAAAAAGCGAAAGTGATCAATCGCCTCAATTTTCAGGGAGAAGCTTCTGCCGGACAGGAATTGAATTTTTCCCATTTGTTGGTCATTGAAGTGAAAGAAGGCGCCAAACCTGTTTCTCTTACCAAAGGCTTTTATTCCTATGCAGGTGCGGCTTGGTCGGGCGATGGCAAACAAATTTGGTTTTCAACTCGGGCCGACAGCCTTATTCACCCAGACCGTGACTCGGAAAGCCGTATCTGCGTCATGAATGCTGATGGCACTGGAATGCGGACTGTATTGGTTGAAAAAGGCCGTACTTTTGGTCAACCGACTCCGTCGCCCGATGGACAATGGCTAACGTTCATTTCTTCCCAAGCTGCTGTTAAACCCGCAACGCTCGACCAAGGTCACTTAGGATTTTTGAATCTAAAAACTCCAAATGCAAAATACACCATCAATCCATTTGACCGCTCCCCCGGCAATTTGAAATGGGTAACGCTGACTTTTCCTAAGAGTAAGAAAGAAGTTGGGAAGGTAGATTACGTCTATTTTACGGCTTCTTCCAACGGTGGTACGCCGCTTTTCAGAGCGGTTCCAACCATAGATAAAGTGGAACAATTGTCTGATTATGACACCGGCGTTACCGATTTTGATGTGATTGCCAATAAGGTGGTCTATTCTAAAACAGAAGTTCTCAATCCGTCGGAATTGTATCAGGCTGATGTGTTGATGAAAAATGCGGCAAAACTCTCGACCCACAATGATTGGGTAAGCAAAAAAGCCCTGAGTATGCCCGAAAAGCACACCTTTAAAAATTCAAAAGGTCAAACGGTTGAGTATTGGATTATGAAACCAACGTTTGCAGAAGCGGGTAAAAAATATCCGCTTTTGCTCAATATGCACGGAGGTCCAACGGCGATGTGGGGGCCGGGAGAACCTTCCATGTGGCATGAACATCAGTTTTTCTGCGCACAGGGATATGGGGTTGTTTATGCTAATCCACGCGGTTCTGGAGGTTATGGTGTAGAATTTATGAAAGCCAATTACCGCGATTGGGGTACCGGCCCGGCCGATGATGTATTGCGGGCTTGTTCGGAAGCTGCGAAGGAATCTTGGGCCGATACGACAAAGCAAGTAATTACGGGCGGTTCGTACGCGGGTTATCTGACGGCTTGGATTATTGCCCACGATTATCGTTTCAAAGCGGCTTTTGCCCAACGCGGAGTGTATGATCTCACAACGTTTATGGGCGAAGGCAATGCCTGGCGTTTGGTGCCGGGGTATTTTGGCGGTTATCCGTGGGAAGCTGAAACTAAAGCTTCAATGGATGCCAATTCGCCTTATACCTTCGTAGAAAAAATTCACACACCTTTTCTCATTAAACACGGTGAAAATGATCTTCGTACGGGAATTATTCAGAGCGAAATGCTTTATAAATCGCTGAAAGTGCTGGGGCGTGAGGTAGAATATGTACGTATGCCAGGAGCAACGCACGAGTTGAGCCGTACTGGAAATCCCCGTCAGCGTATTGATCGTATGTTGCGGATTTATGAGTTTTTTGAGCGGTATGTAGGGAAAAAGTAGATTTGGGCTTTAATGGTTTTCTTTTGTTATTTGCATCATAAATAAAAAATACCGATGACTGAAAAAGAACGCTTATCTCAGCTTGAAGAAGTTGTATCTGAAATACTTTTAAAGCAGGATAGAATTGCAGAAGAATTGGCACATTTGAGCCTTAAAGTAGCTTCAAACTCTATTGATATTGCAGGCTTAAAAGTAACTGTCTCTTCTGTAGAAACGAAAGTTGATAGATTGGAAATAAAAGTAGACAGAATGGAAATGAAAATAGACAACCATACTGACAGGATTGTAGAGCTTCAGCAAGACGTTAAAGCAGGCCAGGCCGAATTGAAGAGTAATATGGCATTACTTTTACAAGCTATTCGTGGTCAGAAATAACATAACAGATTTCTTAATTTCTTAATCAATCATGAACAATCGTCGCGATTTTATCAAACAATTAGGGGCTGCCGCAGGAATGGCTGCTTTGGCTCCGGAAGTTTTTGCTGCGGAACCCCAAAAATTGTGGTTCCAAATTTCTCTGGCCGAGTGGTCGTTGCACAAAACGATCTTCAACGAAAAGAAACTGACCAATTTAGACTTTCCCGCGGTAGCTCGGAAAGAGTTTGGAGTGGGTATTGTGGAATATGTAGACCAAATGTTTAAGGACAAAGCCAAAGATACCGCTTACCTGAATGACCTGCTGCAACGCTGCAAAGACAACGATATTAAAAACCACCTCATCATGGTGGACACAGCGGGGAATCTTGGCGAAGCAGATGCTAAAAAACGCATGGAGGCCGTCGAGAAGCATTATCAATGGGTGGATTGTGCCAAATACTTGGGGTGTGCAACTATTCGGGTGAATGCTCGCGGCCAGGGAACGAAAGAGGAGCAAGCGAAGCAGGCTGCTGACGGATTAGCAAAATTGAGTGAGTATGCAGCTAAGCAAAAAATCAATGTGATTGTAGAAAACCACGGTGGAAACTCGTCGGATGGAAAATGGTTGGCCGGTGTCATGAAAGAAGTGGGCATGAAAAACTGCGGAACCTTACCTGATTTTGGTAATTTCTGTATTGAATCGTCGTATGGTGCAGGCGAACGTACTTGCAAAAACGAATACGACCGCTATGTAGGTACCAAAGAATTAATGCCGTATGCCAAAGGAGTAAGTGCTAAAACCAACGACTTTGACGATAAAGGAAATGAAGTCAAAATAGATTATGTCAAACTTCTTAAAATCGTGAAAGACAGCGGGTTTAAAGGTATCATTGGCATTGAATACGAAGGACCAACGATGTCGGAATACGACGGTATAAAAGCTACCAAGAAACTGCTGGAGCGAGTGGGAGCGATGGTGTAAATTTTTAAGTGTCGAGTTTAGAGTGCAGAATGTCAAATGAAATAACTCGACACTCTGCATTATGAATTCGACATTTTTATTTTTTATACGCCTGCTAAACGTGAAATAGGAATATTAAGTCCTTTACTTAGGCGTTTAATCATTGATAAAGTTAATTCTCGTTTACGATTTAATACCTTGGATACCATTGTTTTATCACCAATAAAAGGAGTTAGATCTACTTGTTTAAGGCCATTTTGAAGCATTTTGTTTTGCAAATAAGCGACGGGATCAGAAGCACTCATTGGGTAATGAATATCTTCATACGCTTCCACAAGCGTTACTATCAATTCCAACTCATCTCCTGCTTCACTGTTTGGTTGAGGGTGAGTTCGTAACAAATTATAAATTTGTTGGAGGGCCTCTTCGTACTGTTCTTCGGTTTTTATTGGTTTAATTGTCATTGTTTCCGCCGTTTAAATTCTACTTTTTTCGAATCAATCTTATCATAGTCAGCATGGCTGCCAATCCATAGCACAAACACAATTCCAAAAGTGTAATCAATGTGTGTTATAAGCCGGTAACCATTGCCTTTTATATTGAAAACCACCCGATTATTATCAATAATACTTGCATTGCTAAATGCGGCCTTTACAGCATTTGGGGTATTCCAACTAAGGCTCACTACTGTATCATGCCATTCTAATAATGAATTTTCGGAGTCTGGATTAGTATCCCAAAATTCTTTGAGCGTTCGTTTAGCAATAATTCGCATATCATACAAAACTCTGCAAAAGTTGGCAATTTGTCAACTTTTGCAGAGTAAAATTTATCGCGTTTTGAATAGAAGGCTAAAATTCAATGACCAATCCCAACGCAGGCGTAAAATTGGCATCTTCGTTGGCGAGAATGAGCGGGATGGCGTTGCTGCCGTCGAGTTTAAGGGCTTGACCGTTGCTGGTTTTAAAGCCTGAATTATCACTCAAACGCTCAAAAGTGTATTGGGGAATGGCGGCGTTGGAAGTTAACAGCGCATTTTGGAAATCAAAGAACAGGTCAATTGATGCTTTCTTATAATTCCATTTTTTATCTACTCTGAAATCTACCCGACTGAATGCTTTGAGACGTTGGCTATTCAGACGAGCATAATCTTCGGTACCTACTCCCGTAGTTAGGTAGGTTTTTTGGGAAGTTACCAAATCAAACGGTGTATAAGGAGCGCCGCCTTGATAAAGCCATTTCAAGCCCAACTCCCAGCCTCGTTTGAATTTATAGCCTAATTGCGTTGAAACCAGATTGCGCGTGTTCCAGGCTGAGGCAACGTATTTGCCGTCTTTGCCCGTAAATTCGGATTTGAAATGGGTGTAACTCAACACTCCAAAGAAATTTTTGGTGAGTTTTTGTTGGATAAAAAACTCAATTCCTCGACTTCTGCCCTTGCCGATACTCGTAACGGTTTCGTTGCCAATCGCTCCAAAGTTTCCTCCCTGATTGGCCAATGAAATACCGTCACGTACCGAAACGGGGTAATTATCGTACATTTTTGAGAAACCTTCCAGCGTAATGCGGGTGGTGGGCGTTGGGATAAATTCAAGTCCTGCTACCAAGTGGTCAGAGCGAATGTATTTATTGGATTTGTTGACAAAATTGCCATCTTGACGGTACCCTAAAACGGTGTAAATCGGAGTTTTGAAGTAACGACCTACGGAAGCGTTCAAACGCCATTTATCGCTCAATTGATAGCTTGCCGATAGGCGCGGGCTCAGGGTTTGGAATGGATTATTGCCGTCAGTGGTAAACGAATTCATGTCCGTACGAAGCCCTGCTGAGAGGTTGAGGCGGTCGTCGAGTAATTTCCGATTCACCTGCGCAAAAGCACCGTATTTGAAGAAGTCAACGGCAGTATTGAACGCTACCGTTATTCCGGGCTGTACAATTTGGCCCTGTGCGTTTTTGATTTCGCGGCGTAAAACGTTGAAATAGTTGTTGTTGTATTTCACATATTGCAGCACAGCCCCGTAGCTGTATTCCCATTTGCCGATAAATTTATTGACATCCATCCGCAGTTTGTTTTCAATTTCCTGTGAAACACTTTTCAACGCGCGGTATTGCTCATTATCTTGGCGATTGTCTTCAAATCGATCCAAGCGATTGTTGAACATATTACGGCTTAAAGAAATATTCAGAAAGCCGTTTTCGAGCAGTCGTTTCAGGGAAAACCCCGTCGTATAATTCCACTGATTAATATTGGGATTGGAACGCAGAATATATTCTTTTTCGGGACTGCTTTCTTTGGGAACGGCAAACGAAAACTCATCAATCGCCCCCACACCAATCGCGGTAAAGGTTGTTTTTTTGTTGATTTTATGCGTGACTTTGTACTGAAAATCCCAATAATTAGGACGAATGGGCAAGTCAATGGCCTTGAATAAAAATTGCAGATACGAACGTCGTACCGAAGCTAAAAAGGTTGTTTTAGAAGAAATGGGTCCTTCCAAGGTGCCTGCTATTTCGGTAGAACTTACCCGAATGTTTCCTTGAACTCGCTCAGGGTTTCCTTCGCGTTGGCGAAACTGGAGTACCGACGAAAGTGCATTGTCGTAGCGGGCATTAAAACTGCTTGAACTCAAGGTCGCGTCTTCAATAAACGATACGTTCAGAATGCCCGTCGGGCCGCCCGAACTTCCCTGTGTGGCAAAGTGATTGATGACGGGAATCTCTATGCCGTCTAAGTAAAATACATTTTCGTTGGGTCCTCCTCCTCTGATAATCAAATCGTTACGAAATCCGCCTACGGAGCCTGCGGTGCCGCCTACCCCCGGTAGTACCTGAATCACGCGCGAAATGTCGAAGTTGCCTCCGGGGTTATTTTTAATCTCTTCGGTAGTGAGTTTTTGAATGGAATTGGGCGTTTCAGTAGAAGCGACCGAAATCGAACGGTTGAAAACTACTTTTGTTTCGGCCAATTCTACCGCCTCTTCCTCCAATTCAAAATTGATTTGTTGGGCATTACCGGAGGTAAGTACTACGTTAAATTTACTGACAGCTTTGTAGCCCACAAAGGTTGCCTTGAGATTGTAACTGCCTACCGGTAAACTGAGTTTGAATTTGCCATCTACGTCGGTAGTGGTTCCTTGGTTAGTTCCTTCTACCTGAACCGTCACTCCAATTAGCGTCTCTTGGGTACGCTTGTCTTTTACGATTCCGAGAATAGTACCAGTATTTTGAGCAAATACGCTGATGGTGGTAAAAAGTAAAAAACTGATAATGCCTGTGGCTTTCATACGACTCATTGCAATAGATATAAAAAACATTACAGATAGATTTTTGGTTATTTATTACGATAACATTCTAAATTTTGAATTGTTTGTACGAAAACAAAATAATTGTGTCATTTTAGAATGTTTCTCTATAAAAATCATGAACTACGAACTTTTGCAACAATTGATAGGCTACTTGGCCGCGTACGAATCCCAACGTTCGCCGTCGCAACGGAAAGATATGGAGGGCTTTGTAGCGTACCTGAATCAGCAGGTTTTTGAGAAATCAGTCGACCCAACCGTTGGTTTTGAAAATGGCGAGACTGTGGAGGCGTTATTGTCGCAATTGATTGCTTTTTTGTACCGTTATGCCAAAGGATATATCAAAAAAGCCTTGAATCATTCCAACCTGATTACCATCGACGACTTTTCTTATTTGGCAGGTATTTGGCAAACCGGAGGCTGTTCAAAGAGCGAGATTATCGACATGAACATTCACGAAAAAACAACGGGCATGGAAGTCATCAAACGATTGCTGAACAACCAACTCATTGAACAGACCGATGACCTTACCGACCGCAGAAGTAAACGTTTATTAATTACTGAAAAAGGAAAAGGAGTTCTGTTTGGAACGTTTGAGGAGATGCGGAAAGCAAGTTTAATTATTGCGGGTACGTTGTCCGAAATCGAAAAAATGCAGTTGCTGTATTTACTCCAAAAATTACATTTTTTCCATAAACCCTTGTTTTTGAACGAGCGAGAAAAGAGTTTAGATGAATTACTGGATTTTACAGACCACACAAATCCAAATGCGGAGTTCTATAGATAAAATTGCAGAAAAAGATTAGTTTTCGCTTCTTTTTAACTTTCACACTCTCTCAAGCCTTAACTCAATGATGTCATACCGAAAAATTGGTTTTTTGTTTCGCAATCCTTCCGTTAGAGAAGAATTGGCACGGCTCGACCCCGTGAAAGATCATCAACGGATGGTTCATTTAATGACTTCCTACGAGTTTCCGTTTGACATGGTGCGCTCGTTGGAATTGGCACTTTTTCATACCTATGCTAGCCCGAGTATTTCGTCATTGTTGCAAAAAACGGGCGAGTTTGTAAAACGAGGACAAAAGCGGTACGATGACACGGGTATTCTGATTGCGCAGTTTATGCAGGCAGGCTACGACAGCGAATTGGGACAAAGATCGATTTCGCAAATGAATAAGATTCACGGTCATTATCCCATTCCTAACGATGATTATCTGTTGGTACTGTCCACCTTTGTGTTCTATCCCATTGATTGGATGGAAAAATACGGCTGGCGTGCCTTTACATCGCCTGAAAAACAGGCGTTGTTTCTGTTTTTTCGGGAAGTGGGTAAACGAATGAATTTGACGGATGTACCGGAAACGTTGGAAGAAATGAAGGCGTTTGCCGAAAACTATGAAAAACGCTGGTTCTGCTATACAGACAGCAATCGTACCATTGCCGATGCCACAGTTCGCATTGTGGAAAATTGGTTTCCAAAACCTTTACGGCCCATAGTAAAGCCCGTTTTTGCAGCGCTCATCAGTGAAAAATTGCGGAATGCGTTTGGATATCGGAAACCGTCTGCTGCATTTTGCGTACTGGTTGAAGCAAGTTTGCAACTTCGAAAATGGCCTCTGAAGCTCATTACCTTTAAACCCTATCCCACACTGATTGGCAATACGCATTGGATAACCTATCCCAAACACGAGTTTACAATCGAAACCTTAGGACCGGAGCATTTGAATCGAAAAATGAAAAGCCGATAACAAAAGAGAGGCCACGACGATTCGCGGCCTCTCTTTTGTTATTGTAAATTCTTATTAAACGTATTTGTCACGAGTTTGGAACAAAATCCAACCTCCGATAACAAACGATAAGGCAAGGCTAATGATGTTGCTTACCATACCCCCCACTCCTAAAAAGCCAACAACTCCATTGACCAAACTAAGTAAAAAAACGTAGTAAAGATTATTCCATCCTTTTTTCTGACGTTTCATCAAAGGCGAAATCGCTAATCCTTCCAAAAGAACCATAACTGCCAGAATACCCATAGAAATCCAGTAAACTCCCATACTTCCATAAGCAGTGACTCCAAGGGCGGAAGCGCCAACACCAATACCTACAACAGCCAGTAAAGCGATGCCGCCAAACAATACTCCCAACATACAAAGGTAGGGAGCGATTTTAACAAGGCAGGATTCAAGTTACAAATGCAACTTCTTGATGGTTAGTTAATTGATTAAAAATTTGATTTGGTGTTTGAAAATCATGTCTTTTTCTTGGCCTGTTATTAAGTTCATTCTCTACAAATTTGAT
>Ga0247843_1002147_pt1 | contig 37093 bp, 35 predicted proteins | sample LaCruzMarch2017__FD_192420 | JGI IMG/M metagenome (GOLD analysis project Ga0247843, IMG submission 192420) | Freshwater microbial communities from meromictic Lake La Cruz, Castile-La Mancha, Spain - LaCruzMarch2017_8m | ecosystem: Environmental > Aquatic > Freshwater > Lake | place: Spain...
GTATTTAGCCGAGTACACGTTCCGATTTAACCGGCGTCACGACCCAGACACCATGTTCTTCAGAGCCCTTGGGGCCTGCGTCAAAGCCCAGCCCAAGACCGAACAGGTACTTTTCAGATAGGCATTCTAAAAAGTGTCCATTAAGCTTTAATTTTTCGAACGGAGCTGCCCAAACTCACATTCAAAACAGACTCCGCTTTATCGGGTTCCATCCAGGAATAATGAAAATTTAAGGCTTCATCATTTCCCTGTCAAATATTTTTGGAGACCAAGCGGGGTCCAATACGAAACAGCTCCCTTATACTTTTCTCCTACTTTAGGTAGCCACGAACCATCGGGTTTTAAGTTTCGGCGAGGATCTAAACGTGGGCAGTCAATATCGACTGCTTCAAATATGCCTTTGTTGTTTAAAATGAATCTGCAATACATATTCAAGGTACTTTCTTAGCAAAGACACCTATTAAAGCAATATATTCTTCGTAAAGCACTCGGCGGACTAAAAATTCGCGCCAATTTATTTTTATAACATTCATTTTTGGACCTGTTTAGGATGGTGTTAGGCCGAGAATGAAAAGAAAGGGGGTACTGGATGCAACAGTTTAAATTTCGGTATAAATTTCTAGGTAAATCTCTTTTGATTTTAAGTGCTAGCAATACCTTTTCCGAAACTGCACAACACAGATCAAGTTCGGGTGAAGCCAGTTCTCAAGAATTTAACACTTTAGGGAATTTTTCAAAAGTCATTGATGAGATAGAGTCGAGCACTGAAGCTGCAGATTGCAAGGCGGCATTCGAATACACCGAAAAATTTCGAGATGGAGGCCCTCAAAAGTCAAGTCGTGAAGCTATGAAATCCGAATATCACCGAGGCATGCTGTTAAGTTTTGCCCAAAATGTTTGCTTAAAAGATGATCCCGCTAAGGGAATTAGAGCAGATCCAAAAACGGCGATGATTTCTCCCTCCAGTTCCCCAAACGATACTCTTAAAAGCTATCTCGGCGACAAAGGACTTCTCAACGAGATAAGTGACTTGACGGAGAAAAATGAAAAATACCTTATTCATTCTTTTTCTCTGCTGATGACACTTGGAATGCTAGAGAGTTCGGGAAAAGTAAAAGAAGGTGTAGACAAAAATGCTAGTGGAGGTCGCAATGCTTCCGAAATCGAAGCTGGGCTTTTTCAGTTTTCGCAAAACTCCAGGTCATTTGTGGATACAAGCCGTTTTGGTATTTACAATAATTTGCTCAAAACCTATCAAGATAAACCTGAAAAATGTTTGAAGGGACTTTTTGATCCCGCCGACAAAAAATCTCCTGATATCACTGAGAGTGGCGACAAAGACGCAGACTTCCAGAAAGTCATGAAAGAATGTCCTGCCTTTGCAGCCGCCTATGGCGCAGTTCTATTGAGAAAAACTGATCAGCACAACGGACCTCTTAAACGTAAAGAAGCTGAACCCAAAATTGCTTGCACAAAAAATCTTGAACAGATGTTCACCTATATAAAGAGCAACCCCACAAGTTGTGACGGAATTTGATCAGCCAATAAAATATTTTTGAAAAATTTGCACAGATGCGCATAATTAAGTAACTTTTAGAATGAATACAATTTCAAAATGATATAGCTCGGTCTCGTGGATCGTGAAATATTGCAAGAGCCAAGCTTAGGTTCATAAAGAGACGACAGGACTCGGGGTCAATGGTTTAAAAGTACCGCCGCATGAGAATTGCTATGAGTGCCTCCAGTGGCTATCGAAGACCAGAAGCACAGGAGCGAAACGGCACAACCGCTGAGTTAAGCACAGCACCATAGGTCAAAGGCAAAAGTGGGTAAGTCGCGGCTTCGCCAGGACCTGCGGTCTCTACATGGGCAGAAGTAGCCGATGATTATTTAAGGTAAGAAATTTTGCACAGAAAAATTTCAAATTTCTGCAGTGTTAGAAGCACAGGTTAATTCCTTATCTAGGGATTTAAGAAGCAAGCTTTTTTAGTTCTTCGGGTTTAATCCGATATTCACGTCCAACTTTTTTTGGCTTTAGCTTACCGTCCTTAATCCAGCGCAAAAGGGTGCGCTCCGAGACATCTAGATATCTAGCGGCCGCATCCAACGTGAACCAAGGGTGTTCATTTTTAGAAACATTCAAAATTTGAATCTCAATGAGGTTGCCGGCTCGATCGAAACCTGCAAACACATTCTCCGTGATCTCCATATCTCTAGAAATGCGCCCGTCTTTTACGATAATTGCCATCGCGTCTGCTTTTTTGTCATAAGAAATTTTCATTTTGGTCTCCAATTCACCATTGCTGTGACAACGATCAGGCGAGGCTTTTCAATGACTGCAGCAACAGAAATCAAGTTGTCCTTCCGACTTGTTAAGGCCTTATAAATCCAGAATTTATTTTCCTCTTTTTGCTTGAACTCACCAGTTTCAATAACATTAAGAATGCTCGATTGATCCAGGCCCCTCATATTCATTTGAGCGATCGCATGGTCCGTGAAAATTACTTCGTATTTGTGACCGCGAAAACTCATTTTCATCAAATACAGTATGGGACGTAAGTCATTTAATGTCAATATAATAATATGACATTAAATGACATATGTAAGGGGGCTTTCTCAGCATTCTGGCAACTATCTTTTGACTTCGGGTGGTGGAGTCCCCAGTTGAGTTATGGAAGGTGATGCGAAGTTACTAAAAAGTGAATTGGAGCTCGGATTGAGTCCTTGGGCATCTTTTTGTTTTTGTTAAGTGTTTGTTTTGTTGTTCGAAGTAACCACGGGTTAAGTGGCGGAGCGGACGGGACTCGAACCCGCGGCCTCCGCCGTGACAGGGCGGCGTTATAACCAACTTAACTACCGCTCCGTGGTAGATATCTGCAGCGGTTTTTCTAAAACCCAATCTTATGACTGAGTTTTAAAAAAACGGACTGCAAACGTTCAACAGGGCAAGTGTTACTGAAGACCTGATCTCGGGTCAAGGGGCTGAAGATAAAAAATTCCTTCGACCCTCTGGCTAAAAGCATTTATAAAATCCGAGCTTTAGACATTTTTTTGGGGGACTCGCTATGGGCAAAATTCCAGGGATTGCAAATCGAAAAGCTCCCACAGCGGCTGGCAAAGCACCGACATCTAAAAACTTGGAGCTCCGTAACGAAATGGAGTTGGACCTTTTTAGCGCAATTGATCCGGATTTCGAGCCAGTCGACCTAACCGATCTTGAAGAAGCCGAAGCGGCTCCAAAAATATATAGCGTTTCCGAAATTTCCGAATCACTGCGCGATTCTTTGCGAGAAAATTTTTCAGATATTCTCATTCAAGGTGAGGTTGCAGATTTCAAAGGCACCCATCGATCGGGACATTTGTATTTTGCCTTGAAGGACGACTCTGCTGCGATCAAGGCAGTTATGTGGAAAGGGAGCTTGGCAAAAGTTCCTTTCGAAATCAAACAGGGACTCGAAGTGATTTGCACCGGAAAACTGGATTACTATGGAGGTTCCGGTTCACTACAGCTTGTGATTGAAAAAATGGAACCGGTTGGAGTGGGAGCACTTCAACTTAAACTTGAACAACTCAAAGAAAAATTAAAGTCTGAAGGATTGTTTGATAGCGCCCGTAAAAGAAAAATTTCCCCTATTAATTGGCGGATTGGAATTGTTACCTCAAAAACAACGGCTGCCCTTCAAGATATGCTAAAAATTTATCGCACGCGGTTTCCTTTGGCGGAGATTTTTTTATTCTCGGCTTCGGTTCAAGGTGAAAAAGCCGCCCCCGAGTTGATCCGAGCCATCGAATCTGCCAATCGCTACAGTGCACAGGCTCCCAAATCTTTGGACGTCCTTGTGGTGACACGTGGAGGAGGCTCGTATGAAGATCTCTTTTGTTTTAACGACGAAAATCTTGCGCGCGCCATTGTCGCCTCAAAAATTCCAGTGATTTCGGCCGTGGGCCACGAGATTGATTTTACGATTTCGGATTTTGTTGCAGACAAACGCTCTGCCACTCCTTCACATGCTGCAAGCGAAAGTGTTCCTGAAATGAAGCTGTGGCAAGAACGCTTGGATGAACTCAAACGCGTCTGGCGGCTTAAAATGAACGACCTTATTAACGATCGACGTCAAAAAGTTGACCAAGCTTACAATCGGATGTTGGCGGCTAGTCCCGAGCGACGATTAAAACATAGTCGCGAAATCTTAGAGGCTCGAAAATCTAAATTCACAAATGCCATGAAGTGGAGCCTTGAAAAAAGAAAAACCCAAATCGCGAGAATTGCTGGAATCTTGGATGCATTGTCCCCATTGAAAGTGCTGGATCGAGGTTACTCGATTGCGACTTTTGAAGATGGAAAAGTTTTTAAATCTATTCAATCTGCTCAAGTAGGAACAGAATTGAAATTAAAAGTTTCTGACGGCGATTTGAAAGTAAAAATTATTTAACAGCATTTTGGGTGATTCGCGGCCCTTTGACTTTGCCTTGTCTTTGGGAATCGATACAATAAAGACTCATTCATGAGCGATACCCAAGATCCATCAAATCCTATTGGAGCAGCGGCTCCCTTTGATTCGGCACAGCCTCCAGTTTTGCATGGGTTGGAAGAAGGCTATGACCAGATAAAACTTATGGCCATCGGCGGCATGGCCGAAGTCTATCGGGGTCGGCAAAAATCTCTTGATCGTCCTGTTGCGATTAAGCGAATGCGTCCCGAACTCAAACAAAATCGTGATCTTCAAGAGCGATTTAGGCGCGAAGCAAAATCATCAGCAAATTTTTTGCACCAAAATTTGGCCCATGTGTATGACTATCGTTCTTCGCACAATGAAGCTTATATCATTATGGAGTGGATTGATGGTTTTGACTTGGCAGAAATCATCGAACGATTGGGCGCAATTCCTGTTGATGTCTCATGCATCATTGCTTTGAAAATTTTAAATGGCTTAGGTTACATTCATTCCCATGGGATGATTCATCGAGACATTAAACCTGACAACGTCCGCGTGTCTGCCCGAGGTGATGTAAAAATCATGGATTTTGGAATTGCTTTTGATCCTACGGAAAGCAATCTTACTATGCCTGGAACTTTGATCGGCTCGCCACACTATCTCTCACCCGAGCAAATCGTAGGATCAAAAATTGATTCTCGCGTGGATGTTTTTTCATTTGGAATATCTTTTTACGAAATGCTTACCGGAAAAAAGCCCTTTTTTGAAACCCAAACAGAATCTGTTTATGAGCGAATTAAAAAAGGCGCTTACATTATTCCCCAGAACATTGTCCCTGGAATTCCTGCATTCTTAATTAAAATTGTTGAATCTTGTCTGCAAACGAAACCCGCTAGACGTCCGGCGTCTTGTGAACAGCTCATCGTGGCGCTGCAGCAATTTATTGCGACAAACTTTACCAATGACCACGAATCGCGATTAAGACAGTTTTTGATTCAATCAAAACTTTTGCACGGCAATCCTAGACTTATAGAAGTTGAAGAAAAAACGGGACCAAACTTAAGTCAGCAAATTTCGAGATCCAAAAAATGGAATTTGATTATTGCGGGAGTTATTGGCGTGGCTTTGGCGTTTCTGTTTTATGGTGTGCTGAGGTGGATCAAGCAAAAGGGTGGGACGTAACTCGCTCAAACTTGAGATTTTCTCTTGAATGACTAGTGTTTCGACGCTTTGGAATTGTCTCCTTCATCTTGAGCATTGCAACCGCATTTTTCAAGTTTCTTTTCGAATTCGTCAATTCGTTTTGCAAGAGACTCTAGACTCACTGAACCCGTATACAATTGAGCAGGTGGTGACGATGATGGTACCAAAAATGAAAAAATCTGAGATCCCGGTCGTTTGTGATCAGGGATTTGATTGAGTGGATCAAAAGGTCCCTGAAAACCATTTCTAAACAAAATTGATTTATTGTTGGTTGGTTCATTTAAGAAGGCATGGAGGCTTATGATTTGTTCCTTTACATAGGAATCCAAAAGAGCTCCGGTCTCGAGATGAGTGCCGTCTTTAAATTTGATTTTTATTTTTCCCATGCCAATGCGGCTTGTTGACAATGATTCGATGGACGCGATTTGATCTTTTGCAACTACCTTGAGTTCAGCCTTTACTGGAAGGGCTATAACGTTCAAGAAAATCATAAACATCAACATTTTAGGCATAGCGGTGATTTTGGCTAAATATTGCTTCATAGAAATATTGTAACTGCTTTTTAGCTTGGCAAATATTTTTTTAACTCGATGAACCGAATCGAGAAGTTGGCCGTCTACAAGTGTGGGCTAAGGCTTTTAATTAATTTTTTTGGCAATTTGTCAGAGATATCCTCAGACCAAAAACGATTCAAATTCTACGATGCTTGAATATACTTTAGCCGATTTCACTACGAAAAAACAGTCTTTGCTCGAAACAAATCTCGCATCTCGTTTCCAAACTTCGCTTCAAAAGCATTCAGATCGAAATATTTGCTGAGTGTGAATTCTTCAAATTTTGAAAGAAGAACCCGAGTATAGATTAATGCGTCCCAGAATTTTCCGAATGAAAGACCTCTTTTGGCACCGCTAACCGCACGCGCAATAAGAGCGCTAATGGAAATCAGAAAGTCCGAAAAATTTTCTCTTGAGGCACACGAAACCTTAATATGCAGATGATTGCCCACATTTACATACTCATGAAGCTTCACAAAATGGCGCGTAGATTGTTTGTGAAGAATCGCATGAATTGCAGCTTCATTTTTGGGGCGAAAGAAGCTTAAGAGCCCTTTAGCTTTGCTTGATCGCATGACAATGTGGATTTTTTTGCGCGCAACAAAAGGGCGGGTTATTTTTCTTTTACCTACACGCAAGGTTCCTCCGTGGGCCATTGAAGTTTTTGAATTTTTAATTTCAGCAGGCTGAAAAATACCTAATTGCGCCTTTTTCACTATGGGGCAATATAATAACATTGTCAGGAAATTGCAATAGTGTGATGACAAATTGTTAAAAATTCTTTCTTTGAAATGGGGATTAAAATTATTTCGCGAACAATCTGGTTAAGGTGAAACTCGCTTTGTGAATGGCGAACTTTTTTCTACGAGTTGCAAACATCTAGATCGAGATTTGCAATAGGTTAATCAAGAGTTGAAATCGATACTTGGTGCCTAGAGAGGAGGCAAAGCACGTTCATCCATACCTCTAAAAATTGGAACTTAGTTCGATCTAAAAACAATTTTCAGAAACGAACCAAATGTTTAGCACCAACCAAAGAAGGTACAGCTCATCTATATCCCCTACTTTGTTAACTTCTTCAATTCCGACAACACACCACTTTGAGTTTCGTCATATGAGGCATCCCGACTTGTTTTGCGCAGCTCATAGCTGTCGATGGTGACGGAGCAGTTGCGGCCAGATTTTTTTGCTGTGTACAATCCATAATCAGCATCGCGGATGACGTCCTTGTAAGATTTGTGTAAATCTTCCTTATAAGTCGCAATGCCAATGGAACCGGTCACCTTGAAAAGTTTTCCCTCATTGCCTACGATTTCGTACGCTTCGATCGCTTTGCGAATTTTTTCGGCAACAACTTTTGCACCGACTTCGTCGGTTTCGGGCATGGCAACAATGTATTCGTCGCCTCCATATCGAGCTTTGATGTCACCACCACGAGTGCAATTTTGAATGATGTGCCCGACCGCGCGAATGGTTTCGGATCCCACTAAGTGATCATTTTGATCGTTCACTTCTTTAAAATGATCGAGGTCAATCATCATAATCGAAAATATTCGATGAAATCGCGCAAAGACATGAAATTGCTTTTCTAAAAACTGAGTCACAAAACGCATGTTGTTTAAGCCGGTGAGCTCGTCCGTTAATGTCATTTCTTCTAAATGACGATTGGAGATGTTGAGTTCTTGGTTTGATTGCGAAAGTTTTCGAGTGGCTTCATCGAGTTGAGTTTGAAGTCTGCGAATACGAAGCGCGACATCCAACCTAAACCATGCTTCTTTCGGTTTGAACGGGCGAACTAAGTAGTCATCGATGCCACATTTGTAAGCTAGGGCTTTGTGGGTAAAGGAATCCTGCATACTGGTGCCAATCACGAGGGGACTAAGCTGCGTGGGAACTCCTAGCACATCACTCACAACGTCTGCAAAACCACGATGCTCGTCTTGATCAAGATTGACAACCACAATGTCCGGATAGTGCTTTAAAATTTCGTCTTCAATGTTGACCCGCTCACGCTTGGAGTAAATTTTCGAGATTACCTCAACCGGGCGTGTGCCCGCTTCTTTTTCCATATCCTCGAGAAAATCCAAATCGGGATCAAGTAGAAGAATGACGGGCTTGACTTGGCCTGACATAGTTAAGTCTTAATTGTACGTTCTTCTGATTTCGAAAGCGATTGATTTCCGGTGTCACTAATGCGTCGAAATGGGTCACGCCGGCCTTTTTGAGTTGGTCAAACTCGTCGCTTTTAAAAAATCCAATCAAAGTGTTTCCGCCATTCCATTGACATTTTAAATGCTGCCCACTCAGAGTTTGCATTTTAGCGAGTGGCACATCAAAAATTCTAAACAAAGGTTCGGGATTCCCATTCCCCCAGGGGGCGCCACCATCGAGGGCTTCCACATCCTCAGTGGAAAAATTTTCGGGAAGCTCGTCATCAAAATTAAGTGCTTCAAACTCGCTCCAAGATTCTAAAAAGAGCCGAGTCTTAGACCATAGTTGATCTCTGAAATTTTCAAAAAAACTAAAATCAAGTTGCAAGCCAGCAGCCATTTTGTGACCACCATATCGCTTTAGCAAATCGCGACAGGCATCAAGAGCTTTCACACAACTGACAGGTGCCAAAGTGCGCATCGAGCCCCTCAAAATTTCGCTTTCTTCCAAACGAGTCAAAACGATAGAGGGGCGGCCTAATTTCTCCGTCAACTTTGCAGCTACAACGCCCAATACTCCCTCGTGCCATTCTCCGTGCACCACAAGTACGGGGGGATTTTGTAAACTTATTTGATCTTGCGCTTGTTTAAAGGCATCTTCGAAAACTTCTGCCTGAATTTGCGAGCGCTTTTCGTTCAAGCCTAATAGTTTTTTAACAAGTTCTTCTGCGCGTTCTTCGCTCTCGGTGATTAAAACTTCAGTGCTAAGGTGTGCTTGGCCCAATCTTGAAGCTGCATTGAGTTTTGGAGTCATAGAAAATGCGACATCTCGGGCCGAAATCAGGGTTGCGTTGGGAAGTGTTTTTAGTCGGAGTGCGCGTACTCCCGGCCTGTGAGTCGTCATGAGCATTTTAAGCCCTGCGCGTACTAAAATTCTGTTGTCGTCGATCAAGTCTACATGATCGGCGATGGTTCCTAATACAAAAAGATCTAGCAAGTTTCGCAGATCGGGTTCGACTTTATTTTTAAAAAATCCTAAATCGCGCAAAACTGAACGCAATGCAATTGCTAAATAAAAGGCAACACCTGCGCCACTTAAATAATTCAGCTTACTTTTGTCGGCATTTTGATTGGGATTCACGACAAAGGGCGTGGTGGGCAGATCATGAATCTGCTTGTGATGGTCAGTGATAATAAAGTGAATTCCAAGCTCGCTGCATTTTTTGTCTGCATCAAAGGCTGAAATCCCAGTGTCAACCGTGATGATATGCTTAACACCTTTTTCGCCTAGGACTTCAATGGCGCTTGCATGGACTCCGTAACCTTCTGACAATCTGTCGGGTTGAAAATGCACAAAATTTGCGAATTGAATTTCTCTAAAAAAGCTTACGAGTAGCGCCAGGCCACTCATCCCATCCATGTCGTAGTCGGCATAGATGGCGATTTTTTCGTTTTTTAATATGGCTGAAGCTAAGTGCTTAGCCGATTGCTCCATGTTTAAAAGTACGAAAGGGGAATGAAGTTGATCAAGTTTTGGATTTAAAAAATAATCGGCAGACTCGTTATCCTGTAAACCTCGTGACCAAAGTATCGACCCCAGCAACGGTCCATAGCGAGAAATAAAAGTGGGCGAGACAGACTCCTGCCGACGTCTAACCCATTCTCCGCTTGCCGAACGCATATCGAGATAAAAAAGAAACTAAGCTTTTACAAGATCGCTTGTAGACTTGTGTGCAAACTTTTTGTCAGCCCACAAATATAAGGGAGCTGCGATAAGACCTGAGCTGTAAGTTCCCACGATGATACCTACGAACAAAGAATACGAAAATTCTTTTAGCGTGGGGCCACCCAAGAAAAACAATACCAACGTAGCAATCAAAGTTGTGCCCGCAGTCATAATTGTTCGCGATAGCGTAGAGTTAATTGCGTAGTTGACAATAAATTCCTTGTCTTTGCCCAAAAATTTACCTTCGACTTCGCGGATCCGGTCATAAACAACGACCGTGTCGTTGATAGAATAACCAGCCAACGTTAGCAGAGCTGCGACAACAGTGGTCGAAAATTCTCCCTGTGTTAATACCAAAACCCCCGATGTGATAATCAAATCATGCAAAATGCACGCAATAGCGCCAGGTACAAAACGCGCATCAAAGCGCCAGTACATATATGCAGTGACAAGCAAACAGGTGTAGAGGAGCGACAGAAGGGCCGACTTTTTGAAGTCGGAGCCAACTTTGCGTCCCACGCTATCCATTTGCGCAAGCTTCCACGTGGTGTCGGATTCTGTTCCAAATTTTGCATTCAAAGTATCTTTGACGATTTTACTCACGTCGTCTTTTGAATCCCTCTGGGTGTTCAAAAGATAGGAGTTGGAATCAGTTCCTGAAAAATTTTGCACGCTCAATCCTTGAAGTTTGCCTTCAAAGGTTTCGCGCAAAGTTTTGATATCAACATTACTTTCTTTTGCAAAATTCAAATGAACTTCAACGCCACCTCGGAAATCAATGCCGTAGTTAAGTCCGGGTTTGCCAAAAATTCCGAACAAGCAAAGAATTGAGAGAACGGTTGAGAGAATTAAAAAGGGCTTGAATACTTTTGTAAAATTAATACTACTATTTTTTGGATTAAAAAATTCCATGTGTGTTTTCCTATCGTGATGCTTGGAGTTCTTGTAACTCAGATGCGTTAAGGCCCAATGAAAGTTCGTTTTTGGAATTGCTCATAAAATAATCAAAGAAGACTCGTGTAAAGAAGGTGGCGACAAAAACGTTCACAATGATTCCCACGAGAAGAGTAAGAGCAAATCCACGAATCGAACCCGTGCCATATTCCAAAAGTACAAAAGCGCCAATCGCGGTGGTGATGTTGGAATCAAGAATGGTGCTGAAAGCATTGTCAAAGCCAAGTTCGATAACTTGTTTACGAGTGCGACCTAAGCGAAATTCTTCGCGCATACGTTCGAAAATAATAACGAGGGCGTCAACCGCCATACCGATTGTTAAAACGATACCGGCAATACCGGGTAAGGTCAGCGTTGCACCCATTGCGCCTAAAATTCCAAAAATTGCAGCCACGTTTACCGCCACCGCAAAATTTCCGATTAATCCACTCTTGCCGTAGTAAATCCACAAAAATAAAAAGATCAAAACCGAACTCACAAGCAGTGCATTGCGGCCAGCGATGATCGCGTCTTCACCGATCGAGGGACCAATGACTCGCTCTTCTTGAGTTTCGATTTTAGCAGGCAGTGCACCCGCGCGAAGAACAATGGCTAAGTCACGAGCTTCACTATTTGTTTGATCAAAATTGCCTCGGCCTACCGTGATAATTCCCGAGCCTCCAGTGATAGGCGTGTTGATGACGGGTGCAGATTTTACAATTCCGTCAAGCACGATGGCCATGTAACGGCCAACGCCTTCGGTTGTGAGATCACCAAAAAGAGGTCCACCCGCTGCATTCATTTGAAATGCCACTACGGGTTCTTCGGCTCCTAAACCTCCATCAGCGCGTTGTGAGCTGACATAAGCGTTTTCAATGTATTCACCGGACAACGAATCTTTTGTTGAAAGAAGGTAAGGCGTTAAAATAGTTTTTGTTAACTGATTGGGATCTTGAACGCGTTCAAAAGAAAGTTCGGTGTCTGGTGGCAGGCCCGCTTTTAAATCTTGATTCAAACGCGCTCGATACTCGGACAAACGTTTAAAAGTTTCGCGAGTATACGCGCCTTTTGTTTCGGCGTCCTTTATTTTCAAAGCAAGTTCGGATTGCTGTTTGCCTAAACAATCATTGTCTCGACGAGTACATTCGTGAATCATCTGAAAGTTTAATTTTGCAGTTTGTCCGATGAGGCCTTTCAAACGTTCGGGTTCTTGTTCGCCAGGAAATTGCACAAGAATTTGGCTCTTTCCTTTTCGGGAAATCATAGGTTCGGAAACTCCGAATTCGTCGATACGGTTTCGGATGGTTGCAATCGATTGATCCAATGCTTGGGTGCGGACGTAATCCTCTTGAAGCGCTTGAAGGCGAAGTACGAAAGAATTTCCTTCTTCTCTCACAATTTCAAGGACTTTATAATTTGTGGTGAGTTCCTCTTCGATTTTTTTCTTTTGCTCGGGATTTTCCCATTTCACAGTGAGTTCACTTAAGTCTTCAACACTTGTCTTTACTATAATGGAAGCTTTTGTGAGTTCACGTTCTAAGCCTTTGCCATAATTCAGAAGCTGAGTTTTGACGACATCATCCAAATCCACCCCCATAACCATGTGAATACCACCACGCAAATCTAGTCCTAATTTCATCGCAGACTTGGGCAACCATTTTGGGAGATTTTTTTCTTGGTCAGGATGGTTCAAGGTCCACAAAGTGGGCGCAAGCAAATAAAAAGAGAACAGGGCAAGTCCAATGCAAAAGAACAACTTAAACTTTGGTTTATTTTCCATAATGATGAGTCCTTTAAAAATTAAGCTTTGACGGGTGTGGCAGCAGGTAAGGCTTCGTTGAGATAAGCCTGAACTTGCGATTTTAAAACTTTGATTTCGGTGCCTTCGGCGATTTCGATGGTTACAACTCTTTCGTTGAGTCCAACAATGCGACCCAAAATTCCGCCTGCTGTAACAACTTCTTCACCTTTTTTGAGGGAATTTAAAAATTCCGCCTGGCGTTTGCGCTGTTGGCTTTGTGGGCGAATGACTCCGAAATACAAAATACCAAACATTGCAAGAATGATGGGAGCTTGCATTAAAAGGCTTTTTACTGGATCACCCGAACTCGCTAATTGAGGAGCCGCATTTTGAGCGAATGCCCATTGGTTAAAGAAAAATGTACTCAGAATTATCGAAAATTGAATTTTCATTTGGGCGGTTCTAACATCTCAGTTTGGCTTCGCCAAGTCGCGAGTCTCTCACTCATAAATTCTTTATAGCGGCCATCTCGAATTGCAACGCGCGCAGACTTCATTAACGAGAGGTAGTAGTGCAAATTATGGATCGAGGAGAGAACCGAAGCCAAAATTTCTTTAGCATTGTGCAAATGTCGAAGGTAACTTCGACTAAAATTTCGGCAAGTGTAGCAATCACAATTTTCATCAGGTGGACGGGGGTCATTGATGTGTTTAGCATTGGTTATATGCACCGCTCCAAGGCTTGTGAAAAGCGTCCCATTTCGGGCGTTTCTGGTTGGCATCACGCAATCAAACATGTCCAGTCCCGCCGCAATTCCATGAAGCAAATCTTCGGGTGTTCCAACCCCCATCAAGTAACGGGGTTTGTTGCGAGGCATAAAGGGCACAATCTGAGGCAGGACTTGGGCCATTTCCTTTGGACTTTCACCCACACTAAAGCCACCCAAGGCGTAACCATCGTATTGCACATTCCCGTAAGGCGTTTCGACAGCTACACTTTCGAGCCGCGCTAAATGTTCAAGGCGCAATTTTATATCAAGACCACCCTGCGCGATGGCAAACAACGCTCCGCTACTTTGAGCGCGATGAGCTAAACAGCGTGAGCCCCACAATATCGATTGTTCTACTGCATGGCGGAGTTCATGAGCGGTGGCTGGAAGTGCGGGGCAAATATCCAGTTGCATCATGATGGTAGAATCAATCGCTTCTTGAATATCGATAGAAGTTTCCGGACTCATAAAGAGTTTTGTTCCATCGATGTGACTTTGAAACTCGACTCCATCGTTGTTAATTTTTCGAAGTTTTGAGAGAGAGAAAACCTGAAATCCGCCGCTGTCGGTGAGCAAAGGTCCTTGCCAATCCATCCAACGACGAAGCCCACCTTGGGTCTTGAGCACCTCAGTGCCTGGTCTTAACCAAAGATGATAGGTGTTTCCTAAAATAATCTGCGCGCCCATTTCTCGCAAATCTCGGGGTAAAACTCCTTTCACTGTGCCAGCCGTCCCAACCGGCATAAAAATTGGAGTTTCGATTTCACCATGAGGGGTTTTTACTAAACCCGTTCGCGCTGAGCCATTGTTGGCGGTATTGGGGGCGCTAAGTTCTTCAAACTGAATGCGAGGAGCTAAAAAGTCCATTTAGTTTTCTCGAAAAAGAATCGTTTCAACGAGTTTGGCACTTTCATCGGTGATCAAGCGTTGTAGGTTTCTTGAAGGATGAAAACAATCACACGAAAGAAGATCTTGGATATTCCACGCGGCAGTTGCCTGGGTCAAATCTAAGAGATGAAAACCCGCCTCAATGTAGGCATCCATGATTTGTTTTCTGGCTTTTGCAATTTCCCCTGAATCATCTTTCACTGCCGGGCAGGTAACAGTTTTCCACATTTCCTCGCAGTAGACTTCGACGCGAGATTTGGAAATAGAATTAGGCAGCGATTCAAGCTCCGCCTTGAGCCTGCGAAAAACTTGATCAACAGGAGGCACGATAAAAGCGATTTTTTTTGCAGGTGCAGGGAGTTTAAAATTGAGTTCAGCCAAAAGCTTCCGAGGGTCGCTTTCGGGGTCGTCCATGGGATTTTGTGCAGCACAAATGTCATTGCCGCCTAGCGAAACCGTGAAAAGTTTTGTGCGGTGGAGGTTTTTGATTTCGCCCACGCTTTTCAAGGTATGTGGAGTGTGATGTGAAAAAGTAGCTCCTGCGAGGGCCGTCGAAATTAACACCCACGGCGACCGGCTATAGGCTTCTAAATATTGCAAAAGCCCTCCGTTTCGCACATAAGTTCCTGCGTACCAGGTGTGATCGGGGTGGGGGGCATGAGCAAAAAGATCGGGTACGCTGCCGGCTTGAGGAATTTCGGAGTGTTCGGCTCTTTGCAATAAATCTCTTAAACTTTCCGAGTTTGACCATGCGGTTGCGATGGAATCTCCAGAATGAATCCACACGGGGCGCAACTTATCTATTTCTGTTTCGTTGTTGAAAATTCGATCCTGATCTTTCCAAACCGCAGTTCGGTTTCGAACTTTTGCAGGGAAAAGTGCTGTTCTTAGCGCGAATGCGTTGTCGAAACTAAAAACTGCAAAAATCGCCAAAGCGCATCGGATGAAATACCTTGGAAATCGAAAAAATACGAATGAACTCACAGGGCTCAAGTATTCGAGCAAGGCAGGCGAGTCAAAGGATTACTGTGAGCCGCGAAGTGGGTATGAGAAAGGGTAGTTACTAGGAAAATTGCAAAACCGCAGTGTAAGTGATTGAAATTCATTCAACGTTCTAGATATTGTTCGAAATGCCTTCTTCATACCCACTTCCCGGCCCACAGTAAAAACTGGCTAAATCCAGATACTTGCATCACCATAACTGAAAAATCTGTACTCACGTTTTATGGCGTGTCGGTACGCTTCTAATGCTAGCGTTCGAGAACCCGCAAAACAGCAGACCAGCACAAAAAGGGTCGACTCTGGTAAATGAAAATTTGTCCAAAGCGCCTTCGCATGAAAATCCGAAAATGGGGGACGAATGAAAAGACGACTTCGAGTTTCAAAACCCATAGGTGTCAGAAAGGAGTTTCGGAGTTCGGTGCTTTCGACTTTTTGATTTTCGGCTTTTTCCCACAAAAAATAAGATTCAATGCTTCGAAGGGCCGTGGTACCGATGGCCACCATATTTTGTGAAGTGTACTGCTTTAAATTCTCGAGAGTTTTGGAGGGGATAAAAATTCGCTCTTCATGAAGTTTGTGCTCCGAGAGATGGGCGCAACGCACGGGTTCGAATGTTCCAAGACCTACATCTAAAATCACATCGTGAAAACTTAAATTCATTTGTTGAAGTTGTTCTTCAAGTGTTTTTGTAAAATGAAGACTCGCGGTGGGGGCTGCGGCCGAAGCTTTTTGATTTTCATCAGCCCACACGCTTTGGTAGCGATCAAAATCCCGAATTTTACTTCGCTCTTTGATATAAGGCGGCAGGGGCATTTCCCCATGGAGCTCAAGCCATTGGAGGAGTTCATTTTTGGAAATGGAAAACTTTAAAATATCCGGAGCTAAACACTCCAAAGACAAAGAATTTTGGCTCGTATCGGAGTTTAGAATCTGCGGATATCGGAAAGAACTTGAGCCCCTGATTATGGCTTTCCATTGAAATTGATCAATGGCCTCTAAAAGCACAATCTCGTGGCGACTTCCGGAGGGGCGTCGAGCGTAAAATCGCGCGGGAAAAACGCGGCTGATGTTTCGAATCCATTGCGAATTTTGAAGCAAGGGTTCTTCCGCGCATAACTTTGGCAAATCTTTTACACGGAGATCTTCAAATTGGGGAAGCCCACGACTCGGATTTCTACGCACGACTAAGAGTTTGGCATCTTCACGTTGAGGTGAGGGCGTTTGGGCAATAAGGGTGTCAGGAACATGAAAGGCGTAGTCGCTAATCTTGTCGCTGAAATCACTCACGCGGGCTAAAAAACACTAGCGAGCCTGTACTGGCAAGGAAGTTTTGCGGGTTTCAGGTTTTTGTCCGCTCTGATCAATCACGGAAGAATCAACAAGTCCCGCAAGCTTTTCGACGTGTGCAAACGGATAGTAATACGCCAAAATTTCTTCGTAACTTTTGCCTTGTTTTGCAAGGGCTTTGGCACCTCTTTGCGACAGTCCAACACCATGACCCCAACCTTTGCCCTCGATCAAAAAGTTTGAAGCCTTTTTGGAAACATTGAAAAAAGTACTTTTAATGAATCGAGTGCCTAAGCGATTTCGAAACTCATGACCTGAGAGTGTTTTAACAGATTTTGTGCCAGTGATTTCCATTTGGAGGACTCGTTTGCCACTGGACCTTTTTAAAATCTGAATTTTTAGCAGATCGCCTATATCACCAAATTTACTGCCAAGTTGTGGAGCAAGAGTGGCAGTCCAATGCACTTCTTTTAGACTTGAATCAACCAAACTTGGACTGGCAACATAGGCTTTGGCGTCGCTTAAAGTTTTCAGTCCCCAAATGTTTTGTGGCACTTCACTGTATCCGCCCGAGCTTGCGTGATAATAGGCTTTTAAAATATTTGATTCGTTTACCAGGACTTGCCCTTGCACGGCTTGGACAAGTTCAATGGCGGTAGCGTCTTCAGCGGCGGAACCTAGATACATTTGGTCCTGAGAACTATTGTAGAGATCAAAGTTTTCTCCATTTTTTCGGCGATCGGCCGCAGTGGCGAGGGCATAGCTTCGTGCTGCAACGATCTGTGCCTTCACTGCTTCAGGGGGATATGAAGAATGGATCTCGTTATTCACTAGGGCAGCTAAGTAGGGTTCCAAGGGCACGTGATTGATGAATTGCAGTTGATCGTCTCGGTTGTTGATTTCTAAAGTGCCACGAAAAGACTTTGATGCAAGCTCAAAAAAATTTCTCGTCGAAGTTAAATGCATACGAGAATTTTGTAAAACTCTTTGAAAATCCTTCCCCTTGCAAATCCATGAGGGGAAGGGATCGAAAGGCGAAGTTGCTAGCAGCGCCATAGGATTACGATAGATCTGGCAAACAAAAGAAGTGTTTTGTAAAAGATTTGATCCTTTTTCATCTTTCATTCCGAATGCTGAAACTTGTATTCCCCTTTGAGCTTCAGTCGAAAAAGCGGAGACTTTTTTTAGTTCCACGCGCAGGTGCACCGGGCTTTCAAACGCCATTCCTCGAATGATGAGATTCTTTGCTTTTGTGTGGGTGTCTTTGGCAACAAATGTCTCCGAGGATCGAAGCGCGCTGGATATCTGCAAACTCGTTGGACTTGTGAGAGCGATGGGATTTGCAAAAGTGATTGTTGGTGAACAAATTCCTGCACTCAATATGAAAACCAGGAGGAGGGTTTTTTCTACTTTCAAAGTAAAGCCTTTTTGATCTTTGACCCTCACTTCTTCGCCTTTTTGAAATTTTAAATTTGCAGCATCAGCGTTCCACTGAACGGGCCACAGGTGCCCACGAATAGACATCAATGCCTCTTTATCGTTAATGACAGTCGAAATTCTTCCTACTGAATTAATCAATTTTAACAATTCTGGACTGTAAGGATTGGCTTTGAAATTTTTATAGGATTGCCATGTAAAAAAGAGCATCACTAAAATCATAAAGGCAAAAATGGGGAGCCAAATACTCGGGTCAAGCACAACGTCACTTTTGCTTTGATCCATGTGAAAAACTCCGGCCCAAAACAGGCAAGCCGCACCTATAAACCCCGCCAGTCCATAAGTGATCACTGGGGTAAGAACTTCAAGAGCGATGATTAATAAAGCTATAATGAATATGAAAACGGCGCTGCTGCGAATAGGGGTTAACTGCATGCTGACGGCACCCAACGCAAGGGCAATACTTCCCACCGCGCCCGGCAGTACCAATCCTGGCTTTGTGAGTTCAGCATAAAGTCCTAACGCGCCTAAGGCGAGCAATGCAAAACTCACATCGGGATGAGAAATAAAGTTCGAAATTTTTTCGCGAGTGTTTTTCTTAAAATCCTTCCATTCAAGTTCCTTTGAAAAAAAGGGGTACTGACTTTGCAATGCAAAAATCAGCTCTTCCCTCGATGATGCAATGGAATCAATGAGCTGAAGTTCGTAAGACTGTTGTGCGTTGAGCGCTTCATCGCGTTTAAAAAAATTGGGGAGTTCAGCAAGTGCGCGGTTTCTTTTTTTGGAAATAGCACTCGCATAGAGGGGAGTGTTGCGCTGTATCTGCAAGGCACGTTCTTCACTTGAGAGATTTACCCCGACTTCCTCGCCTAGATGTGAGGAGCTATGCATGAGAAACGAGTGTGCGGCCAATCCCACAAACATTGCTGAATGGGATAGTCGTGAATGGCTTTCTGAGAGCCATACAATGATGGGGATATCGGAACTTAGAATCAGTGGCACGATCTCCTCCAAGTCAGGATCAAAGGCCCCTCGGGAATTGAGTTCCAGAATGATCGCGGGATTTCCGTGAATTCGGGCATGTGCCAGAGCGCGATTTAAATAGTCATGAAGCGAATCATCAACGATGGAAGAAACTTTTAAACTTAGAATTTTATTTTCTTCGCGTTGAAATTTGGGAATGGCGGGAGTGGTCACAGGAAACAAGGAACTGAGAATCGAGAAGAAAATCCAAAAAGCGATTTGTTTAGGATTTAAATTTTGAACATTACAATTTGAGAGATTCTTCACCCCCCCTACTTTAAGTGAGCTATGACCTTTTTCAAATCTTCCCATGCCAATCTTTTGGCGTCTGGATTGCGAATCAAATAGGCAGGATGAAAAGTCGGCAAGACAAGGCAAGATTTGAGGGGATTGGCAGTTTTGGAAGCCCAGAGAGGGTAAAAGTTTCCTCGGTGACGATCAAAATCGAATTGAGGATCGATAAGCGCTTTTGCAGCTATGCTTCCTAGCGCCACAACGAGCCGAGGTTGAAGCAAAACTGCCTGGGCAATTAAATGCTCGGAGCAATTTTCCAGCTCAGCTGCTTCGGGATGACGATTGTGTGGGGGGCGACATTTGGCTGCATGAGTCATGTAAACTGATGTGGAATTTAAATTCATCGCCTTGATCATTTTTTCAAAGAGCTCAGCGCTCGCAGCGTTTAAAACGCTTTGAGAGTCTTCTTCACTTTGAGTTGGAGCCTCGCTGACAAAAAGAATTTGAGCAGTTTGCGAACCCGAGCCAAATACTGGGCGCTTGCGCTCAAGATGCAGTGGGCACTTTTGGCAGGAATCAACTTGCGCTGACAACGTTGACCAAGCTTCGGATACGGGGGGATTTTGGATTGAAATTGTAGGATCTATTTTTGAAATTGTGGGTGAAAAACTTTGCGATTCAAAACCCAGGCACTCCAAATAGTTTTGAAATTCTAGCTTTTGAATTTCATTTTCGTTTTGGGGAATCGCCATCTCTTTGACATAGGTCATTACAAAGATTTCGTCAGTTTTGACGCGGCGGCTAAGAGTTGTTTTTCTGACGGGAGTTTTCCTTAAGACCTGCAGATTTGTTGCCGATCAACAGGCTAAGCAAATCGCACAGGAGGTGCAAAATGTTGCAAAAAGCTAGCCAAATTCAAGAACAATTATCTGAATATAAAGAACAAATTCGTCGCAAACGACTCTTGATGCAGTATCAACAGTGCTCGCAATGCCACACCAATATTGAATACAGCCACGAGATTATTCGCGATATGGAAGCGCAAAGTCTTCATGTTCGTGAACATGGGCATTGTCCCCAGTGCAAAGGGCAGATTCCAAGTCGGCAATTCACCGCTCATTAAACTGTTCTTTTGTTCCTGACTTTCAATTGACATTCGGTCCTAAATCAACGAGAAGCCTACAGTTACATTTTTGGAGGTAACTCGTTATGACAGAGGCAGCAGCCGCAACAAAAACAAAAGCGCCGAAAAAAGCAAAAGTCTCGGCAGCAAATGCAACTAAAACAGCAAGCTTTCCCTATGCTGTGATTCGTTCTGGCGGCAAACAATATCGCGTTGCCAAAGGCGACATGATTCTTGTTGAAAAAATTGAAATCGAAGCGGGTCAAACTTGGAGTGCTGAAGAAGTTCTCTTTTTGGCAAAAGCTCCTGGCCAATTCACTATCGGTAAGCCCGTTGTGAAAGGTGCAAAGGTAAGTTTTGAAGTTCTTCAACAAACTCTTGGTCCCAAAGTTTTGATTCGTCACGCGCGTCGTCGCCAAAGTTCACAAAAAACTTTAGGTCATAGACAACAATTAACTCGTATTCTTGTGAAAGACATTACAGGGTAAAAGAGGATTTTAAAATGGCATCAAAAAAAGCTGGTGGTAGTACAAAAAACGGTCGAGATTCGAACCCCAAAATGTTGGGCGTAAAAATTTACGGCGGCCAAAAAGTTATTCCTGGAAACATTATCGTCCGTCAACGTGGAACCAAGTTTCACGCGGGTCGTGGTGTTGGAATGGGTCGCGATCACACTTTGTATGCGATTGTTGAAGGAACGGTTGAGTTTCAAAATCATCGCGGTGGAAAATCTGAAGTCGCAATTGTGACTGCGTAGTTTTCGTTTTTATATGTTTTAAACGACCCGAGTGTTTTTTCAAACACTCGGGTTTTTTTTTGCTTAATTAAAGTTCCTGAGAGAGTGTTCAGTAAAAGGAGAAAGCTCCCGTGAAATTTATTGATTCCGCAGAGATTGATGTCAAATCCGGTCGCGGTGGAGCGGGCTGCGTGCATTTTCGAAGAGAGAAATTTGCACCCAAGATGGGCCCTGATGGTGGAGATGGTGGCCGAGGCGGACATGTTTATTTAGTGGCCGACAACAATCTGCAATCGCTTTTAGATTTTAAATTTAAATCCGAGTTCGCTGCCGAAGATGGCCAAGACGGACAAGGAAAAGATTGCAACGGACACATGGGACAGGATTTGCTGATCAAAGTCCCCGTTGGAACCGTGGTGAGAGATGCTAAAACTGGACAGTTCTTGTGCGACCTTATGGAAAGCGGCATTAAAGTGATGCTGCTCAAAGGTGGGCGCGGAGGATTGGGCAATATGAATTTTGCCACTGCTACTCGTCAAGCTCCAGACTATGCCCAACCCGGTGAACGTGGTTCTGAAAGACGACTGAGTTTTGAGTTAAAACTTCTTGCAGACGTGGCACTCGTAGGATTTCCCAATGCGGGCAAATCGACTTTGATTTCGCGATTGAGTTCGGCCAAACCAAAAATTGCGGATTATCCTTTTACAACTTTAGTTCCCAATTTGGGAGTAGTGCGCGGAAAACGTGGCGACTTTGTTGTTGCCGACGTTCCTGGAATTATTGAAGGAGCTTCAGAAGGCAAGGGTCTAGGAATTCAATTTTTAAAACATGCCGAACGCTCGAGACTTCTCTTGATTTTGCTGGATCTTGATCCTCATACCGGTCGACAACTCGACGATGAATATCGAATCATAGATGATGAGTTGAAAAAATTTTCGCGCGAGTTATCTTCTAAACCGCGAATGATCGTGGTCAACAAGCTTGATGCCTTTACAAGTGATGCCAACGATCCATTACTGGGAGAATTTTTAAAAGAACGTGGTTTTGAAGGGCTTAGCAAAATTCTAAATAGAAGCGGACAAAATCCTTCATTAAAGATTTCGGCTGTGAGTGGTTTGGGCTTACCCGAGTTGACTGCTTCCATTGAATCGCAACTCCAAATTTTGGGACCGCGTGTTTTTGTGAACGAAGTTTCGCAATTTAAAAAAGTCGGCGATGCTAGACTTTTTGCTATGGACGCTGCTGCTGTTAAACCTTTGTACGCTAAAAGTGAAGACGATAGTGAAATCGACAGTGAAGATGACGATGATTATGATGATGAAGGCGTGGAAGAGCTAAGTTCTGACGAAAATGATGCCGAGTAAAAATGAAGAAAATTTTAGTCGTAGCTTAACTGGTGGATTGAGAATTTTTTTTGGCGGAACTTTTGACCCTCCTCATTTAGGACACGATTTTATTTTACGAAGTCTTTGTGAAGATACCCTGACTGAAAGTGTTCATTTGGTTCCGACTCGAGTGAATCCCTTAAAATCGACTCAGCCACAGGGGAATCCCGAAGTTCGTTTGCGTTGGGTAAAGCTATGGCTTGCGAATATTAAGACTCAAATTTCGGAATCACATGATCGTAAAATTCATCTAGAAACTTTTGAAATTGAAAGTCCTTTGAACTCGGCATCTTTTAGCTATGATTCATTAACACTCTTAAAGAAAAAATGGGGTGGGCAATGGGCGTTGAGCGGTGGAGCCGATTTGCTGGCTGACCTAGAAAAATGGCACCGAGTCGACGAATTGCTAGGAAATCTGCATTCACTTTGGATTTTTAATCGATCCGGTATGGGTGACGATCCTTTGACTGCATTTTCAAGTTGTGAGCTGAGTAAATTTTGTTCTCTGAGAGTGATGTCGCGAAATGCTCCACTGATGAGTTCGACTGAAATTCGAAATCTTCTAAAGGGAAATAACGCTTCGCGAGAAAAATTAAAGCAAGCCTTAATTCCAAGTGTCTATGAAGATCTGGTGCAAGGGGTTGGGGCACTGTAAACTGTTTTCTCTATGAAACAGTTAAAATCAAAAGTGTTGTGCGCTGGTATCGGTTTTTTGCTTATTGCGTGTTCTTCCAAAACTCCAAACGAAACGTCGTCCGCAAGCAAGACCGAAGTGAGTTCAGTAAAAAAATCTGCACCAAGCGCTTCAAATGAATCCGCATTGCAAGTCCCACATGAGTATCGTGATTGGAAATTGAGCGACACCTTTGAGCCACTGCCTCAACTTTTTATTTATCGCTATACGCATGCGCCAAGCGGACTTGAGCTATTGCTTTCGCCCAAACCCGGTATTCAAGTTGTCGCGTACGTGACAAGTTATAATGTCGGATCACGATATGAGAAAAAAAATCGCACTGGTCTTGCTCATCTATTTGAGCACATGATGTTTCGGGGAACGGAATCCTTTCCACAACCCTTTAAGACGCTTTCTGAATGGGGAGACTCGTTTAATGCGTACACCAGTTTTGATTTAACTCTGTATCATCAAATCGTACCTGCGAAAGTTATGCCAGAGATGATCAAATTCGAAGCCGAACGCATGCGTAAATTAAAAATTGATGAAGCGGGATTTAACACTGAGCGCGGTGCTGTAGTCTCGGAGCGAAAAATGCGAACCGAAGATTCGCCTTTTGGGCGATTGCATTGGGAACTTCATATGAATTCCTATGACGTGCATCCCTACAGAGTGGGGCCAATTGGTTGGCAAGAAGATTTGAATGCTACTACTTTCCAAGATGCTTTGGATTTTTACAAAAGATTTTATGCCCCAAATCGTGCAGTGATTTCGATGGTGGGGGATTTTGAAATTCTTGAAACTTTAAAAATTCTGGACACGCATTATGGGTCTTTTAAAAGAGAAAGTTGGATTGAACCCAAAATTTCGCAAGAGGCTCCTCGTAAAAGTCATCGCCGCAAAGTCATCACCATGAAATCAGAATCTATTTTAATAGCCGAATCGACTTTGGGAAAACGCATGCATGATTCCGGAATCTATGCCGACTCACTATTTTGCTACCTTATTGCAGATGACAAAATTGGATATTTGCATACGGAGCTTGTGGAGTCTGGAATTGCAAGAAATGTGAATGCTGATTGCAGTCCAAACATGGATCGAGGTTTAAATACATTGTACGTAGTTGGAAATCCACAAGTATCTTTAAAAGTTTTAGAAGAAAAATATGAGAGTGCTTTGAAAGGTTTTGCAAAGTGGCTGACCGAAGACAAAGTTGAGAAAGCCAAGATGTATTATCTGGCGGGACAATGGGCAAGTCTTCGCAGCCCAGGTGAGCTAGCGGAACAAATTGCTAGATCAAGCACAACCACTGGTGATCCTCTTTTTGATTTTAAATTTTTAGCGGTGGCTCAAAAGGTGAAATTTGAAGATGTGCGATCTGCTTTTTTGGCGTGGCAAAAGTCCTTTAAAACTCGTGTCATTGTTGTGCCTGGTGAGAAAAACACTCCCTTCACAAAACGATAGTTTTTAAAAATTAAAAAAGAGAATTTAAAATGAAGACGAATGTAAATATGAAAATAAACACTCAAATGACATCGAAAAAATTTACTCAAAGTATTGTCGCGTTAAGCTTGATTTGCTCTACGAGCGGAAATGCGGAGATTTATTTGGATCGAGAAGCTGACCCTATTCCCATGGTGGAAATGAATATAGCATTTCCTGTGGGTTTTGAGGCTCGGTCAATGGATGACGTTGGTGCCGCAAACTTGATGGCAGATATGATTCAAGCGGGCACCGAGAAACTGGCACGGCAAGATTTTCAAGAAAAGTTAGCGGAGTTTGGTGCCACCTTTAATTTCTCGGTGGGAAATCAATTCTCTGAATATGAACTGAGTTTTCCCTTTGTCGAAGGTAAAAACTACGATGCACTCATCGCTACGCTTACAGAAAATTGGTGGTCCCCTCGCTTTGACGAAAAAACTTTTGAAATCGCTAAAACGAAAATTATTTCCTCCATGCAAGGAGGCTTGGACAATGACTTTTCACTCGTATCCACCACTTTGCGTCGCTACTTAAATCTTCATGAGTTTGGCGGCTTTCCCCTTTTTATAGAAGGTATCGAAAAGTTAAAACTTTCCAAAGTGAAAGAAGTGTTTGCACGTGATTTTCAAAACATTGATAATGTTTGGGCCGGAGTGCTGGCACCCGATGCGAGTCTTGATTTGGTGAAAAAAATTCTTCAATCAATTTTAAAGAAGCAAGGAAAAATTGTAGAGGGTCCATATCTAAAAGAACTCCCCACATTAAGTAAAAAGAAAAAATCTCCCAGCGCTAAAAAAGTTGTGTTGTTGATCGATAAAAGTCAACGTGCGCAAACTGTCACCGGTGTGATGGCTGTGAGTAAGCGTGAGCTTGAAAGTGAAGAAGAGTTAGCTTTTATTTTTGGAAACCATGTTTTGTTTGATTCGGGAATGGCCAGTGTGTTTGCAGACGAAATCCGAACCAAAAAGGGGCTTGCCTATTCCGTTGGCAGCAGCACAAAACAACTCTACGAAAAGCCTGTCTTAAGCGTCAGTATGAATCCTGTTCGTGAAAGACAGGAAGAGGCGTTATCAACAATGGCAAAGTTGTTGACGGATTCATTTGAAAATAACAAAGTTATTTCTGGCTTGAGTGAAGAAGTCTATGCCCAACAGTTGAGAAGTTTTAAAAATTCTAAAATCTTGAGTCAATCCACTCCGCAATCGCGCCTTGCCGAAAAAGCTTCGGTCGTCATGGGTGGTATCTCGAAAGAATTTTTCCTGTCGAACCCCAATGAGTGGAATCCAAAAGCTCCGCAAGTTTACAAAGTTTTGAATAGTCTGTGGGCAAATTCTGCAATTGTAGTTGCGCTTGTGGGTGAAGCAGCGGAATTGAAACCGCTTCTTGAAAAATATTATCCTGCTTATAAAATCAAAGTGATTCCTTATAAAGATTCACTCTCACAAAAGGCTTACGAATAGAATCTAAGCGGTTGGAATAATCGAAGGTTGCTGGGCAAGTTCAGCATCTAAAGTGATTCCTGTATAAGCCGAGTCATTTAGGATTTTTTTTGCAGCTTTTGCAACGCTTCCTGCATCAACAGAATGATATTCAAAAACATCCACAGGCCTGCCCGACTTCGAATGTCTTCGAACTGCGAGTGTTTTGTGAAGTGTGCCAACTATCGAACCAATGTTGTCTAGTAAGCCAGGTTCTCCATCATGAACAGAAACAATCGGAATTCTTCGACCACCTAGAGTGAGAAGTTGTACCATTCCAGCGGCATTGTTTTGCAAATGTGAAATGGGTGAAGGAGCAAAAAGTGCTGGCGGGTACGAAGATTTATCGTTTGATTTTTTTGCAACTGCATCTTTAGAAACTTTAAGGTGCAAATCACCACTAATGCCAAGTCCTTGTCTTAAATGATTGTAATCGTTTTTGTCCGCCAAATTACCAAGCAAAAGATCGGGGCTTGAGACTTGAATGACGTTTGCAAAAATTCCTTCTTTTAAAAGCTCATCGCTTGCGGCCAAAGCCTCGGTGATGAGTGCCCCCATGGCAAAGAGATGCACCACGTTTTCGCTGGGGCGATAACCTGCCGTCCCTCGATGATCGACGAGGTAATATGCGCCTTCTAAGCAATCGAGGCGGGTGAGTTCTAAAATTTCATCCGATGTTTTTCCTTGGAAGCGTTTGTGCTGACTGAGTCGTCTGAGCATTTCTTTTTGATCCAATGCGCGCGTCACCCCGCGAATAATCACTCCCGTGCGACCAGTGTTGCCGCCTTCAGCATTGGGGCCTTCTAAGAAACTGACAAGATGTCGTTTGCAAGCATCGGTAAAAATCCAATCAAGTTCTAAAGCATAGGCAGGTTCCCACGTAATGCAATTGGCAATTTGGATGTCACTCTTCCAAGCATGCTGCGCACCTTCGGGGCTGAGGGTGATGCCTGCGGGAGTGCCGACACAAATAAAACTTGAATTCCAATAGGCATTATAAAAGAGTTGATCGAGTGCACGTTTGATAAAAAAGTCATAAACAGTCATGAGCGGAATAAAGGGGACTCCAGCAAGTTCTCCCATTTTTCCATAGGAGCCCATACAGCTCATGGTGTTGCCTTCCGCAATGTCAAAACGAACATAGCGAGAAGAATTGGCAACATGGGGAACGATGTCTGGAGCTTTAGTGTCTTTGACTCCGTATTCAGTTTCAAAATCTTCGGTTTCGGTTCCGTAAATTTTTCCATCCATCGAGGCATTGAGGTTTGTTGAAGTCCCGACATCAGGTGCCATGGAAATTAAAATTTCAGAAATGGTTTTGAATTTTTTTTCTTGAGCGCTCAAAGGTTTTGCAGGTGCAGTCACTTCTGAATCAATCAACGATGTGTCTGCAACGCGAGTCAGTTTTGCGGCAATTTGCCCAAGCATCCACTGCGTGTGTGCCATGGGAAGCATTTTTAAATTGATATCCGTGTGCGCGGGGTAAGAGTCAAAGGCTTTTGTTTCGGACACTAGATTTTTAATGTGTTTTTTATTTTCTTCGCGCAAGGCTTTGCAAGCTTGGATGCCTTTCAACGTATACTCACCTCTGGCTGCGAGATACTGCCCTTCCTTGGAATCCTTTTCAAAGCGCTCAAAATTGTAAAGATCTTTGCTCTTGATTCCACTTTTTGCTCGAAGGTCGTGAACCTCTTCCTCTGTTAACATCGCCGAGTGATTGGCTGATTTTGCAGCCATCTCAAGTCCCCAACCTTTAACGGTGTGAGCTAAAATCATGACAGGTGTGTCGCGATCTAGTTTGGATTGCTCAAAAGTATTTTTCAAGAGTTCAATGTCGTGACCACCAAGGTCATACATAAAAGTTTTAACTTGTTCTTCGGTTAAAGATTTTAATGCAGATGCCGCTGCTTGATCGTATTTTGCTAAGGCTTCAATGGTGGTTGCTGCCGAATGTTTTGCAAGCAGAGCATTGAATTCGTAATCAGGAATGGCTTTTTCGAGCACATTCATTAAGGCTTCGCCTGCTGAATTGGCTTGAAAGATTTTTTGTCTAAACGAACCGTGACGAAGTTGAATTACGTCCCAGCCGTTTGCCAAAGTTGTTTTTTCGATACGGTCGTTGTCTTTTCCGCCTTGAGCTTCTTCATTTAAAATTCGATGTCCGTCGAGTGATTGTCGATTGTAATCCACAATCCAAGTAACATTTCCTAAGCCTCGCTCTGATATTTCTGGAAGGACTTCAGCAAGTGAGCCTTCACGATATTCCGAATCACCCATGATGCACCAAAACTGCGCGTCTGAGGGAATTTGAAATCCCTGAGTTTCGGCCATGCGATACGCGTGAGCAAGGTATGCGGCATTAACGGGAGGTATTCCTACGGAACCTGACGGGAGATAATTCCAATAATCAGGATCAAAGGCACTGTGATAACTTTGAAAAACAGGTTCGCCTTTTTTCGAAAAATGCCGTAAATTTTTCATTGCAAGTTGCGCGCGTTCATCGCTCATTTTTGAGCCATCAGCTTCGAAAAATAATCGCAGCAAATAATTGTTTGCATGATCTGTGGGCGAGGCGTGAGGTTTGCACGCGATGAAATCTTGGGGATTTTTGACCATCAAATGAAGAGTCGACAAAAGATGAAGCGCAGAACTTGATGCGCTGGGATGACCTCCAACTTTGGGATCGCCTTTTTGAATGTCGTCTCGATGGTTGCAAAGATAGATCATGTTCATGGCCATGGCGTGAACGCGCGAGATGATGGAATTTAAAACTTCTTTAGAAGGAAGTGTGGGAGCAGCATCAATTTTAAAAGTCTTTTGAGTCATAGGGGCGAAAGACTCCCCCAAAAGTGAGCTGACATCAAGATTTTTTTGCTGCCCGTGAGATATTTAATGCCTTAAGTTTCGAGGCTTTAACTTATTCAATTTGGTGGAAGCTTAGGAGTTTTTGAGAGGAAGGGCTTTGCGGAAATTTGAATTAACATCCTATTCAAAGTGCGCAAATTTTGGATGGAGTTGTTTTATCAAAAAAAAGCGAAGCTTCTTAGAATTTATGTAGATAAACGCGCAAAGCTGTAGCATACACTTTCCTTCCTGAGTTTTTAGAAACTTGGGAGAAGTTCAGGCCGTCCTCATCGTCTAGAGGCCTAGGACACCTCCCTTTCACGGAGGTAACCGGGGTTCGAATCCCCGTGGGGACGCCATTTTAAATCAAACAGTTATACCGATCCTGATTTTTGGAAAGGTAGCACTGTGCCCAAATTGTGCCCAAAAACTTCATGTAGCGATTCCGATGCGCTCGCAATCCCTCGCCTGAGCACATCTTCCGACACACGGTTTGAATATTTGCGCGCCATGGCTGTTGTCTTGTGACCCAAGATTTTTGCAATTACCGCATCGCCCATTCCGTGTTCAGCAAGCCTCGTTGCAGCTGTTGCTCGCAGATCGTGAAAGACTACATCTTCCACTCCCGCGCGATCTGCCGCTCTGTGAAACGCTACTGAAACAGCTTTAGAATCTCTAGGTCGTCCGTCTTTTTCAGGAAACACCCAACGCGTCTTGAGAGGTTGTTTTAACTTCCATTCAAGAAGGGCTGCCCTAAGATTTTCGGTTAAGAAAAGTGTTTTTGAATCACCATTCTTTGGTTTGAAGTTTTTGGTACCGCCCACTTTGTATGACTCGCGTTCAAAATTGAACACGGCCCATTCTAGTGAACAAACTTCACCGACACGTAACCCCCACGTTGATGCGAGAAGCATTTGAAGTCGCAACTCATCATTTGCTTTTGACAAAATAAGACTGAGCTCACGATCTTCAAGCGGTCTTGCTTCACGACATGGCCCCTGAACCTTTCGCAACTTTTGCCCTAGGTTAATTAAGGTCCAAGTCCTGTCTTCAAAGCACCATCTGAGAAAACTTTTAAGCGATGTGATTTTGCGATTTACGCTTGAAGCACGAAGCTTTCGTTTTAAAAACTCATGTCTGACATATTCTGCAAGATCAACATCGTTCAGCTCATTCATGGGAATATCGCCTACAAATTCGAGAAGACATTTTAAAGTCATCTCGTCAGTACGTTGCGACGATTCGCATTTTGCGACAAAGCAAACCGTTTTGAATTCTTCAATTGCTTGACTAAGATTTACCGATTGTAAATCTTCTACAGCCTTCGGTAGTAAACCGCCTTCAGTTAGCGCTTTGCTTCGAAGATGCTCAAACATCTGTTTTGCTTCTGCAACAGTTTGTGCAGGCAAAACAACGCGGTGGCGCGAGCCCTTTGCATCTCGGTAGTCGATTCTAAAGCCATTTGGCCTCTTTATAAATTTCAAGGAACACCTCCAGGTTCTTAACCCGGATTCACTCTGTAATTTCGTTTAGCAGGTGGGGAGCTTGGCTTCAATTCAAGAGTCTTAGCTAAAGTCGAAATTGGGGAAGGAATTGTGCGATGCCGCTCAATGTATTGGTACACATCGGCAAGTGAGAACGTCAGTTTTCGACCGTCTTTAATGGCTGTAAGCTTGAGTTCTTTTACAAGTTCGTAGATTCGCCTGACTGGCTTTCGAATAATAGATGCCACTTCTTCGGGCGTTAATATGAGGAGCTTGTCGCTTTTCTTGATTTGTTCAGTGACTAACTTACTCATTGGGGTTTCGGGTTCTTTGAATTCTTGTGGGTCATAAGAATCTACAGACCCAATTTTTAACGCGCTAGACTGCGACATCTTTGACCTCCACTTTAAGTTGGGGTGAAGGAAAATCAAAGCGCTCATTTGAATCGGGCCGATAGATTGTAAAGTGCCCCTGCTTCTTTAAATTGCTAAGAAGTGCGACCCCCATTTGGTAGCCTCGTGCCTCATGGTGACGGTTTTTAAAGACCCTCATCTGTTTAAGAATAAAGTTACCGTCATCGGGTGTTTCGACTACGTAGAGCATCCAGCAGTAACGTTTGGTTTCGAAATGATGTTGAAAAATATCAGAGTAGCGCTCAATATTTTTTCGTCTGAGTTCTAATTCAATTGCCAGAAGGCGTTCGACATTTTTTTCGTCGTCATAAATAAGCACACCATCAGGTGCGTGCCCCTTAAAATTGTTAGCTCGCAAGTAGCGCTCAGGCATCCAAGATTTAAAGGTTTTTAACTGAGTTTCAAAGTAACTTCGTAAATCCGTGAGCTTTGCGTCGTGCACCGCAGGACCAAAGTCAAAGCGATGATTGTAGTTCAGGTGATATGAACTAAAATTTTCAGCTGATTGAACACCAAGAGGGGTGAGTTTTATAATGCGTTTGGCACTCAAGGTTGGGCAGGGCAGTCTTCGAATAAACTCTGCCTGCTCAAGCTGTTTAATGCGTTCTCTTAATCTTTGATCTGACGCATTGTTAAAGAGATTTTCTTTCACGAATTCGTAACTTAAAAATCCCTGTTCATAACAAAGTTTTAATAATTTTTTGTCCCTTTCTTGTAATACGATTCTCTTTTTTGAATTCACCACCTCCTCGCAATTTATTATTTTTTCAATTTCATTCATGGCCGATTTCCAATTCCATTCTATCAATCAAGCCGATAGCCACTCGACCACTTCCCCGATATTCGTTGAGGGGGAGTGGTCGAGTGGCTAGTCCTGTGTAGCATTGATCGAATTTGACATTGAAATCGGCCACATCGATTTTTTCCCCACTTGCTTTTCCTATTGCGAGGAGGTGGGGGCTCGCGCAAGAGTTTACGCTAGGGCTTTTTTCGTTTTCGACTTGGCATCCTAAATGGTTGCCGTTTTGTTTTTTAGTGTGATGTTTTGCATGGCGACGCTTTTAATCTTTCCGATCCATAATCTTTTTATGCAAAATCAAAGTCTCTTTTTGATCTTTTAAAAAGGCGGGAATTCCTACTTCGAGATCATCAAGTCGCTTCGAAAATGTTTTTAATAGCCGAGAAGCCATGAGCCAATACTCGCGTTGAGCTTTGATGCTTGTGGGTTCATTATTGGTGTCAGTTTTATTTTCAAGTTTAACTAGTAGGCGTCCTAAGAGTTCAACCTTTTTAAGCTCAGGCAATCGCCCTGGGAATGAGTTAATGAGGTCTTGGGTTAGCTGAGTTAATGCGGCCTTTGGATTGCCTTGTCGAATGTATAGCTTGCCGTCGACCTCACAAGGAACTCCACCAATGCGTTTATAATGTGGAGTTTGAGAAAGCTTAGGGATGAGCTCGTCACTGACTTGCTTCATCTGAGTTCTTGTAAGCGAAGTTAAAAGTGTAAAATGATGAAGGTGACTTTCGGCGTCAGCCAACCATCGTTTCAAAGTTTCGCGAGGGTCGGCATAATCTAAAAGCTGCTTTTGTTCATTGCTATTGAGCCCAAATGAATAGTCTTTTCGAAGTGATCTCACACGGTAGAACATCCACAAATACTCTAGACGACCCCACGCTTGGCTTAAGTCGCGACTAAAGAAAGTCGAATCGACGAGGAGTCGTAGTCGCCCCTTAGGCGTAATTCGAATCAGCTTTAAGGTAAAAGGCTTGGCGTTTTTAGATTCTGGTCCACTAACTTTCACATTTTTATAAACGTGCTGCTTTAAGTAGCCTTGTTCAGCTAAGCGTTTGTAGCTTCGAAAAACTTGTACTCGAAAGACATCAAAGGAAGTTGATTCAAACGCCCCGCTTTTTAGCGAATAAACATCTAGAAGATGTGCGCGATGCACTTCGCCTGTCATGTCTGTAAGTGTTGCGTCGTCATCATCAAGATCCTCATCAATTCCTAAATCTCGAAAAATGTGGGTCATCACTTGGCGCTCTAATTGCGAGAGCGCGTTCAATTCCAAATAGTTTATCCAGCTAGGTCCCTTTGTTGTGTTGTGCTTTGCTTTAGCTACGCTATTCTTTGTCATGGCACATTGAACTACATTTGTTTCGTTTTGATGTAAAGTTGTTTCATATTGAAACAACTAATACAATTTTTAAATGCGTGAAATCAAAAGCCACTGAATTGTTGGTTTCTTACTTGGTTTAACGATTTCAACCCTATTTTGTGCAACTTCGTTGGCCTGGGAAGAATTACCCTGTGCTTCCCACACGGTGGAAATTTGAAATTTTTCTGTGCAAAATTTCAATCAATAAATAAACATCGGCTACTTCTACCCACTTTTGCCTTTGACCTATGGTGCTGCGCTTACCTCAGCGGTTGTGGCGTTTCGCTCCGGTGCTTCTGGTCTTCGTTAGCCACTGGAGGCACTCGTAGCAATTCTCATACGGCGGCGTATTTAAGCCGATGACCCCGAGTCCTGTCGTCTCTCTATTAGCCTCTTTTTTGCTTATTCTCAGTGGTGAGCGGATCAGCTCGCTTTTAGTAAATTTTTCTTTTTTCCCGATGATTCCAAGGGCACGGCATTAATTTCAAGTCCAAAACCAATGCCATGTAAATATTCTATAACGGTTGAGATTTTCATATCATCGCCGCCTTCAATTTTAGAAATGCCAGGCTGTGAAAATCCTTTAACTTCAGTCTGCTTGATCCCTTGCTCTTCTCTGAGTTTTGCCAAGGCATGATTAAGCACTGCAAGCCTTGCCTTTTCCTCTGCGCGAGTAACACTGTCAGGACTCATAACTTTGGACGCCTCCGCAAAGAAGCCTGGGTACTTTTCACTTCTTTTTTTTCTTTGAGCCATGAACTTTCTTTCCTTTCTTAGGGGTACTTTTTGAAGATTCCTTTGGGTGATCCTTTAACCACTCATCATAGAGGTGTCTTCTTTTGCGGCGGCATCGACTTTTGAGTCATCGGAGAACCATTCCCCAAACTCAGCTGTCTGAATGACGTTCCACACACACCTAATTATGCACTCTAAGTTATATGCAGTCAAGGTTATATTTCCTCTCGACGTTGCCGTCATTTTTTCGAAGAGCAATAGAGGCTCTTATTAAGGCTTGGATTGTTGAAAAGGTTGATTCGAAGGAAACGGCCTGATGAAAGAAGGCTTTCGAACTGATGAAATGGTTCCAAACCCTCGTAAGTTAATGGTGAAAAAACATACATTACTTTACTTATCCATTGTCTTGGTAAAGAAAAATTGTATAATATTTACTAACATGGAGTCTAAGTAACTTTGGGTCGTTCAGGTAACTATATTACTCAGTTAGAGGGATACAAGGCCTTCATTCCGACTCCTTTGCCGCCAAGTCCACCGATAGCCTTTGATGAGGACTTGAGCTTTTTGCTTGATCAAGCAACGATGGCGGTCGGAAAGCTCGCAGGACTTTCGGCAGTCATTCCTGATCCCGATCTTTTTGTTTATCTTTTTGTCAGAAAAGAAGCTCTACTCAGTTCCCAAATCGAGGGTACTCAATGTTCACTTGAAGACATTCTAAATCCTGAAGACGAAACTGACAGCGGTACAGCAACCCCACAGGATGTTGAAGAAGTTTCAAACTACGTTAAAGCGATGAATGAAGGCCTTTCTCGACTCGCTACATTGCCGGTGAGTACAAGGCTCATTAAAGAAATGCACGCAACGCTCATGACCGGAGTGCGAGGTTCAAGTAAAACTCCCGGAGAGTTTAGGCACTCCCAAAATTGGATTGGGAGTCCGGGATCTACTCTTATGAATGCAGCGTTCGTGCCACCCCCACCGGCAGAAGTGGATCGGCTCATGTCAGGGCTCGAAACATTCATTCATGCGCCTGACCGCATGTCCCCGCTTATCAAAGCCGCGTTGATTCATGCACAGTTTGAGACGATCCATCCATTTTTAGATGGCAATGGTAGGTTAGGGCGCCTCTTAATCACTTATTTGCTTTGCATGTGGAAAGTCTTAGACCAACCGCTCCTGTATTTGAGTTATTTTTTTAAGGCAAATCGCACTGAATACTACGCAAAACTTATGGGCGTTCGCTATCAAGGTGACTGGGAAGCTTGGATTAAATTTTTTCTTCATGGTGTCAAAGAAAGTGCCGAAATGGCGGTTAATGCGGCGACTGAGATTCACAAGCTTCACACCCGCGACCGCAAGAAACTTCAAAATGCCTCACTCACGGCAACAGCTTTAGTGGTGTTTGAGCAGTTTTGCCGTGAACCCATTTTAACGAATGCCATTTTGCTCAAGCGACTAGACTCGACCAAACCGACTATTCAAAAGGCGCTTGAAGCCCTCATAAGTTTGGGACTTATCCGCGAGGTCAGTGGTAAAAAACGTGGTCGCAGGTACGCATACAAAGAATATTTGGATATTCTCACGCGCGATACGAATTTAAAAGTCGGTTGATTTAAAAAGGTTTCATTATGCCCAAATTGTGCCCAAAATTATTGAAACTAGGATGACTTCAGAGGAACTCAAGCAACCTAAAATGAGTGAATCCGGGTTGCTTAAATATTAGAAATCGTTTCGTTATTTTTATAAGTCTTCGAAATTTTTCAACTTCGTGAATTTGGCCCAAGGGCCTCTTTCACGGAGGTAACCGGGGTTCGAATCCCCGTGGGGACGCCATTTTCTCAATACATGAATCCACGTATACCCGTTGACAGGTATACAGGGATCCCTGCGAGGGATCGTTTTCATCAATGTTTGGATCTTTTATTTGCTGAAGGTCACATCAAGAACTGTAGGATAAGTAGTTCGGGCGCCAACATCCCAAAGACTATCTGAAGATCCCATGGTCAAGGTGTTACCCGAAAGTTCGACCGTGTTGTAATAGTACAAAGCCGTGGCTGAACCTTGAACACCAAAATCAGGTAAACTCCATTGGCCAGTGCTCACACAACGACGACCTGCTAAATTTTTGGACCTAGAATTATTTGCATAGGTAAGTGCCGAACCTATCCCGCCGCAAAGAGATAGAGTTATTGTTTGAGCCGCTAACAGAAATTGTTGGCGTGATTCCACTAATTGCAATTCCGCTAGCATCTTTAAGTAAAATTGTGATTGAGGAAGTGGAAATGTTATCAGCTTCAAACGGGCCGACAGCCACAATTGCCGAATTACCGACATCTGGAGGTCCTGCCACTTCGGGGGGTGGAGGAGGCGGAGGTGGATTTTCGACGGGAGCTTCTTCGGAATTGCACATTAACGAAACGCCATTCGGGTCACTCATGGGTGTGAGAAAAACATCATTGTTTCCTACTACAATATCTGCAGTTCCATTTGCGATGAGAACTTTTTCGAACTCACTTTGGATACCATCAATAAAAACATCAACCTGTCCTGATGCACCAGCATCGGAAACTTCAACTGAGAGGAGTCCCTGACAATCTGAAGGGGCATTAACTTTGTCCGTTTGAGTGGAATTTTTTTTGATGCCTATCAGATCAAATCGACGCTGCAATCCAATAGGTACTTCGATAGAAATTTCGTCGCTAACTTTAAACAGCCCAAAAATTTTTCCCAATCTGTTTGGACGACTTACACAAGTGGAATCTGCCTCATTTTCGTTAAACTGATATCGATTGAGCTCCTCATTGTCTTCGGCCGAAACCATAATCGCATAGCAATAGTCATCGCTTAATTGAAAGTTGTCTTGGGAAGTGAAACCTGAGTTTTTTGGATTTTTAATTTTTAACTGGATCGTCGTAATTTTTTGAGCCGGAGCGCACGCATTTAAAATCAAAACAAAAATGCAAAGCGCGGATAATCGCGCACGATTCAATTTTGCAGCAAAACGTCCCATTAGAGTAAGTATTCCTTACGACAAAATAACGTGCGCAAGTTTTTGCGTAAGTTAATGAATTCACTCGCCATGCACGTCACAAAAGGTGTTACCAAGACGCATGGAATCAAAGGTTTACGTAGAAGGCAAATTGAGTGGAATTGGGTAACAAAAAGAATATGACGTTGGAGCTGCTGACGTCACAAATCTAG
>Ga0247843_1002150_pt1 | contig 37063 bp, 30 predicted proteins | sample LaCruzMarch2017__FD_192420 | JGI IMG/M metagenome (GOLD analysis project Ga0247843, IMG submission 192420) | Freshwater microbial communities from meromictic Lake La Cruz, Castile-La Mancha, Spain - LaCruzMarch2017_8m | ecosystem: Environmental > Aquatic > Freshwater > Lake | place: Spain...
GAACCTGGTCACCTTCGATGTCGGCGGCACCTCGACCGACGTCTCGCTGATCGATGAGGGGCGGCCGCTCTACACCAGCGCGCGTCTGGTCGCGGGCTATCCGGTGAAGACGCCGATGATCGACATCCATGTGATCGGCGCCGGTGGTGGCTCGATCGCGCGGCTGGATGATGCGGGCGGGCTGAAGGTGGGCCCCCAGTCCGCGGGGGCGGATCCGGGGCCGGTTGCCTATGGCCGGGGCGGCACGGAGCCGACCATCACCGATGCCAACCTGGTGCTGGGCCGCCTGGTGCCGGACACGCTGCTGGGCGGGCGGATGAGCCTGGATGCGGACGCCGCCCGCGCCGCCATCGCCGGCAAGATCGCCGTCCCCCTCGGCCTGTCGGTCGAGGAAGCGGCGCATGGCATCATCCGCATCGCCAATGCGGGCATGAGCCGCGCCATCCGCTCGGTCTCCATCGAGCGGGGCTACGACATCTCCCGCTTTGCGCTGGCTGCCTTCGGGGGCGCGGGGCCGCTGCACGCGGCCGAGGTGGCCATCGAATGCGGCATCCCGCGCGTGCTGGTCCCGCGTGAGCCGGGCACGCTGTGCGCACGGGGCATGCTGCTGACCGACGTCTCGGCGGATTATGTCCGCAGCCATTTCGCGGATGCCAGCGCCACCGCCTGGTCCGCCATCCTGGCGCTGTTCGCCGAGATGGAGGCCGAGGGCAGCGCCTGGCTGACCGGCGAGGGGGTTGCGCCGGAAGGCCAAAGCTTCCGCCGCGTGCTGGATGCGCGCTATCGCGGCCAGAATTTCGAGGTGAAGGTGGCCTGCGGCGGCCTCGGCGACGATGACCTGGCCGAGGTGCAGGCCCGCTTCCACGCGGCCCACACGCGCGAGTACGGCTACGCCATTCCCGATCGCGGGATCGAGCTGGTCTCGGCCAGGGTGCAGGCCATCGGCGCCGTGCCGCAGGCGCCGCATGCGCGCGTGCAAGGCGGCGAATCCCTGGACGCGGCCCGGGTCGCCCGGCGCCGCGTCTATGTCGATCCTGCCACGGGCTGGGTGGAGGCCGATGTCTACCGGCGGGAGGCGCTGCCCATCGGCGTGCCCTTCACCGGCCCCGCCATCGTCAATGAGATGAGCGCGACCCTGCTGCTGCTGCCCGGCCAGACCGGCAGCGTCGATCCGTTCGGCAACATCCTGGTGGAGGTGCGGGCATGAGCGGCGCACGGCAGGTCCGGAAGCTGGCCGATCCGGTGGCGATGGAAGTCTTCTCCAACCGGCTTCTCGCCATTGCCGAAGACATGGGATCGATCCTGATCCGCTCCTCCTTCTCCTCCAACATCAAGGAGCGGAAGGACGCCTCGACCGCGGTGTTCGACGCGCGCGGCCGGCTGGTGGCGCAGGCCGACCATATCCCGATCCATCTGGGCGCCATGATCGGCGCGGTGGAAACCATCCTGGCGCGCTACCCTCTGGAGGATATGGCGCCGGGCGATGCCTTCATCTGCAACGATCCCTATCTGGCCGGCGGCAGCCACCTGCCCGACGTCTCCATCATCACGCCGCTGCATTGCGACGGCCAGGTGCGGTTCTTCACCGGCAACATCGCCCATCATGCGGATTTCGGCGGGCGCACGCCGGGCAGCACCTCGGGCGCGTCGCGCTCGATCTTCGAGGAAGGGCTCCGCCTGCCGGTGATCCGCATCGCGCGGGGCGGCGCGGTGGATGAGGATCTGCTCTGGCTGATCGCCCACAATACCCGCGACCCCGAGGAACGCGTGCTGGATCTGCGCACCCAGATCGGCACCAATGTGCGCGGCGGCGCGATGCTGGCCGCCCTTGTCGAGCGCATGGGATGGCCCGCGGTGGCGCAAGCGATCGAGGATGTGCTGGCCTATACCGGCCAGCGCCTGGCCAACCGCATCGCGTCCCTGCCCGATGGCGACTACCGCTTCGAACGCGCGATGGATGATGATGGGATGCCCGGCCCGACAGTGCCCATCATCTGCACCGTGCGGATCGCCGGCGAGACGCTGGAACTGGACTTCACCGGCTCGGGGCCCGAGGCGCGGGGCGCCATCAACCTGCCGGACAGCGCGCTGAAGGCCTCGGTCTATTATTGCGTGAAGGCGGTGCTGGACCCTGGTCTGATGCCGAACCAGGGTGCCATCGATCCCATTCGTATCACGACCCCGATGGGCAGCATCGTCGGCCCCCGCCCGCCGGCGGCGGTGGCGGCGCGCGCCGTCACGTCGAACCGGCTGTGCGGTGCCGTGTTCGGCGCGCTGTTCCAGGCGCTGCCGGAGGCGCGGCGCATGGCATCCTGCAACGATTCCACCACTGCCACCTCGATCTCCGGCTGGCACCCCAGGCGCCAAGTCACCTATGTCTATCCGGAAAGCATCGGCGGTGGCGCCGGCGCCTTTGCCGATCGGGATGGGATGGATTCGGTGCATGTGCACACGGTGAATTCGACCAACCTGCCGATCGAGGCGCTCGAACTCGAATACCCGCTGCTGATGGATGAATATGCGCTGGTGCCCGATTCCGGCGGTGCCGGGCGGCATCGTGGCGGGCTTGGCATCGCGCGGCAGGTGCGAATCCTGGAAGATGGCACTGTCTTCTCGCTGCGCTCCGACGCGCACATCATCGCGGCCCCCGGGGCTTCGGGCGGCCTGCCCTCCAACGTCACGCGGGTGGTGCGCAACCCCGGCACGGCCGCCGAGGATGTGCTGCATTCCAAGGCATCCGGCCTGGTGCTCCAGGCCGGTGAGACCATTCGGGTGGAAACGCTGGGGGCGGGCGGGTTCGGCCCCCCGCAAGAGCGTTCGCTTACCCTGCTGGCGGCCGATCTTCGCGAGGGCAAGGTCAGCCGCGCGGCCGCTGAACGCGACTATGGCCAGGCCATGGTCGCCCGCGCGCTGGGGGACATGGCGTGAAGCGCTCCGACCCGAAGCCGACGGGCGATGATCCTCTCCGCCATCCGGAACGGGCCTCGCTGGCCCAGACCATCGGCGACACGGTGGCCGAGGCGATCGCCACCGGCCATCTCCTGCCCGGCGAACGCATTGTGGAGACCGCGCTGGCCGAGCGGCTCGGTGTCAGCCGGGTGCCGACACGCGAGGCGCTGAAGGTGCTGGCGGCCCAGGGCATTCTGGTCGGCGAGCCCCATCGCGGCTATCGCGTCGCGGAATTCGGCGCGCAGACGATCGCCAAGGTGCTCGAAGTGCGCCTGATGCTGGAGACCTTCCTGCTCCGCGATGCGATCGCCGCCTGGCGCGCGGGGCAGGGCTCGCCTGCCGAGCTGGACACCGCGCTGCGCGGGATGGAGGCAGCGGCGCTTGCCGGCGATGCGCGGGCGTCGCTCCGCGCTGACCTTGAATTCCACCGTGCCATCCGCCGCGCGGCGGGCAATGAGGTGGCGGGCGCGCTGTGGGACGCGATCGCGCGGCATGTGGTGATCATCTTCTCGCTCGAGAGTTACCGCGACGGCGACCTGGGCGCCGTCACGCGCCAACATGCCGCACTGCGGGACGTGATCCTGGCGCAGCTCAAGCAACCGGGCAGCGAGGCCGAGCTGCAGCGCGCGATCGAAGATCACCTGTTGCAGGTCGCCCGCGCGAAGGCCGGGCGGGGCCGCCGCATGGTGCGACTGGCCGGTTAGCGGGCAGACAGCCCAAAGGCTCGGCACGCCTGCCCAGCCCGCGGGCAGGCAGGCTGCCATGGGCCAAGACTGACGCTTGACTCGAGTGAAGTAGCTAATTGTTATACGGGATGAAGAAGGACCGAGCCTCGGCCCCCCCCCCGGCGGGGCACGCGCGCAACGGACTTCACGGGGAAGGTGGAGAAAGCTCATGAAGCGCAGGGATTTCGCCTTGGCCCTTGGCGGCGCTGCTGCCGCCATCGGCACCGGCACGGCATTCCGTGAAGCCTCGGCCCAGGCGCCCGCCAGCGGCGGGAACCTGGTGATCGTCTTTCCGGCAAACCAGGAACCGGCGTCGCTGGATGGGCATATCGACCCGTTCCAATCCACCTGGCTGCTGAATTCCTTCGTGGCCGATCCGCTGGTGGTTCTGGATGGCGACGGGCAGTACAAGCCGGCGCTGGCCCTGTCCTGGGAATCCACGCCGGATGGCCGCAGCTGGACCTTCAAGCTGCGCCCGAACGTGACGTTCCAGGATGGCACGCCCTTCAACGCCGCCGCGGTGAAGTACAATGTCGAGCGCATCCTGGCGCCGGCCACCTCCTCCAAGCAGCTGGCCAGTGACATCGGGCCGGTCGCGCGGATCGACCTGATCGACGAGCTGACGGTCCGCCTGAACTACGACACGCCCTGGGTCACCCTGCTGGACGCCATTCGTCGCACGCCCATCTGGTCGCCCGCCGCCGCCGAGCGGCATGGGCTGCAGGAATTCCAGCGCAACCTGGTGGGTGCGGGGCCCTTCACCCTGGCCGAATGGGTCAAGAATGACCGCATGGTGTTCCGCCGCTGGCCCGGCTATGGCGGCTGGAACGCCGCCGCGACGCATCAGGGCCCGGCGCGCCTGGCGCAGGTGACCATCCGCTTCATCGGCGAGAATGCCGTGCTGAACGAGGCGGTGCGCGCCAATGCCGCGAATATCGGCTTCTCGCTGACCCCCGCCGCGATCGAGATCTACAAGGGCCGCTCGAATTTCCGCTTCCTGTCGCTCGGCCAGGCAGGCACCGGCCTGCAGCAGGTGATGAACATTCGCCGGCCGCCGCTCAACGATCTGCGGGTCCGCCAGGCGCTGCTGTTCGCGCGCGATTCCGGCGCGGTGAACCAGCTTCTGTTCGACGGCGCCTACATCGCCTCCGACGGGCCGCTCGACAATGTGCATCCCTGCTTCTGGCCGGGTGCGACCGAGATGTACCGCACCGACCTGGACCGCGCGCGCCGCCTGCTGGACGATGCCGGCTGGCGCGTGGTGCCGGGCCAGCCCATCCGTCAGGCGCGCGGCGTGGCCGGCGTGGCCGATGGCACGCCGCTTCGGGTTCGCTGGACCACCATCCACCACCGCGAGATCGGCGAGGCGCTGCAGGCCCAGTATCGCCGCGTCGGCATCGACTTGCAGGTGGAGCAGGTGCCGGGCCCGATCCAGCTCGACCGCGTGAACCGCCGCGACTTCGACCTGATGTTCCTGCGCCAGCGCTCGCCCGATCCGCTGATCCTGGACCAGGTGTGGAATTCCCGCTGGGACCGTCCGGGCGGATGGGCCTGGACCGGCTTCGCCGATGCGCGGCTGGACGAGCAGCTGAACCAGCTGCGGGCGCTGCCCTCGGCCGATGATCGCTGCACCGTGGCGCGCCGCGCGCAGCAGATCATCATGGAGAATGCGCTGACGCTGCCGACGCTGAGCCAGCCGGTGCTGATCGCGCAGCAGATGCGCGTGCAGGACTTCAAGATGGGCGCCGAGGGCAACTGGTTCTTCCTGCACTCCACCTGGCTGCAGACGTGAGGCAGGCGCGCCCGGCCCGGCGACCGCGCCGGGCCTGAGCGAGCACAGGGGGGAAGGCAGGATGGGCCGCTATATCGCTGGCCGGCTCGGTCAACTCGTGCCCGTGCTGTTCCTGATTTCGGTCATCGTCTTCGGCGTGATGCACGCGCTGCCGGGCGACCCCGCACAGCTGATGCTGCAGGGCGCCGAAGGCGGCGCACCGCCCGAGCGGCTGGAGGAGCTGCGCGAGCAGATGGGCCTGAATGACCCGCTGCTGGTGCAATATCTGCGCTTTGCCGGCAGCGCGCTGGTGGGCGACCTGGGTGAGTCCATCCGCTTCCGCACGCCGGTCACGGAACTGATCCTGGAACGCTTCGGATTCACCCTTCAGCTCGCCCTGTCCGGCCTGGTGATGGCGATCCTGATCGGCCTGCCGCTCGGCATGATCGCGGCGATGCGGCAGAATAGCTGGGTGGATACGCTGGCGATGAGCATCGCCTATGCCGGCGCGTCGATGCCGATCTTCTGGTTCGGCCTGATCATGATCCTGCTCTTCTCCTTCAACCTGGGCTGGCTGCCGCCGGCAGGGGCGGATGGGCTGGAATCGCTGGTGCTGCCGGCGGTGACCCTCGGCTTCGTCTCGGCGGGCCTGATCAGCCGCCTTGTCCGCTCCTCCATGATCGAGGTGCTGGGCGAGGATTACATCCGTACCAGCCGCGCCAAGGGGCTGAGCGAGCGGCTCGTGCTGTGGCGCCACGGCCTGAAGAACGCGCTGATCCCGGTTGTGACCATGATCGGGCTGATCTTCGGCGGCATGCTCGCCGGCGCCGTCGTCACGGAGACGGTCTTCTCCCGCCCTGGCGTCGGCCGGCTGGTGGTGGCGGCGATCCTGTCCAAGGACTATCCGCTGGTGCAGGGCTGCGTGCTGTTCCTGTCGGTGGTCTATCTGTCGGTGAATCTGGCGGTCGATATTCTGTATGCGTGGCTCGACCCGCGCATCCGCTACGCCGCATGAGCCCCCAGCCGCCAAGCCTGACCGACGAGGAAGTGCCGGCCGTGGCCTCGGCGCGCGCACGCGCGGTGGCGCGGTTCCTGCGCAATCGTGGCGCGGTCGCCGGGCTGGTGATCATGGGCTTCTGGTGCCTGGTCGCGCTGCTTGGCCCGCTGGTGGCGCCCTATGACCCGACCGACACGGTCGGTCGCGCGCGGCAGCCGCCCTCGGGCGCGTTCTGGCTTGGCACGGACACGTTGGGCCGCGACGTGTTCAGCCGTGTGCTGGTCGGCTCGCAGGTGTCGCTGCAACTGGGGTTGATCTCGGTGGGCCTGGGAGCGGTGCCCGGCGTGCTGATGGGGCTGATCGCCGGCTATCTCGGCGGCTGGGTCGATGCGCTGATCTCGCGCTTCGTGGATGCGATGCTGGCCTTCCCCTCCATCCTGCTGGCGCTGGTCATCATCGCGGCGTTGGGGCCGAGCCTGCCCAACGTGATGATCGCGGTCGGCATCGGCACCATCCCGCTCTATGCGCGGCTGACGCGGGGCAGCGTGCTGGGCGTGAAGCGGCTGCCCTATGTCGAGGCGGCGCGCGTGCTGGGCAATCCGCCGGGGCGCATCATGCTGCGGCACGTCCTGGCGAATTGCTATGCGCCGATCGTCGTGCTGTCGACGCTGCAGGTAGGCAACGCGATCCTGGTGGGCTCGGGCCTGTCCTTCCTCGGGCTTGGCGCGCAGCCGCCCACGCCCGAATGGGGGCTGATGTCCGCCGAGGGGCGCGACGTGCTGCGCCGCGCCTGGTGGATCTCCACCTTCCCCGGCATCGCGATCCTGTCGGTCGTGGTGGCCTGCAACCTTCTCGGCGACGGGCTGCGCTCGGCGCTTGACCCGCGCATGCGCGTGGATGGGTAGGATCACATGGCACAGCCGCTTCCCAACCCGATGGTCGGCATCCAGCTCAGCCCGATCAGCCTTCTCGATGAGGGGGTGGAGCCGCTGCTGGATCAGCTTCAGGGTCGCTTTGGCATCAACACCTTGATGGTCGGCACCGTCTCCTGGATGGCGCTCAAGGTCGGGCGCAGCGTGGCGGCCGGGCTGGATGGCTGGCCGGATCATGGCGTGGCGGCGCCCTATCCGTTGCGCGGCGGTGGCTACCTGGCGCACCGCAAGAGCTACTATCGCCAGACGCTGATCGACGATTTCCGCACGCGCGACGAGGCGTTTGCCGGCAAGGACATCCTCGACCTGGTGATCCCGGCCGCGCGCGGACGCGGCATGCGCATTGTGCCGGAACTGATGGAGCCGCTGTTCCGCGGCCCGCGCACCCGCACCATCCCGACCGAGATCCCGAACCTGGCACAATGCCTTGAGGTCGATCTGCACGGCCGCCTGGGGCCGGAGCCCTGCACCTCCAACCCCGACTACCGGATGTGGTGGCGCGGCATGATCGAGGAGCATTGCCGCGAATACGACATTGACGGGATCATGTGGTGCAATGAGCGCCAGTCGCCGCTCGACCGGATGATGCAGGGCGAGGCGCCCGGCTGCTTCTGCCCCGCCTGCCGGCGTGATGCGGCGGAGCGGGGCATCGATGTGGAACGCGTGCGCCTGGCCTTCGCCGAGGTCTGGCGCTTCTTCCAGGATGCGCGCGCCGGCGTGCCCTTCGTGGACGGTGCCTTCATCGGCTTCCTGCGCGTGCTGCTGTGCAACCCCGAAGTGCTGGTCTGGGAACGCTTCTGGCTGGAACGCAGCAAGGCGCTGGATGCCGAGCTGTATGGCATCGTCAAATACTGCAACCCGAAGCTCAGCTTCGGGTTGAATGTCTGGAACCGCAATCACTTCAACCCGATCCGCAAGGCGCAATGGGCCTGGGCGGAGCAGACGGAATGGTGCGACTGGGTGAAGCCGATCACCTACCAGCACCAGTCCGGCGGCATCTTCATGAAGGAGATGGCGGGCTTCGGCGCCACCATCCTGCGCGATTTCACGCTGAATGAATTCGTGCCCGCCATGTACGCGATCCTTGGCCTGAACGAGGCGCCGGCGGAGAGCGTGGTGCAGCAGGGCCTCGATCCCGATACCTACGTGTTCGGCCAATGCGCCGATGCGGTGCGCGGGGTGGCGGGCAAGGCCGATGTCTATATGGGCATCGGCGTGGATGCGCCGCGCAGCAGCGCGGCCCAGGCGCGCTGCACGCCCGACATCGTCCGCCGCAGCGTGCACGCCACCTTCCGCGCCGGCGGCAAGGGCGTGGTCTATTCGCCGAACTATGCCTCGATGCGGCTTGAGAATCTCGATGGCGGCGCGCAGGCCCTGGCGGAACTCGGTTTCCGCATGCCGCACTAAAGGAAAGACCGCGACCATGCCCGAACAGGCGCCCTGGCGCTTCCAGAAGATCATCCGGCCCATGGTGGAGCTGCCGCAGGGGCACCATCTGCTGCTCGGCCGCGTGCTGACCTGCCGCGAGGATGAGGCGATCGAGGATGGCTTCGTCGAGTTCGCGGATGGTCGCATCACCGGTGTGGGCCAGCGGCATGACCTGGGCAGCCGCGTCGGCGAGGGAACGGAGACGGGCGGCACCATCCTGCCCGGCCTGTTCCAGAACCATGGCCACCTTGCCTGGGACGGCGTGCATGACCTGGCGCAGCAATCCACGCAGGATTCGCCCGAAATCGCCGCCTTCAAATGCGCGGGCAACATGCTGGTGAACCTGCGCGCGGGCATCACCACCTTCCGCGACCTGGGCGTCAATCGCTCGAACCTGTTCGCCAAGCAGGCGGTGGCGCAGGGCATCTTTCCCGGACCGCGCCTGATCGTCTGCGGTGCGGCCATCGTGCAGACCGGGGGGCATACATACTGGTGCTGCCGCGAGGCCTCGGGCGCCGATGAGATGCGGCGCGCGGTGCGCGAACAGGTGCGCGGCGGTGCCGATTTCATCAAGATCATGGCCTGCCACGATCGGCAGGAATTCACCGATGAGGAGCTGCACGCCGTCATCGACGAGGCGCATCGCAACGGCCTGCCGATCACCGCCCACGCCACCTTCGATGCCGCCATCAACCGCGTGCTGCGCTTCGGGATCGATGTGGTGGAGCATGGCGGCTCGATGACCGGGGAGACCATCCAGCTGCTGCTCGACCGCAAGGTGCCGATCGTGACCACCTTTGCGCCCGTGGTGCAGCAGAGCAAGCCGGAGGTCGCGCGCAAGTTCAACATCCCGGAATGGAAGATCGAGGAACGCCAGAAGGCCATCGCCAACCCGGCACGCTATGATGGGCTGCGCCGTGCCGCGGCGGCTGGCGTCACCATCGCCTTCGGCACCGATTGCGGCAGCCCTGCCGTGGGCCATGCGGTTGTCGCACCCGAGATGGAATTCATGGTGAAGGTAGGGGTGAAGCGCGACGCCTATGACGCCATCCGCAGCGCAACCTCGGTGGCGGCGACGATCAACCGCATGCAGGATCGGCTGGGTACGCTGGAGGCGGGCAAGCTGGCGGACGTGATTGTGGTTGAGGGCGATCCGCGCGCCGATCTTGCGGCGATCGCGAATGTCCGAATGACCTTCGTTGATGGCAGGAGGATGGTGTGATGGCCACGCCGCTGCTCAACCGCATGTCCGGCCGCCTGCGAGAGGTGGATGAATCCTGGCGATCGAGACTGCTCGCGATGGCGGCCGGCCTGCCGGATGTGATCGCGCTCGGCCGGGGCGACCCGGATTTCCACACGCCGCGCCACATCGTTGATGCCGCCATCCACGCCATCACCAACAATGAGCACCATTATACGCCGCCCGCCGGCATCCCGGCGCTGCGCCAGGCCATCGCCGACCATCTGCGACGGCGCTTCGGCCTGGACTATGCGGCGGGCGAGGTGATTGTCACCGCCGGCGCGCAGGAAGCGGTGATGCTGGCGATGCTGGCGCTGGTCGAGCCGGGCGACGAGGTGCTGATGCCCACGCCGCGATTCACCTCCTACGACACGGCGGTGCGCATGTGCGGCGGCGTCGTGGTGGACGTGCCCACGCGCGACACGGATGAATTCGCGCTTCTGCCCGCCGAGATCGAGGCGCGCATCACGCCGCGCACCAAGGCCCTGGTGCTGATCACGCCCAACAACCCGACCGGCGCCGTCACGCCACCTGCCATGGTGCGCGAGATCGCGCGCATCGCGCAGGAACATGACCTGATCGTCATCAGCGACGAGATCTATGCCGAAATCATCTTCGAGGGCTCCGAACATCTGTCGATCGCGACGCTGCCGGGGATGAAGGAGCGAACGATCACGCTCAACGGCTTCTCCAAGACCTATGCGATGACGGGCTGGCGCGTGGGCTACCTGGCGGGCCCCGCCGATGCCATCGCCCGCATGATCGAGCCGCGCCACACGCTGTCGATCAACGCGGCGACGCCCTCGCAATTTGCCGCGCTCGCCGCCCTGACCGGGCCGCAAGATGAGGTGCAGGCGATGATCGCCGCCTATGCCGAGCGCCGGGCCGCGACGATGCGCTGGCTCGACCGGCTGGGCTACAAATACGGGCATCCCGGCGGCGCCTTCTACGTCTATGCCGATGTCTCCTCCTCCGGCATGTCGGCGCCCGATTTCTGCGAGGCGCTGCTGCGCGAGGCGCGCGTGCTGGTCTTCCCCGGCGCCCTGTTTGCCGACCCTGAGGACCGCCACATCCGCCTGAGCCTGTTGCAGCCGCTGGCGCGCATGGAGGAAGCCTTCGCGCGCATCGCCGCCGCGGGCAACCGGCTGACGGCGACGTAGCGGCGCGGCATGTCGGCATTGCGCCTCATCCAGGCCGGGCTCGGCAATCGCGGCACCATGTGGGCCGAGATCATCGCCGCGCATCCGGCGGCGCGCCATGTCGCGGTGGTGGATCCGGACCCGGCGCGCATCGCGCGGTTCCAGGCGCGCTGGCCGGACGTGCCGGGCTTCGCCACATTGGATCAGGCACTTGCCGGCACGCCGGCGGATGCGGTGCTGCTGGCGACGCCGCCCGATGGCCATCTGGATCAGTGCCGCGCCTGCTTTCAGGCCAGGCTGCCCGTGCTGGCCGAGAAGCCGCTCTCGCTCGACCCCGCGGAGGCGAACGACATTGTGCGCCTGTCGCAGGCGCATGGCGTGAGGCTGACGGTCGGCCTCAACTTCCGCTACCTTGCGGTGACGCAGGCCAAGCGCGCGCTGGTCGCGGCGGAGCGTTTCGGCCCGCCCGGCTTCGCGCAGATGACCTACCAGCGCAACCGCGACGGTCGCCTTCCGCGCCTCAACAAGTACCCGCTGACCATGCGTCACCCGATGATGCTGGAGCAGACCGTGCATCACCTGGACCTGCTCCGCTTCGTCTATGCGCGGGAGGTCGAGAGCGTGTCCTGCCGCAGCTGGAACCCGGGCTGGAGCATGTACGCGCATGACAGCAACATCGCCTGCCACCTGACCATGCAGGGCGGGCTCGAGGTGTCCTATCTCGGCACCTGGACCGGCGGCTGGGACCGGCTGGAGTTCCTCTGGCGCACTGACGCGCCTGAGGGTGTGATCCTGCAACGCCAGCTGTTCGACGATCTCGCGGTCGCGGGCCGGCTTGTGCCCGATCCCGTCGCCGTGCCGCTCGACGCCTGCGAGCCCTTCCGCGACGATACGCGCGCGCTGCTGGACGCCTTCATCGCGGCGTTGCGCGACGATACCGCCATGCCCTGCGATGGCCAGGACCATCTTCGCACCCTCGCTGTCTGCTTCGCCGCGATCGAATCCGCCGAGACAGGGCGCGTGGTGAAGGTCGCCGACTGGGCCGCGCGCCACATGCCGGCGGCCGGGCTGACGGAGGCGATGGCATGAGCACGGCAACGCTGCTCGAGGTCTCCGGCCTGTGCGTGCAGTTCGCCTCGCAGGGGCAGACCGTGCGGGCGGTGGATGATGTGTCCTTCACGCTCGATCGCGGCGAGACGCTCGGGATCGTGGGCGAGTCGGGCTCGGGCAAGTCGGTGACGGCGCTGGCGCTGATGCGCCTGGTGCCGAGCCCGCCGGGCCGCATCGCCGCGGGCAGCATCACCTTCGATGGGCGCGATGTGCTGGCGATGGAACCGAACACGCTGCGCGCCATGCGCGGGCGCGACGTCGCGATGATCTTCCAGGATCCGATGACCTCGCTGAACCCGGTGCTGACGGTCGGTCGCCAGTTGACCGAGGTACTGGAGGAACATCTGGGCATGGCGCCACTCGCCGCGCGCCGGCGTGCGGCCGAGCTGTTGACCACCGTCGGCATCCCCTCGGCCGAGCAGCGCCTGTCGGACTATCCCCACCGCTTTTCCGGCGGCATGCGCCAGCGGGTGATGATCGCCATGGCCATGGCCTGCCGCCCGCGCCTGCTGATCGCCGATGAGCCGACCACCGCGCTGGACGTGACGATCCAGGCGCAGATCCTGGAGTTGATCGGCAGCCTGCAGCGCGAGAATGGCATGGCGGTGATCATCATCACCCATGACCTCGGCGTGGTCGCCGGCATGGCCGACCGCGTGGCCGTGATGTATGGCGGCCGCATGGTGGAGCAGGGCGCGACGGAGGATGTCTTCGCCGACCCGCGCATGCCCTACACCATGGGGTTGCTGGCCTCGATCCCGCGGCTTGATGACATGGGCACCAGGCGCCTGTCGGCCATCCGCGGCAGTCCGCCGGTGCCGCTCGGCGAGGGGGCGCTTTGCCGCTTCGCGCCGCGCTGCGACCTGGCCACGCCGCTCTGCCGGTCCAGCCGCCCGGTCCTGCGCGTGCTGGATGGCGGCACACGCGCCAGCGCCTGCCACCATGATGTGCGGCTGGATGCGGCGGGCCGCCCCCAGCGCCTGACCGAAGCGGTAAGCACGCCATGAGCGACACCGCGCCCCTTGTCGAATTGCGCGACCTTGAGGTGCACTTCCCGGTCACGCGCGGCCTGGTTTTCGAACGACGCGTCGGCACCGTGAAGGCGGTGGACGGCGTCAGCCTGACGGTGCGCCCCGGCGAGACCCTCGGCCTGGTGGGCGAATCCGGCTGCGGCAAGACCACGGTCGGTCGCGCGATTCTCGGCCTTGCCAACGCCACCGGCGGGCAGGTTCTCGTGGCGGGACGGGACGTGGCCAGGCTGTCGCCGGAGGAACTTCGCGCGCTGCGCCGTCGGGTGCAGATCATTTTCCAGGACCCCTATGCCAGCCTCAACCCGCGGATGAGTGTCGGCGAGGCGATTGCCGAACCGGTGCGGCTGCATGGGCTGCGTGACGGCCGCGTGGCGGTGGCGGATCGCGTGGCCGAGCTGTTGTCGCTTGTCGGCCTGTCGCCCGCCTATGCCGCCCGCTTCCCGCATGAGTTCAGCGGCGGCCAGCGCCAGCGCATCGGCATCGCCCGCGCGCTGGCCTGTGAGCCCGACCTGATCGTGTGCGATGAGCCCGTCTCGGCGCTCGATGTCTCGATCCAGGCGCAGATCCTGAACCTGTTGCAGGAACTGCAGCAGCGCCTCGGCGTGGCCTACCTGTTCATCGCGCATGGCATGAACGTGGTGCGCCACATCTCGCATGCCGTCGCCGTCATGTATCTCGGCAAGGTGGTCGAGATGGGCGACAAGGCGACGCTGTTTCGCGCGCCGGGCCATCCCTACACGCGGGCCTTGCTCTCGGCGGTGCCGCAGCCCGACCCGCGGATCGAGCGACGGCGCCGGCGAATCATCCTGAGCGGCGACGTGCCGAGCCCGCTGAACCCGCCGCAAGGCTGCCGCTTCGCGCCGCGCTGCCCGATTGCTTTGCCGCGCTGCGGTGACGGCATGCCGCCCTTCGAGCAACTCTCGGCCGGCACGCAGATTGCCTGTTGGCGGGCCTCGGAAGCGGCTTCTATGATGCCCCTGTTCGCCGCAGGCGAACCTGCTGGAGAGGACGCTTTGCATGCCTAGCAATCTGGCGATCGCGGGTCTTGGCCGCTGGGGCAAGGTCCTCGTGGATTCGGTGCAGGGCAGGAGCGAGACGGTGCGCTTCACCGCGGCCGTGGTGCGCGATGCCCTGCGTTCCGGCGCGGATGCCGCGGCGCGCGGCTTGGCGGTGCATACGGATTTGCAGGCGGTGCTGGGCGACCCCGCGATCCATGGCATCGTGCTGGCCACGCCGCACTCGCAGCATGCGGACCAGATCGAGGCCTGCGCCCGCGCCGGCAAGCCGGTTTTCGTCGAGAAGCCTGTCACGCTGACGCGCGGCAGCGCGGAGCGTGCGATGGCCAGCGCCGCGGCGGCGGGCATCCTGGTGGCGGCGGGCTTCAACCGGCGCTTCCTGGGCGTCGTCGAGGATTTGAAGGCCCTGATCGACAGCGGCGCCCTGGGCACGGTGCTGCATGTCGAGACGCATTTCTCCGGCAACGTCGCCGGCCGCTACAAGCCGGGCCATTGGCGGATCGCCCCCGGCGAGAGTCCGGCCGGCGGGCTTGCTGGCTCCGGCATCCACGCGATCGACACGATCATCCACCTGGCCGGGCTCATCACCCGGGTCTATGCCGTGTCCACCCGTCGCGTGCATGCCTTCGACATGGACGACACCACGATGGTGACGTTCAACCTGGCCTCGGGCGCGGTGGCTTCCTTGCTGACCATCACCGCCACGACGCCGACCTGGCGCATCGTGGTGTATGGCACGAAGGGCAAGGCCCAGGCCGATGGCGCCGCCGAGCGTCGCGGCAGCGAGACGCTGGAGATCGCCATGATCAGCGGTGACCGCCAGACCCGCAGCTACGCGCCCTTCGACATCGAACGGGCGGAGCTGGAAGCTTTCGCCGATGCGCTCACGGGCCGAGCGCCCTATCCCGTCACCGCCGAGCAGCTGCTGAACGGTGTGGCTGCCTTCGAGGCGGTGCCCCTTTCCGCGGCGCGCGGCGTGCCGTTGCAGCTGTAGCGCCGCGCTCGAGATGCTCTCGGCAGCGGAGGCAAGGCGGCTCTGGGCGCTCGAGCCCGACGCGAGGCACCTGAACCATGGTGCCTTCGGTGGCTGCCCGATTTCGTTGCTGGAGGTGCAGGCAGCCTGGCGCGCCCGCATGGAACGCCAGCCGGCACGCTTCTTCATCAATGAACTCGGCGGGCTGCTGCGCGCGGCGGCGGTGACGCTGGGCGAATTCGTGCATGTCGCGCCGGAGCGCCTGGTGTTCCTGGACAATGCGACGACCGCCACGAATGCGGTCATCGCCAGCACGCCGCTGCGCCCCGGCGACCAGCTGCTGACGACCAGCCATGTCTACAATGCGGTGCGCCAGACGCTCCGCCACCATGCCGCGCGCGCCGGCGCGGAGATCATCGAGGCACCGATCGGCATGCCTCTGACCGGGCCGGACGCGGTGGTGGCGGCCGTTGCCTCGCGCATCGGGCCGCGCACGCGCCTGATCGTGCTGGATCATGTGGCCTCGCCCTCGGCCGCGATCCTGCCCATCGCGCCGATCATCGCGGCCGCGCGCGCCGCTGGCGTTCCGGTACTGGTCGATGGCGCGCATGCGCCCGGGCTGATCGACCTCGATCTCGATGCGCTGGGCGCCACCTGGTACACCGGCAATTGCCACAAATGGCTTTGCAGCCCGAAGGGCGCGGCCTTCCTGGCGGTTGCGCCGGATGCGCCGTGGGAGGTTCACCCGACGGTGCTGTCCCACGCCTATGGCCAGGGCTTCGTCGCCGAGTTCGACAAGACAGGCACGCGCGACGTCTCGGCCTGGCTCACCGTGCCGGACGCGATCGCGCTGCATGCGGCGCTGGGCGGCGCCGCGCTGCGTCAGCGCAACACCGCGCTGGCCTGGGATGCGGGGCGTGTCATCGCGGCCGAGCTCGGCACCGGGCTGGGCGCGCCGGCGGCGATGTTCGCCGCCATGGCGACGATCCGCTTGCCCTTGCCGGATGGGCTGGCGGCGGATTGGCCGATGGCGGCGCGGATCCGCGACCTGATCTGGGATGCGGCGCGGATCGAGATCCCGGTGATGGCACTCGGCGGCGCGCTCTGGCTTCGGCTGTCGGCGCAGATCTACAACGATGCTGCCGACTATGCGGGCGTGGCCGAGGCCGCACGTGCGGCGGTGGCGGCCGCATGATCGCCTATCTGCTCGCCCGGCTTTGGCAGGCCGCGATCGTCATGCTGACGGTCGTCGCGCTGGCCTTCGTGATGTTCACCTACCTGGGCGACCCGGTGGTGGCGATCCTGGGCGCGGACTCCACGGCCGCCGCACGTGCGGAAGTGCGCCGCGAGCTGGGGCTGGACCAGCCGATGATCGTGCAGTTCGTCGACTATCTGGGCCGGCTGCTGGCGGGCGATTTCGGCATTTCCTACCGGCTTGGCACCCCAGTGGATCGGGTGCTGGTGGAACGCTTGCCGGCCACGGTGGAGCTCGCGGTGTTCGGCATGGCGCTGGCGCTGGCGCTGGGCATCCCGCTCGGTATCGTCACCGCGCTGCGGCGGCGCAGCCTGGGGTCGCAGGCGCTGCTGGGCGTGTCGCTGATCGGCATCTCCATGCCATCCTTCCTGGCGGGCCTGCTGCTGATTTGGCTCTTCAGCGTGACGCTGGAGATGCTGCCGAGCTTCGGCCGGGGCGAGACAATTGATCTCGGCTGGTGGACCACCGGCCTGCTGACCGGCAGCGGTCTCCGGTCCCTGGTGCTGCCGGCGCTGACCATCGCCATCTTCCAGGTGGCCATGATGATGCGCCTGGTGCGCGCCGAGATGCTGGAGGTGATGCGCAAGGAGTATATCCGCTTCGCCCGAGCCCGCGGCCTGTCGGATCGGGCCGTGCATTTGCGGCATGCGCTGCGCAACACGCTGGTGCCGGTGGTGACCATCGCGGGGTTGCAGTTGGGCTCGGTGATCGCCTTCGCGGTGATCACGGAATCGGTCTTCCAATGGCCGGGGCTCGGCCTGCTGTTCCTGCAATCCGTCGCGGCGGCGGATGTGCCGGTGATCTCCACCTATCTCGTGCTGATCGCGGCGCTGTTCGTGGCGATCAACCTCAGCGTGGACCTGCTCTACCTGTGGATCGACCCGCGGTTGCGCAGCGCGGCCGGCGCCGAGGCGATCCGGCGATGAGCGGCATGCAGCGCGATCTGGGCCGCCGCATTCGCGGGGCCTGGGACTCCGACCTCGCCCATGATTTCCGGCGGTCGCCTGCGGCGATCTGCGCCAGCCTGGTGCTGCTGGCCTTCCTGGTCGCGGGCCTGCTGCCCAGCCTGGTGGCGCCTGTGCCGGTGTTCGACCTGACGCGCATCAACCTGCGCGACGCCTTCATCCCGCCCGCCTGGGCCGAGGGCGGGTCCGCGCGCTTCCTGTTGGGCACGGATGGGCAGGGCAGGGACCTGCTCTCGGCGATCATCTATGGTGCGCGCGTCTCGATGGTGGTGGGCCTGGGGTCGGTGGTGCTGGCGCTGGCCATTGGCGTGCCGCTTGGCTTGATTGCCGGCTATCGGGGCGGGCGGCTGGATGCGCTGATCATGCGCGTGGCCGATGTGCAGCTGACCTTTCCCGCGATTCTGGTGGCGGTGATCCTGGATGGCGTGGCGCGCGCGGCGCTCGGCCAGGCCACCCACGAACGCTATCTGGTGCCGCTGCTGATCCTGGCGATCGGCCTGACCGGCTGGGTGCAATATGCCCGCACCGTGCGCGGCTGCACGCTGGTGGAACGGCAGCGCGACTATGTGGCGGCCGCGATCCTGGTCGGGCGCGGGCCGGGCGCGGTGATGCTGCGGCACATCCTGCCGAACGTCCTGACGCCGGTGCTGGTGCTGGCCACCATCCATCTGGCGGTGGCGATCATCCTGGAGGCCACCTTGTCCTTCGTCGGGCTCGGCATTCCGCCGACACAGCCCTCGCTCGGCACGCTCGTGCGCATGGGCAATGATTATCTTCTGTCGGGCGAATGGTGGATCGCCATTTTCCCGGGCCTCACGCTGCTGCTGCTGGTGCTCGCCGTGAACATCCTCGGCGACTGGCTGCGCGACGCGCTCAACCCCATGCTGCAATAGGAAAAGGAGAGGCTGATGAAACAGATCACCAAGCTTGCCACGGGCCTTGCCGCCGCACTCGCGACGGTTCTGGCCGCGGGCACGCCGATGGCGCAGACGCTGCGCCTTGGCGTCAATGCCGATGCGGGGTCGATGGACCCGCAGGCGCAGAACATCCAGACCACGCTGACCCTGCATTCGATGGTGTTCGACGCGCTGGTGACGCGGGAACGCGACCTGCGCCTGGCGCCGGGCCTGGCCACGCGGTGGGAGCTGGTGAACCCCACCACCTGGCGCTTCCACCTGCGCCCCAACGTCCGCTTCCATGGTGGCGAGAGCTTCGGCGCGGATGATGTGCAGTTCACCATCATGCGGGCGAAGCATGCCAGCTCGCAGTTCCAGGTCTTTGCCGCCACCATCGCCGAGGTGCGGATCGTCGATGACCTGACGGTGGACCTGGTCACGTCCACGCCCGATGCGCTGGTCCCCGACAAGCTGACCTACCTGTTCATGATGGACCGCGGCTGGTCCGAGCAGAATAATGTGCGCGAGCCGCAGAATCTGCGCACCCGCCAGGAAACCCACGCCGCGCTGAACGCCAACGGCACCGGCCCGTTCATCCTGCGCCGGCGTGAGCCGGACGCCACCACGGTGCTGGAGCGGAACCCGAACTACTGGGCGCCGACCAGCGGCAATGTGCAGCGCGTGGAGTGGCGCCCGATCAGCAATGACCCGACCCGCGTCTCGGCGCTGCTGTCACGCGAGCTGGACCTGGTGATCGACGTGCCGACGCAGGATGTGGCGCGCCTGCAACGCGACGCGAACCTGAAGGTGGAACGCACCAACGAGTTCCGGACCATCTTCTTCGGCTTCGACCTGAGCAACGCGCAGCTGCGCTATGGCCAGCCCGGCGGCGGCAACCCGTTCCGCGATCGTCGCGTGCGGGAGGCGATGTATCGCGCCATCGATATCGAGGCGATCCAGCGCAACGTGATGCGCGGCCTGGCCACACCCACCGGCCAGACCCTGGCACCGGGCAATGTCGGCCATGTCCCGGCGCTCGATCAGCGCCTGCCCTTCGACCAGGAAGGCGCTCGCCGCCTGCTGCGCGAAGCGGGCGTGCCGCCGGGCTTCGCCTTCACGCTGGATTGCCCGAACGACCGCTACGTGAATGACGACCAGGTCTGCCAGGCGGTGACCGCCATGCTGAACCAGGTCGGCTTCAACGTGACGCTGAACCTGATGCCGCGCGCACGCTACTTCCCGAAGCTGTGGGAACGCGACACCTCGGCCTACATGATGGGCTTCAACTCGCCCTTCTTCGACGGCATGTACGCGCTCGAGACGATGCACATGACGCGCCGGGATCCGGAGGGCATCTTCAACTACTCGCTCTACAGCAATCCGGAGCTGGACGTGGCGATCCGCGCCGCCCGGGACGAGACCGACCTCGCGAAGCGTGCGCAGATGATGCGAGATGTCTATCGCCGCGTGACGGAGGAGATCATCTTCGTCCCCATGTACCATCAGGTGCTGGTCTGGGCCATGCGCCGCAACGTGGACGCCACGCTGCGCCCCGACAATTGGCTGGAAATCCGCTGGGTGAAGGTGAACTGAACCTGGCTGCCAGGGTCGGCGGCCATCCGGTCGCCGGCCCACCGCCACCTGCCTCAACAACATATCTGGACGCCGCACGGAAGTGACCGAAAAGCCCCGCTACCGCATCGGCATCGATGTCGGCGGCACCTTCACCGACTTCGTTGTCGCCGACATGGCGACAGGCCGCTTCCTGTTCTACAAGCAGCCCTCCGTGCCGAACGATCCCTCGGCCTCGGTCGAGCGCGGCATCGCCGCGCTGACGGCCGATCAGGGCATGGACCCGGCCGATGTCGAGCTGGTGGTGCATGGCACCACCATCGGCCTCAACGCCATCATCCAGCGGCGTGGTGCGCGCCTCGCGATGGTTGTCTCGCCGGGCAATCGCGACGTGCTGGAGATTGCGCGGCTGCGCCTGCCATCCTCCTATGATTTCACCGAACCGCGCGAGGTGCCGCTGGTGCCGCGCCGCCTGATGTTCGAGGTGCCGGCGCGCATGCGCGCCGATGGCAGCATCGAACAGGCGCCAACCGCGGAGGAGCTTGCCGGGCTTGCGGCGCGGATCGCCGCGGCGAAGGTGGATGCGGTGGCGGTCATGTTGCTGAACGCCTATCGGGATGCATCGCTGGAACGCCAGGTTGCCGACGCGCTGCGCGCCGCGCTGCCGGGCCTGCTGGTGACGGAAAGTGCCGTGCTGTGGCCAGAGGTGCGGGAGTATGAACGCTCGCTGATTGCGGGCCTCAACGCCTATATCCATCCGCTGATGGGCGCCTATCTGGACCGGCTGCGCCAGCGCGTGGCGGGGCTTGGCGTGCGCGGCCCGATCTACATCACCGCCAACAATGGCGGCACGCTGTCGCTGGATACCGCGCGTGAACGGCCGATCGACACGGTGCTGTCCGGCCCCGCCTCGGGCGTGGTTGCCGCCTGTCGCATCGGGGAAGCGGCGGGGTTTGCGCAGCTGGTCACCATCGACATGGGCGGGACCTCGGCCGACATCTCCATCGTGCAGGCGGGCGTGCCGGAATTCACCACGGCGACCTTCGTGGGCGACTTCCCCCTGATCATGCCGGTCGTGAATGTGGGCGCCATCGGCGCGGGCGGTGGGTCTGTGCTGTGGGTGGATGCGCAGGGCGTGCTGAAGGTGGGCCCACGCTCGGCCGGCGCCGATCCCGGACCCGTCTGCTACGGGCGCGGCGGCGTGGAGCCGACCATCACCGATTGCTATGTGGCGCTTCGCATCGTCGACCCGGATCGGTTTCTTGGCGGGCGCATGCGGCTGGATGCCGCGGCCGCGCTGCACGCGCTGGAGGGCATTGCCGACCGCCTCGGCATTGTCGGCGCCGATCGTGCGCTGGCCGCGGCGGAAGCCGCGCTGCATGTGGCCAGCGCCAAGATGGCCACCGAGCTGACCAAGCTGATGGCGACCGCCGGCGTGGATCCGCGCCGCTTCGGGCTGGTGGCTTTCGGTGGCGCCGGCCCCACCCATGCGAACCTTCTGGCCGAGGAGGCCGGCTTGGCCACGGTGCTGGTGCCCTCCGCGCCCGGCACCTTCTGCGCGCTGGGCGCGATCCTGGCCGATGTGCGGCGCGACTATGTGCGCACCGCCCGTCGCCTGGTCGGCGTGCCGCAGGGCCAGGGCGCCGAGGAATGGCCCGCCGTGGCCGCGCTGCTGGCCGAGCTGGAGGCCGAGGCCAGCAGCTGGATCGGCCAGGAAGGTGCGCTGGTCGGCGCGCATGATTTCGTGGTCACCATGCGCGTGCGCTACCCGAACCAGGCCTATGAGCTGGAAGTGATCGTGCCCGAGCCGGTGCGCGCAACGCTCGATGGCAAGAAGCTGGCCGCCCTGTTCCACGCCGAGCATGCGCGGCTCTATGGCTTCGCGGAGCCTGCAAGCCCGGTGCAGGTCACCACGGTGCGCCTTGGCGTCATCGGCCGCGTGCCGCCTGTGGCGCTGCCCGGCTGCGCGGCAGCCACCCCGCACCCGATCGCCACGCGGCGCGTGCGCCTGCACGGCACCGAGATGGACGCGCTGGTCTATGCGCGCGCTGACATCGGCGCCGGCGCCATCATCCACGGCCCCGCCATCGTCGAGCAGCACGACACCACCGTGCTGCTGCTGCCGGGTTGGTGGGGCAAGGCCGACCGCCTCGGCACATTGCACCTGACGCAGATGCGCGCCGCCACGCCTGACCCGACCGCCGAGGCCGCACCATGAGCAGCACCGACCGCGTCCAGCTGGAGATCTTCTTCCACAAGGTCACCGCCATTACCGAGGAAATGGCGATCACCCTGCAACGCACGGCGCGCACCACCTATGTGAAGGAAGCTGGCGACTTTGGCTGCGCGCTGGCCGCGCCGGATGGCCGCTTCTTTGCCTACCCGAAGGTGCTCGGCGTGTCGGGCTTTCTCGATTCCAATGTCGGGCCCGCGGTGGCGCAGATTCCGGACCTTGAGCCCGGCGACGTCATCATCACCAACCACCCCTATGCCAGCGAGGGGCTGGCGACGCACATGCCGGACCTTCACCTGATCCGGCCGATCTTCGCGGCCGGCCGCATCGTCGCGCATGCCTGGGACTTCATCCATTCGGCCGATATCGGCGGCGGCGTGCCTTCCTCCATCTCGCCGCGCTTCTCCGACCTGTTCCAGGAAGGCTTGCAGATTCCGCCGCTGAAGCTGGTCAAGGCGGGGCGGATGAATGAGGATTTCGTCACCCTCTACCGCTCGAATTGCCGCACGCCCGACGTGAATATGGGCGACATGCGGGCCATGCTCGCCGCACTCGCCATCGGTGAGAAGCGCGTGCTGGACATGGTGGCGCAGATGGGCGTCGAGACCTTCCTGCAAGCACAGCAGGATCTGGTGACCTATGCCGGCGACAAGGCGCGCGCCGTGCAGCGGCTGATCCCCGATGGCACCTATGAGTTCTGGGATCTGCTGGACGATGATTTCGTCTCGAAGGTGCCGGTGCGGGTGCGCTGCCGCATGACCGTGACGGATGGACATGTGCATCTGGACTTCACCGGGTCCGATCCGCAGGTCGCCTCCGCGTACAACATCCCCACGGCGGGCAAGCGGCATCCGTGGCTGACGCTGAAGCTGATGCACTTCGTCTTCAGCCATGACCGCACCATCCCGCTGAACCACGGCATGTTCGCCCATGTCACGGTCGAGGCGCCGCGCGGCACGGTGGTGAACCCCGAGGCACCGGCCGCCGTCGGCATCCGCAGCGCCACCGCCATCCGCCTGAACGAGACCATCGTCGGCGCGCTGACGCTGGCCAAGCCAGGGCTCATGCCGGCGCCCTCGGGCGGCATCATGATCCCCTCGGTGCTGGTGGAGCAGGATCCGCGCACCGGCCGCCGCAACGTGATGGTGCTGCAATCGCTGGTCGGCGGCACGGGCGGGCGCGAGGGTGCAGATGGCGTCGATGGTCGCGATTCCTCGCTGGCCAACCAGCGCAACACGCCGATGGAGAAGACCGAGGAGGAAGCGGCGGCGCTGATCACCGAATATGCGCTGCGCCAGGATTCCGGCGGTGCCGGCCGCTGGCGTGGCGGCACGGGCGTGGTCTTCTCGGTGCGGATCGCGCGCAGCGGCAGCGCGGTGTTGGGACGCGGGATGGAACGCTTCATCTTCCGCCCCTGGGGCATGGCTGGTGGCAGGCCAGGTTTGCCGGCACGGGTCGTGGTGAATCTCGGGCGCGCGGATGAACGCGAGCTTGGCAAGCTCGACATGTTCCACCCGAAGCCGGGCGATGTCGTCACCATCCTGACGCCTGGCGGCGGCGGCTATGGCGACCCGCTGGAGCGTCCGGCGGAGACGGTGTTGGAAGATGTGCTGGACGGCTATGTCAGCCGTGCGGCGGCGGCGCGCGACTATGGCGTGGTGCTTGCCGGTGACACTTTCGACGCCGCCGCAACGGCCGCGCTTCGCGCACGCATGGCCGCCGAGCGTGGTCCGCCCCGGCCGGTGGAATTCGGCCCGGAGCGCGACGCCTGGGAAGCGGTGTTCGACGATGCCAGCATGACGCGCCTGAACGGCCTGCTGATGCGCCTTGGCGCGCATGCCCGTGCCGAGCGTCGGCGCCTTCTGTTCGAACAGGTGGTGCCCGCCCTGCCGCGCGCCGGCACCGCGCCGCTCCAGGATCTGATCGGCAATGTCGGCGCGGCGCGCGATCGGCTGCGCCAGGCGATCGCGACACTCGAAGCCGAGCTCACACGCGCAGAATGAGGAACCAGCCATGACCGAGAGGCGTCATCAATTCTACCTGCTCACCCCCGGTCCGCTGACGGTGGCGCCCGAGGTGAAGCAGGAAATGCTGGCCGACCGCAGCCCCAACGCCGCCGAACATTGCGCGCTGACCGCCCGTCTGCGGGACTATATGCTGGAACTCTGCCATGGCCAGGAAACGCATGTCTGCGTGCCGATCCAGGGCAGCGCGACCTATGCCATCGAGGCGGCGCTACAAACGCTGGTCCCGCGTGAGGGCAAGCTGCTGGTGATCCAGAACGGCTTCTACGGGCTTCGCCTTCGCGAAATCGCCGAGGGCATCCGGCTGAACCTGGTTGCGCTGGAACTGCCCATGCTGCCGCTGCCGACCGAGGCGGTGATCGATGCGGCCCTCGCGGCCGATCGCAGCATCACCCACATGGTGGTCTGCCATGTCGATACCGGCACCGGCGTGCGCAACCCGATCGAGATGATGGCCGAGGTCGGCAAGCGGCATGGCGTCGGGCTGATCGTCGATTCCGTGGCCGCCTTCGGGGGCTTCCCGATCGATGCGGCGGCGCTCGACCTGACCGCCATCATCGCCTCGCCCAACAAGTGCCTGGAATCGGTCCCTGGCATCGGCATCGTGGTGGCGAAGCGCAGCGCGTTGGAAGCGGGCGCCGGCCGCTCGGCCTCGGTCGTGCTGGACCTGCACGCGCAATGGCGCTTCTTCGAGGAGCGAGGCAACCAATGGCGATGGACGCCGCCGACGCATGTGCTGGGCGCGCTGGACAAGGCCATCGCGCGGCACCGCGCGGAAGGCGGCATTGGCCCGCGCCATGCGCGCTACCACGCCAATTGGCGCCGGCTGGTGGATGGCATGCGCCAGCGCGGCTTCGCGACGCTGCTGCCCGACGAGGTCGCGGCGCCCATCATCGCGACCTTCCGCGACCCGACCGACCCGGCCTATGATTTCCCGCGCTTCCACGCGGCGATGGAACGGCGCGGCTTCGTGATCTTCCCGGGGCGCCTGACCGCCGCGGGCACCTTCCGCATCGGCATCATGGGCGACCTGATCGACAGCGACATGACGCTGATCCTGGAAGCGATCGACGACAGCATGGCCGAGATCGGCGTGCGCGCACAGGCTGCGGCGGCATGAGCGTGCGTCCGCGGATCCTCATCCTCGATCCGCAATTCACGCTGACGCCCGACATTGAACGCGGCGTCCTGGGCGAGGAGCCGGAGATCGACATCTGGCGGCCCGATGGACCGGCGCCGCTCGACCCCGCGCTGCTGGCCGCCGTCGATGTGGTGCTGAACTGTCGCAGCCGCCACCAGCTTCCGGCCAGCACGGTGGCGCGGATGGATCGTGCGCGGCTGGTGGTGCAGGCCGGCGTCGGCTTCAACCATATCGACCTGGATGCCTGCGCCCGCCGCGGCATCGCCGTGTGCAACACGCCCGACTATGGCACCACGGAAGTGGCCGACCATGCGATGGCGCTGATGCTCACGCTGATGCGCGGCACCGCCACCTACAATGCCCGCCTGCTGGCGCGCGAGGGCGCCTGGGCCACCGCCGAGCTGGTGCTGCCGCCGGTGCGCCGGCTGCGCGGCCTGACCTTCGGTGTGGTCGGCCTCGGCCGCATCGGCCTGGCCACGGCGCTGCGCGCCCGGGCCTTTGGGCTCGAGGTCGCCTATGTCGACCCGCACCAGCCAGCGGGCACCGAACTTGCGCTCGGCTTTCGCCGGATGCCGAGCCTGCATGCGCTGCTGGGCGCCGCCGACATCGTCAGCCTGCACTGCCCGCTGACGGCGCAGACCGAGCGGCTGATCGACGCGGCGGCGGTTGCGGCGATGCGGCCCGGCATGGTGCTGCTGAACACGGCGCGCGGGCCGATCGTGGATCTCGATGCGGTCCATGACGGGCTGCGCAGCGGCCGCATCTGCGCCGCCGCGCTCGACGTGCTGCCGAAGGAACCGCCAGACCGCAGCCACCCGCTGCTCGCCGCCTGGGCGCGGCAGGAGCCCTGGATCGAGGGGCGGTTCCTGGTCACGCCCCACGCCGCCTTCTATGCGCCGGAAAGCCTGGCCGACATGCGCCGCCTCTCGGCGCTGACCGTCGCCGAGTTCCTGCGCGACGGCAGCCTGCGCGCCTGCGTCAACGCCGATCTGCTGGCGCGCTACGGCTTTCGCCAGTCCGGCTGACCGGACCAGGCATCGGGCCCGCGGCGATAGGGTGCCAGGTCGACGCGTTCCAGGGCGCGCGATGCATGCTCGCGCGCCGCGGCCAGGATGGCGGGCGCATCGAGGCGCGTGGGCATGCGCCCGCGCAGCAGCACCTCGCCCATCGCCACCACGTCCCGCACGTCAGCGGCCGTCGCATAAAGCGCGAGGCTCAGGGGCAGGTCCTGCACGGCGCCGAGATGCGGGGCGCCCAGATTCACGACAATCACATCGGCATCCTTGCCGGCCGCCAGCGACCCCTTGCGCGCATCGAGGCCGAGCGCCCGCGCGGCGTCGATCGTGACCATGCGCAGCAGCGTCTCGGGCGGCATGATCGATTGCGTCCCGGCGGCGATCCACTGGTTCCAGGCGGTGCGGGACAATTCGCGCCAGAGATCGAGCGAGGCATAGGGCGCGGCCCCATCGGTGGTGATCGCAACCTTGCAGCCGGCCCGCAGCAGCGCCGGGATGGGCGCCATGCCGTACCACAGGTTCTCATGCGTGAAGGAGACGGCGGCGATGCCGCAGCCATGCGCGCCGAGCACCGCCACCTCCTCGGCCGAAAGGCCATTGGCATGCGCGGCGATCACCGGGCCGGCAAGCAGGCTTGCGACCTCCGCCGCACCGAAATGGCGCAGCGCAAAGCTGACCGAGCCCTGGAACATGTGCGTCTGGATCAGCACGCCATGCGCGTCCGCGACGTCACGCATCAGGCGTGCATGCGCCAGCATGGCGGGCGCGTCGCTGGCGTCGGGCAGTCGGTGCGGCTGGCGGCGATGCATCACATGCCGCCCGAACAGATAGGGCGGCGCCAGCGCCACGCTGATCCGCCCCGCGCCCGCGCCATGCCAGCGCCCGATGACAGCACGCGAGACACGCAGCGCATCGGCTTCGGTGAAGGGGCGCGTCTCCCAGCCATCGCCCACCGGGAAGCTGCCAGAGAGCGGCAGCGGCAGATGCGGGAAGACCGGATCGGGTGGGCCAACGCCCACCACCAGCGACAGGCCGGCCGCCAGATAGGCCTCGGCATTCGCATCCGAGAAGATCGTGTCATCGGCGCGCGCGGGCGTGGCGCCCACCACCGAAAGGCCGGTCGTGACGCCGCCCAGCAGCCGTTCGAGCGCGGAAAGATCGGCCTCGGCGCGCCACCAGGCGGGCTCCGTGTGGTGCCAATAGAGCGGCCAGGCGGGCCAGCCCGCCTCGGGATGCAAGAGGCCGCGGATCATGCCATGGCCGGCATGGGCATAGGCATCGACCAGGCCCGGCATCACCGCGCAGCCGCGCGCGTCGATGACCTGCCGCGCCGCGTATCGCGCCATGATCGCGACACGGTCGCCAACCGCGACGATGCGCCCAGCGTCGATGGCAAGGGCGCCGTCGGAGAAGTCTGGCGCGGCCGCTTCCATGGTCAGCACATGGCCGCCGGCGATGATCAGGTCGCAGGGTGTGCGGGGGTCCATCTAGGCGGCGTCGGCGATGGCGGCGGCGAGGCCGGCGCAGACCTCGGCGATCTGCGCATCATCCAGCTGCGGGCCGATCGGCAGGCCGAGCAGCCTTTCGCCGCTGCGTTCCGTCACCGGCAGCGAAGGCGGCTCGCGGTGGGCGTAGAAGGGCTGGAGATGCATCGGCGGCGCGTAGGAGAGCGACGTGCCGATGCCGCGCCGCGTCATGTCCGCGCGCACTGCATCGCGACCATCGAGATGCACCACATAGTTGCGGAAGGCGTGGCGCGTGCCGGGCGATTCGCACGGCACCTCACAAAGCCTGCCCAGCGCGGCGGCGTAGAGGGCTGCCTGGTGCTGCCGCACGCGCAGGCTTTCCGGCACGTCGGGCAGCTTCACGCGCAGCACGGCAGCCTGCACCTCGTCCAGCCTTTCGTTCAGCCCATCCACCTCGTGATGCAGCGAGATCCCGGTGGTGGCGATGCCGCGATGGCGCGCGCGATCCTGCCCATAGGCCGAGAGGCGCACCATCCGCTGCGCCAGCGCCGCATCCTGCGTGGTGCAGGCGCCGCCCGAGCCGAGGGAGCCGAGATGCTTGGTCGGCGCGAAGCTGAAGCAGGTGATGTCGGCCATGGCGCCGACGCGAATGCCATCGATCTCGGCACCGAGCGCGAGGCAGGCATCCTCCACCACGGCCACGCCCTTCGCGTGGGCCAGCGCGACCAGCGCATGCATCGCCGCCGGGTGGCCATACAGATCCACCGGCAGGATCGCGCGGGTGCGCGGCGTGATGGCGGCGCGCACCGCATCCGGGTCCATGCAGCGCGTCGCCGGATCCACATCCACCAGCACCGAGGCTGCGCCGCAATGATGGATGGCGGAGACGGTGCCGATATCGCTGTTGGCGACCGTGATCACCTCATCGCCCGGCCCGACGCCAAGCGCCAGCAGCGCGATCTTCAGCGCGGCCGTGCCGGAATTCACCGTCACCGCATGGGCGGCGCCGACGAAGGCGGCGAACTCTGTCTCGAAGGCGGGCACCTCGTCGCCCCAATCGAGCCGGCCGCTCTCCAGCACGCGCGCGATGGCGGCATCGATCTCGGCCTTCCGGCGCCGATAGAGGCGGGCGTGATCATAGAGCGGGACGGCCATCAGCCGCGTGCCTGCGGCAGATAGGCCACCACCTCCACCTCCACCCGCACTTCCGGCGAACCGAGGCCCGCGATGATGATCCCCGTATGCGGCGGCCGGTGATCCCCGAAGAAGGCCAGCCGCGCGGCGGTTACCGCATCGCGGTCGGCGCGATCGACCAGGATGGTGTTGATCTTCACCACGTCGCGCGGCGTGGCGCCGACGCTGGCCAGGCACCGCCCGACATTCACATAGACCTGCCGCGCCTGCGCACCGGCATCGCCAAGCCCAACCCAATTGCCATCCGCATCCTTGGAAATCTGCCCCGCGACGAAGACGAAGTCGCCGGCGCGGCAGACATGCGCATAGCTGCTCGCTGGGGCGACGCCTGCCGGGTGAATGAGGGCCAGGGGTTCAGCCTTCGACATCATGCTCTCTCCTGCCGGGTGCGCCGCGGGCCAGGACGGCGGCGACGAGGGTGGGATCAACCAGCGCCGACGCCTCGCGCGGGCTCAGCGCCGCCAGCGCCTGCACCGCCTGCTGCACCAGGGGCGCGGCGTAATACAGCGCATAGAGGCCGCGCAGCATCGCCGCGAAGCCAGCCGGGTCGGCCTGTTCGAAGGCCGCGATGCGCGCGGGCAGGGAAGCGGCATCGCCCTTGGAAAGCGCCGCCATGCGTTCCATCATCGCGGGATGGAGCGCGGCGAGCGGCACCGCCGCGCTGAACGCCGGCCAGCGGGCGGCGTCGCCGGGCAGCAGCGTATCGAGCAGCGCGGCCATGGCGTCAGGCGTCGGAGGCGGTTCGGGCATGGCGGATCTCGACGTGGATGTGGCGATCGTCGGCGCGGGCCCGACAGGCGCCGCCGCAGCCTGGCGCCTGGCCATGGCAGGGCTGGATGTGCTGGTGGTGGAGCGTGGCGCAGCCTTCGACGCGGCCATGGCCGCGCATGGCGCGCCGGATGTCGAACTGCGGCGGCGCGGCATGCTCTCCTCCAACCCGAATATCCGGCGCGGCGTGGCAGATGATCCGGTGGATGATGCCGACAGCCCGATCAAGCCCATGCATGCGCACGGCATCGGCGGCACCTCCACCCATTGGTCGGCGCATGTGCCGCGCTTCCGCCCGCAGGATTTTCGGCTGCGCACGCGAACCGGTGCGGGGCGCGATTGGCCGATCGGCTATCGCGACCTGGCGCCCTATTACGCGCTGGCCGAGGCGCGGTGGGGCACGGCCTTCCTGCCCGGCGATCCCCTCTCGCCCCGGCGCCAGGCCAATCCGAAGCCGCTGCCGACGCTGGGGGCGCATGGTCGCCGGATGGCGGGTGCTTTCGACAAGCTTGGCTGGCATTGGTGGCCCGTCGATCTGGTCGTGGGGCGCGATGCGGATGCGCCGGGGGCGGAACGCTGCGCGCATATCGGCCCGTGCGATATCGGCTGCCCAAGCCGCAACCGCGCCACCGCCACCCATGCCTTCCTGGACGATGCGCTGGCGTCCGGGGCGCGCATCGCCACCAATCTGCGCGTGCTGCGCATCGAGACGGCGGCGAGAGGCGCGGCCTCGGCGCTGATTTGCCGCAATGGGGAGGGCCTTGACCTTCGCATCCGCGCAGCGCGCATCCTTCTTGCTGCTGGCGGCGCCGCGACCCCGCGGCTGCTGCTGTTGAGCGAGATCGCCAACGGCTCTGGCCTCGTCGGGCGCGGCCTGATGCTGCACCCCTATGCGAAGGTGGATGGCCTGTTCGATGAGGCGCTGGGCGGCTGGGCGGCGGGCGAGAAGGCGGGCCTCATCAGCTTCCAATTCGCCCATATGCCGGTCGAATGCGGCTTTGTCGGCGGGCTGAAATTGCAGCTCGGCGCCGGGCCCGGCCCGCTCGCGCTGGCGGAGGGCGCCGTCACGGGCCGTCGCCTGCCCTGGGGCGCCGGGCATCATGCGGCGATGGAGGGCGTGTTCGACCGTCTCTGCGGCTTCACCGTCTGCGCCGAGGACCTGCCGGAGGATGAGAACCGCATCACCCTCTCGGACCGCCTGACGGACCGCGATGGCCAGCCCGCCGCCCGCTGGATCTATCGCGTGTCGGAGAATTCGCGCCGCGCGCTGGATTTCGGCCTGGACCGCGCCAGCGAGGTGCTGCGCACGGCCGGCGCCAGCGAGATCTTCCGCACGCCGTTGCGCGACCAGGCGGGTTTTCACATCATGGGAACGGCGCGCATGGGCGCCGATCCGGCGACCTCGGTCGTGGATGGGCATGGCGCCTGCCATGATGTGCCCAATCTGCGCGTGATCGATTCCAGCGTGTTCGTCACCTCGGCGCCGGTGAACCCGACGCTGACGGCCCAGGCCCTGGCGCTGCGCGCCGCCGATCATCTCATCGCCACCCGCCGCGGGTGACGCGCCCTTCACAGGATATCGTCCCGGATGCAGGCGGTGGTGTGCCCGGGGCCGACCTCGCGCAGCTTCGGCCGCGTCTCGGCGCAGGCGGGCAGGGCGAAGCGGCAGCGGGTGCGGAAGACGCAGCCGGAGGGCGGGTTCGCGGGGCTCGGCATGTCGCCCATCAGCAGCACGCGCTGCCGCTCGGCTTCCGGGTCCGGCACGGGGGCGGCGGCCAGCAGCGCTTCCGTGTAGGGGTGGCGGGGGCGGGAGAACAGCGCCTCGACCGGCGCTTCCTCCATGACGCGGCCGAGATACATCACCACGACGCGGTCGCAGATATACTCGATCACGCTGAGATCATGGGAGATGAACAGCATGGCCAGGCCCAGGTCGCGCTGCAATTCGGCCAGCAGGTTGATGACCTGCGCCTGGATCGAGACGTCGAGCGCGCTCACCGGCTCATCCGCCACGATGAAGTCGGGCTCCACCGCCAGCGCGCGGGCGATGACGATTCGCTGGCGCTGGCCGCCGGAGAATTCATGCGGGTAGCGCCGCGCATGGGCGGCCGGCAGGCCAACGCGGTCGAGCAATTGCAGGATGCGCGGCGTGCGCGCCGCACCTTGCGCCAGGCCGTGCGTGTCCAGCGCCTCGCCCAGAATATCCTCGACGCGCATGCGCGGGTTGAGCGAGGCGTAGGGATCCTGGAACACGATCTGCATCCGCCGCCGGTACGGGCGCAGCCGGGCCCTGGGCAGCGCGGTGATGTCCTGCCCGTCGAACAGGATGCGTCCGGCGCTGGGTTCGGTCAGCCGCAGCACGCTGCGCCCGACGGTGGTCTTGCCGGAGCCTGATTCACCCACCAGGCCCAGCACCTCGCCCCGTCGGATGGTGAAGGACACATTGTCCACCGCGCGGATGGGGGGGCGGCCAGCACCGAACAGGCGGAAGCCACCATCACCGAAGCTCTTGCTGAGCGCCTCGACAGCCAGCAGCGGCGGCGCCGCGCTCACAGCTCACCCCATCGCAGGCAGCGGGTGATGCGGTCGGGTTCGGGCGTGGCGAGCGGCGGCATGGCGGAATCGCAGGTGGCGGTGGCCAGGGCGCAGCGCGGCGCGAAGGCGCAGCCCGGCGGCAATTCCAGAGGGTTGGGGACATTTCCCGGGATCGCCGGCAGCGGTTGGCGGATGGCGCCGCGCCGGGCACTGCCGGCCCGCGCGATGGAGCCGAGCAGGCCGCGCGTATAGGGATGCAGCGGGCGGCGGAACAGGGCCTTCACCGGGCCGCTTTCCACGATGCGGCCAGCATACATCACCACGACGCGGTCCGCGACCTCGGCCACCACGCCCATATTGTGGGTGACGAACAGGATGCTCATCCCCGCCTCGGAGGCTTTCAGCTTGCGCATCAGTTGCAGGATCTGCGCCTGGATCGTGACATCCAGCGCGGTGGTCGGCTCATCGGCGATCAGCAGGGATGGGTGGCAGGACAGCGCCATGGCGATCATCACGCGCTGGCGCATGCCGCCCGACATGCTGTGGGGATAGTCCGTGGCTCGCCGTTCCGGATCGGCAATGCCAACCTGGCGCAGCAGGTCCACCGCCATGCGCCAGACCTCGCGGCGTGGGCGGGGGGAATGCGCCTCGATCGTCTCGGCGATCTGGTCGCCCACCGTATAGAGCGGGTTCAGCGAGGTCATCGGTTCCTGGAAGATCATCGCGATCTCCTCGCCCCGCACACTGCGCAGCGCCGGTTCCGGCAGCGTGACCAGATCCACCACCGCGCCCGATTTCCGGCGGAACAGCGCGCGCCCAGCGGCGACGCGGCCGGGCGGGGCGATCAGCCGCAGCAGCGACAGGCAGGTCACTGACTTGCCGGAGCCGGATTCGCCCACGATCGCCACGGTCTCCCCGCGGCGCAGCAGCAGATCCACATCCTCGACGGCGCGCACCAGCCCGCCGCCCTCGACGGGGAACTGCGTCGCCAGGCCGCTGACCGCGAGGATCGCATCTTCGGGCAGTTCCAGCATCGGCCTCCGCTTGGGTCAGCGCCGGGATGGCATTGGTTGGAGGATGATGCGGAATTCCGGATTGCATAACAACTAGCCAACCGCATAGCATCGACGATGGCGTGCAGGGTGCCTCACCCTGACTGCCCAACGGGCGGGCAATCGGCGAGCGGAGAGGGCGAACGGGTGCGTCTGGCAGGCAAGGTGGCCATCGTAACCGGCGGGGCCGGCGGCATGGGACGGGCGACCGCAATGCTGTTCGCGCGGGAAGGCGCCTCCGTCGTGGTGGGCGACGTGGACCAGGAAGGCGGCGCCCGGCTGCAAGCCGAGGTGGCGGCGGCGGGCGGCACGCTGGTGTATCGGCGCTGCGACGTCTCGGTGGAGGCCGATGTCGCCGATCTGGTGGCAACCGCCGAGGCGCGGTTCGGCAAGCTCGACACCATCTTCAACAATGCCGGGGTGGAGCAGCCCGTGACACCCTCGCCCGAGGTGACCGAGGCGCTGTTCGACCGGGTGATCGGCATCAACCTGAAGGGCACCTTCTTCGGCTGCAAGCACGCAATTCCGGCGCTGCTGCGCGCGGGCGGCGGCACCATCGTGAACAATTCCTCGGTCTCGGCCTTCGCCAATGTCGGCGGCAACCTCTCCTACGCCGCCTCGAAGGGGGCGGTGATGTCGATGACCCGGGTGCTGGCGATTGAATTCGCGAAGCGCGGCATCCGCGTGAACGCGATCTGCCCGGGCGTTATCGATACCGAGATGAATATCCGCAACCGCGATCGCGCGGCCGATCAGGAAGCCTGGATGGTGCGTTCGATGGCGGTGACGCCGCTCGGCCGCATGGGCACCGGTGAGGAGATCGCGGAGACGGTGTTGTACCTGGCCTCCAGCCAATCCTCCTTCGTGACCGGCATCGGGCTGCTGATCGATGGCGGGCGGGTCGCCACGTGAGCGGTGCCCGGCAGCGCCTCGCCGGCAAGGTCTGCGTGGTCACCGGTGCGGCGCGCGGCATCGGGCGGGCGGTGGCGCGCGCCTTTGTGGCAGAGGGGGCGGTGGTTCACGCGCTCGATCGGCTGGCGGGCGAGGTGCAAGCCGTGGCCGGGGAGATCGGCGCGACCGCCTGGGCCACGGACATCACGGATGCCGACGCCGTGGCCACGACCTTCGCCGCCATCGGCCCGGTCGACGTGCTGGTGAACAATGCCGGCATCATCTTCTTCCGACCGATCGAGGAGACCAGCGTCGAAGCCTGGGACCGGCTGATGGCGGTGAATCTGCGCGGCCCCTTCCTGTGTGCCCGTGCCGTGGCGCCCGGCATGAAGGCGCGGCGGGCGGGGGCGATCATCAATGTCTCCTCCAATGCCGGCGTGCGCGGCGGCGACAATGAAAGTGCCTATTGCGCTTCCAAGTTCGGGATCGAGGGCCTGTCGCGCGCGCTGGCCATCGAATTCGCGCCCTACAATGTCTCGGTCAACACGATCACGCCGGGCCATCCGGTGCATACCGCGATGAGCGAAACCACCTATGACGCCGAGAAGCGGGCGATCTGGAAGGACCCGTCGGAGATCGCGCCGGCGTTCGTGCATCTCGCGCTCCAGGATGCGGGCGGGCTGAACGACCACTATGTGCGCGCCTGGGATCTGGTGCAGCAACTCCGCCAGCAGGACGCCCCCGCATGAGCGCCCCGCGCCTGCTGATCGAGGCCGACCAGCTGATCGATGGCACCGGCGCCGCGCCGCTGCCGCATGGCGCCGTCCTGGTCGAGGGCGAGCGGATCCTGGCCGTTGGCCGCCAGGCCGATCTCGGCCGACCCGAGGGGGCACGGGTGATTGCGGCCCCGCCCGGTGCCACGCTGATGCCCGGCATGGCGGATGTGCATGTCCACCTGGCCTATTCCGGCATCACCAACAAGCGCGCCTTCCGGGCGGAACTGGCCGAACTTTCCTACCCCGCCGTGGCGCTGCGTGCGGCGCGCTATGCGCAGGATACGCTGCGGATGGGCTTCACCGCGCTGCGCGACATGCATGCGCCGGGCGGGGCGATCATCGATCTCGCCACATCGATCGCGAAGGGCGAGACGGTTGGCCCCCGCATCCAGGCCTGCGGCCGCGGCCTGTCCGTCACGGGCGGGCATATGGACCAGCCGGGCTGGGCCGACCATGCGGAATTCCGCGACCTGACCCAGCCTTGCGACGGGCCGGAGGGCTTTCGGCTCGGCGCGCGGCGGGAGATCAAGCGCGGCGCGCACTTCATCAAGATCAACTCCTCCTGCTCCGCCGCGCATATTCCCGGCCGCTGGGACCGGCAGGAAATGACCGATGCCGAGATCCGCGCCACCTGCGACGAAGCCCATGCCTGGGGCATGAAGGTCGCGGCCCACACCGCCGGCGGCGACAGCCTCTACGCCACCATCGTCAACGGCGTGGACACGGTGGAGCATGCGCATTTCACCGACCCGCGCATCATCGAGGCGATGGTGAAGCACGGCACCTACTACGTGCCGACCCTGCTGGTGAATGAACGCAACTTCGACTTCACGCCGGAGGAGCAGGGCGCCAGCCCGGAATCCTGGCGTTGGCTGAACGCCTCGCGCGTGGCGAAGTGGCGCACCCTGGAAGCGGCGCGCGCAGCCGGCGTGAAGATCTGCGCCGGCACCGATGCCGGCTACATGATCCCGCATGGGCCGATGAATTGGCGCGAAGTGCAACTGCTGGTGCAGGGCGGCCTGACTCCCCTTGAAGCCATCACGGCTGCCACCGCGACCAACCATGCGCTGCTGGGAATCGAGGCCGGCCGCTTGCAACCTGGCCTTCTGGCCGACCTGCTGCTGGTGGATGGCGATCCGCTGGCGGATATCAGCCTGCTTGGCCTGCGGGATCGGCTGACCGTGTTCAAGGGTGGCGTGCAGATTGCATGACCGCCCCGCGACCCAATCCCCCCTCGACAGGAGCAAGACCATGAAGCTGACGCGACGCGCTGCCCTGGCCGCTGGCGCCACATCCATCGCCGCGATGTCCGCGCCGCAGCTGGCCAATAGCCAGACCGCCGGCGCCACCCTGATCTGGGCCGATGATTCCACCAGCGACGTGACCTTCGACCCCCGCGTGACGCAATCGCGCCACGAGGAGCAGATCATTGTCCAGGTCTTCGACCAGCTGATCATGTCCGATGAACGCGGCGCGCTTTCGCCAGGCCTCGCCACCGCCTGGGAATTGGCGCCCGATGCGCGCTCGCTGCACCTGCGCCTGCGGGAGAATGTGCGCTTCCACGATGGCACGCCCTTCAACGCCGAAGCGGTGAAGTTCAACTTCGACAGCATCGTCGATCCGCGCACCGGCAGCCAGGGCGCCGTCGACATGATCGGCCCCTATGCGCGCACCGAGATCCTGGGCGCGCACGAGGTCCGCATCCACTACCGCGCGCCACATGCCGGCGCGGTGGACACGCTGACCGAGAATGAACTGTCGATCGTCAGCCCGACCGCCGTGGAACGGCTGGGCAATACCGGCTTCGCGCAGGCGCCGGTCGGCACCGGGCCGTTCCGCTTCGTCTCCTGGGAACGCGGGCGGCAGGTGATCCTGGAACGCAACCCGGATTATGCCTGGGCGCCCGAATGGTCGACCGTGCGCGGGCCGTCCAACATTGCGCGCATCATCCACCGCTACATCCCGAAC